>Ga0172381_10006113_pt1 | contig 12114 bp, 22 predicted proteins | sample Leawel6488metaG_FD_119754 | JGI IMG/M metagenome (GOLD analysis project Ga0172381, IMG submission 119754) | Leachate microbial communities from a municipal landfill in Southern Ontario, Canada - Leachate well 64-88 metaG | ecosystem: Engineered > Solid waste > Landfill > Unclassified | place...
AAAAAACTTCTTCAAAGAAAACTAGCCAACCGAGTCCAAATAAATATTATTGAGGTTAAAAAACCTGACGCTGACGCTAAAATTATAGCTCAGAATATTGCATCTGCTATCGAACGAAGAGTTCCATTCAGAAGAGCTATGAAGCAATCCGTTGAGAAAGCAAGAGAAGCAGGCGTCAAAGGAATAAAAGTTATGGTCGCAGGAAGATTGAACGGTGCTGACATTGCTCGATCAGAAAAGAATTCATATGGCACGGTTCCGCTTTCAGTATTTAAGAGCAATATCGAGTATCAATCTATTCAAGCTCATACAACGTTTGGCGTGATCGGTGTTAAAGTCTGGGTTTATAAAGGTGAACTTGATATGAAAAATGTTACGGTATAAAAGTAAACCGATGTTAAGGAATATACAATGTTGATGCCAAAAAAAATGAAATTTAGAAAACAGCAAAGAGGATCGAATCGCGGTAATTCAAGCCGGGGCAATGTTCTTTCTTTTGGTAAATTTGGTATTAAGTCGCTTGAGGGCGGCTGGATTTCAGCGAGAGAAATTGAAGCTGCTAGACGTGCAATGACAAGATATATTAAACGTGGTGGTGAAGTTTGGATCCGCATATTCCCTGATAAGCCAGTAACTATGACATCAGCTGAAGTTCCAATGGGATCAGGAAAGGGAGCTGTTGACCATTTTGTTGCGGTAATCCAGCCAGGTAGAATTCTGTTTGAAATGGATGGAGTTACTGGACCGATCGCCAAAGAAGCAATGAGATTAGCTCAGCATAAGCTTTCTGTTAAAACAAAGTTCATCAGCAAGGAGGAGATATGAAAATAAAAGAACAAGTTAAGAAATTTCGAGATATGAAAGAACCTGATCTTGCTGCAGAATTAAAAAACGTGAAAAAAGAGCTCGCTCTAGCTTCGTTGAAAGTCAAAGTCGGTAAGCTTGATGATATTTCAAAAATTAAGAAAATGAAAAAGAATATTGCCAGAATCAACTCAATCTTATCTGAAAAAATATATGGAGCACAAAATGAGTAATCAAATAGTCAGAACAAAAAAAGGAATTGTTGTATCGGATAAAATGGATAAAACCGTTGTTGTTTCTATTGATCGTGTTAAAGCCCATCCACTTTATAAGAAAAAATATACGGTTAGCAAGAAGTATAAGGCAGATGATTCAGAAAACCAATATAAAGTTGGGGATGTTGTCGAAATAGTTTCAACTAAGCCCATAAGCAGAGATAAGAGATATAAGGTATTGAGGAAGGTTGCGTAATGATTCAGCCAGGAACAAAACTTAAAGTTGCTGATAATACAGGGGCAAAAATAATCGAATGTATTACAGTTCTTGGAAGCACCAAGAGAGATGGCGCCAGAGTTGGTGATATTATTTCTGCTTCTGTAAAAAGCGCAATTCCACGAGGAACAGTTAAGAAAAAAGAAGTGGTTAAAGCTGTGATCGTTAGACAAAAAAAGCATGTATCAAGAGAAGATGGTTCGTATATTAGTTTTTCAGAAAATGCAGCTGTTATTATCGATGAAGCTGGTAATCCAAGAGGAACACGTATCTTTGGGCCGATTCCACGAGAACTGCGTAGAGGGTATATGAAAATTATTTCTCTTGCGCCAGAAGTTCTGTAGGTAATAAATAAGTAAATAAGCCCCAAAGGGGCCCCTTCGGGGCAATTAAGTAGATAAAATGAAAATAAAGAAATCAGACAACGTAATGATTATTGCAGGTAAAGATAAGGGCAAAACCGGTGTGGTTGAGCGCGTTTTTCCTTCTATGGGTAAATTAGTTGTTAAGGGAATTGCTTTAGCCAAAAAGCATGTCAAGCCTAGTAAAAAAAATCCACAAGGTGGAATTATGGACATCAATCTAAAAATTAATGCATCAAATGCTATGGTTGTTTGTCCAAGTTGTGGTAAACCAACCCGAGTAGAATATAAAATCACAAATAATAAAAAAAATAGAATCTGCAAAAAGTGTAATCAAAGTATTGAAAGCGGAACAAAATAATGGAAAAATTAGTCGAAAGATATAACAAAAATATAATTCCTGAGCTAAAGAAAGAACTTTCCTTGAGCAATATTATGGAAGTGCCGCAACTTGTTAAAGTTGTCGTGTCTTCGGGTGTGGGCGATTTTAAGGAAGATAATAAAGCTGTTGAAAAAATATCTTCAGAACTTGCTAAAATCACAGGGCTTAAACCAAAATTGAATCGTTCAAAGAAAGCTGTTTCTGCGTTTAAACTGCGAATAGGGCAGCCTGTTGGCTTAACCGTAACTCTTCGGGGTGAAAAAATGTACGATTTTCTAGATCGTCTTGTTAATGTTGCTTTTCCTAGAGTTCGAGATTTTCGTGGGTTACCTAAGAAGGCTTTCGACGGAAAAGGCAATTATTCGATTGGAATAAAAGATTATTCAATATTTCCTGAGATTAAATATGAAGATGTTACAACTCCCTTTGGTTTTCAAGTGAACATTAAAACAAACTGTAATAATAACAAAGACGCCGAAGCCCTGTTTAAAAAGCTTGGTTTTCCATTTGAGAAAAAATAAGGAGAAAAAATGGCAAAAAAATCAATGATTGTAAAAGCAAATAGAAAACCGAAATATTCAACGAGAATAATTAGACGTTGTAAAATGTGTGGTCGACCAAGAGCATATATCCGAAAATTTGGTCTTTGCCGTATTTGTTTCAGAGAGTTTGCTTCAAAAGGCGAGATTCCAGGAATAACAAAATCAAGTTGGTAAATATTTAAGGATCGAGGTTAAAAATGACAGATCATATAGCAGATTTATTGGTTAGAATTCGAAATGCCTCAATGGTTAGAAAATACGAGGTTGTCTTACCTTTCTCAAAAATGAAAGAGGCAATTTTGCAGATCCTTGAACAAGAAGGTTTTGTTAAAGATATTGAGATTACTGAAGAAAATAAGAAAAAGAATATTAAATTTCATATATCCAACACGAAATTACCAACACATGTAAAGCAAATATCAAAGCCTGGTCAAAGAATATATGCGAAAAGCAAAGACATACCAAATCCGCTCAGGGGCTTTGGCTTGGTAATAATTTCAACTCCTAAAGGAGTTATTACTGCTAAGAAAGCTTCAAAACTAGGATTAGGCGGTGAATTAATCTGTGAAATATGGTAGAAATTTATAATCAGTAAATCAGAGCTTATCACTGACAATTAAGGAATAAAATGAGTAGAATTGGAATTAGACCCATAAAAATCGAGGAAGGTGTCGTAATAGACATTACCCCAAGAAGAGTTGTAGCCAAAAAAGACCAAAACCAGATGGAGCTAAGCGTTCCTGATGGGATTAAAGTAAGTCAGGATGGCGATAGTCTTTTTGTGGTCAGAGAAAATGACTCAAAAGACCTGCGCTCAAAACATGGTTTGATTGCCAGACTGCTTAAAAATATCATTACCGGCGTTAATGGAGGGTTTACTCGAGAACTGGAGTTCAAAGGTACTGGTTACAGAGCGTCTGTAAACGGGAATGAGTTAATTCTAAATATGGGCTATTCTCATGAGATTAATGTAAATATTCCAGATGGAATTTCAGCTGTTGTTAAGAAAAACAGCATTATATTAACAGGTCAAGATAAGGAAAAACTTGGTGGGTTGGCTTCCTTGATCCGTGACGTTAGACCACCTGAAGTTTACAAAGGTAAAGGTATAAAATATAAAGAAGAGCTCATTAAAAGAAAAGCTGGAAAGAAAGCTTCTTCATAAGTAGTAAGTTGGTAAGTTGTAGGTAAATAAGCTTAAAATAATAAAGTTACAACTTACAACATATTCACTTACAACTAAGGAAAAATATGGCACAAGAATATAATAAAAAATTTATCGGGACAGATGTAAGGCCAAGAGTATCGGTTTTCAGATCTAATACAGCTATTTACGCGCAAGCTATTGATGATATGAATGGCAAAACCATTGTTTCTGTTTCGTCTAAAGAGATTAAAGAAGCAAAAAAACCAGTCGAATTAGCCATGCTTTGCGGCAAACTTTTAGCAAAAAAAGCAAAAGATAAGAAAATAGAAAAAGTGATTTTTGATAGAAACGGCTACCGATATCATGGGAGAATTAAAGCTTTAGCAGAGGGTATGCGTGACGGCGGATTAGTATTTTAGTTTAATCTTCAAGTAATAAGGTAAAAACATGACAGCAGTTGAAAAAAATATAATGAGGCCAAGAAGCTCGTTTGAGAAAAGAGAGCCAAAAGAGTATGACGAGAGAGTAATTGAAGTCAATCGAGTCTCTCGAGTAGTTAAAGGTGGACGTAGAATTCGATTTAGAGCTCTCGTAGTTGTTGGAAATCATAATGGCAAAATCGGAATGGGTATTGCAAAGGCCAACGAAGTTTCAGAAGCTGTGAGAAAAGCATCCACTCTTGCAAAAAAACACATCATAATGGTTCCGCTTATAAATGGCACAATTCCTCACGAGATCAACATGAAGTTCTGCGGAGCAAAAATTCTTTTGAAACCAGCTACTGAGGGTACTTCAATAGTGGCTGGCGGTAGTATTCGCTCTGTAGCTGAACTTGTTGGTATCACCGATCTTCTAAGTAAATCACTAGGAAGCTCTAATAAGGTTAATAATGTTACTGCAACCATTAAAGCGCTTTCTTCCTTTAATCCCGACATAGTTGCAAAAGTACGAAAATACTCTGAAGCCGCCGTATTAAAAGGAGAGACAGTTGCTATAAAAGCTGAAGCTCCTGCGGTAAAGGAAGAAGCAACAGGAGAAAAAGAAGCTGTTAAGAAGCCAACCAAAGCTTCAGTTAAGACAAAAGCTAAAAAAGAGATTAAGTAAAATAAAAGGACAGATTACGACTCAGACAAATAATACTGATAGTTGAAAATCAATTTATATTATTCGTAGAATTAGTCATCTGTTGTTAAACTATGAAATTAGAATCAGTAAAATCTAAGAATAAAAAGAGACCCGGCAGAGGAATTGCTGCAGGGCAAGGGAAAACTGCAGGTCGTGGAACTAAGGGTCAAAAATCTCGCAGCGGTTTTAACATCCCAAATCGGCATGAAGGTGGCCAAACTCCTCTTTCAATGAGACTACCAAAGCTTCCCGGTTTTAAATCCTTAAGAAAGAAAGATGCTATAATCTCTCTTGACCAAGTCTCAATCAATTTTAAAGACGGAGATACCATCTCACTTGAAACTTTAGAAAACAAAGGTTTAATCAAAAATGGTGAAAAAGCCAAAATATTAAACAACGGTAAGCTAACTGTCAAAGTTGTTTTGAGTAAAAGTGTAAAAGTTTCCGAAAAAATTGCAAATCTTTTTTCAGTTGAGCTTCCATCGGTTAAAGAAGAGAAACTTCTAAAAAAGGCGGACAAGACTCAAACGGTGAAGAAGGATGAGACTCCAGTCAAAGCTAAAAAGACAATTGTCGTTAAAAAACCAACTATCAATAAAACAACAAAATAGCATCGTAAAACCCCATATTCATAAAAAATATCCCTGCATAGTTTGGGATATTTTTTATGTGTAGAGAATATGCACTCTGGTGCATTGTAAATCATTAACTCGTAGATTGTTCAGCTTGATTTATAAGGTGATTGCTATAAAATTGACAGTTTGCTAGGCAATATTTAATATAGAAATCGGATTAAAACAATGAGTGAAATTATAAAACAGAGATTAGGAGAATTTAGATACTCTTTCTTCAGAGAGAAGTACCGATTTGACCAAGGAAATGCATTTTTGGTCTTCTTAAACTTTTCCATGCTAGTAACTTCGTTAGTTAAGCAAAACCATGGAAGTCAAAATATGGTTCTTTGGTACGTTGTAATGGGATTCGCTGGAACATGGATCCTGGGCTATTTTTTGGACAAGATTGTTCGTGTTCAAGACGCTTCAGAAAGAGTTGCTTTTAAAAGAAGCCCCATATGGAAAGAGAACTTCAGCCATCACAGTCAAATCAATAAGAAGATAGAAAAGATTAATAAAAAGATAGACAATATTCATCGACTAGTTGAGGAAATAAAGAAAATTGAGACAGATCAATAATTTACTGACTAATGACAACATCCTCTCATTTAGCTAGAATCAAAGTATGGATAAAGAACTAGTAAAAATCAGTGTTGGCGTACCGGAAACTCACGCAGAAGCCATAAGGGCGGCACTAGGCAACTCTGGAGCCGGAAAAGTTGGCAACTATGATTTCTGCAGCTTTTCAGTTAAAGGAACAGGTCGGTTTAGGCCATTAAAAGGTGCAAATCCGGCCATTGGTGAAGCTGGCAAGATTGAAGAAGTGGCTGAAGAGAAAATTGAAACAGTCTGCTATAAATCAGACCTAGAAAAAGTGCTTGAAGCGGTTAAAAAAGCTCATCCCTACGAAGAACCGGTTATTGATGTTATGACCCTCATTTGCAACTAGAATTTATTACAAATGAATTTGGATTTGCAGTTTTATTTTATATTCAATTATAGACAGAACACTTGGTAGCGTGATAATAATAAGCAAAGACCAAAATTGATTTTCAAGCTTAAATGAGCTATTATTTATTTGATGAGTAAACTAGAGAAAATTTGGGAGTTTAAAGACCTGCGCAATAAAATAATTGTGGCTGTCTCTCTTTTGTTGATAACAAGGCTTCTTTCCCACATTCCTCTACCAGGCGTTGACCTACAGAGGCTTCAAGCCTTTTTCCAGCAGAATCAAGCGTTTGGCCTTTTAAACATGTTCTCCGGCGGGACGATGAAAAACTTTTCTATTATTTTGATGGGCGTTGGCCCATATATCACTTCTTCGATTATTTTTCAGCTTATGGGAATGATTTTTCCTTCAGTTGAAGAAATGCAGAAAGAGGAACAGGGAAAACAAAAATTGAATCAATGGACGCGATTGGCTACTATTCCATTAGCTTTAATACAGGCATTTAGTATGTTAGTATTGCTGCGAAATCAGGGCATTATTCCCCAATGGGATCTGTTTAGCCTAACTACAATGCTGATATCAGTTTGCGCTGGAACTATTCTTTTAATGTGGCTTGGTGAGATAATCTCAGAAAAAGGGATTGGTAATGGAGTGTCACTGATCATTGCTCTGGGCATTTTATCTAGTTTTCCCGAGCAAATCAGAAATACTGCTGCATTGGTTGGCTCTGGTGATATTACTAAAATTATAGGTGTATTTTCTTTTCTTCTTATATTTATCATCACTATTGCTGGTGTCATATTTGTGCAGGAAGGACAAAGAAACATTCCTATCTCATATGCAAAAAGCATGCGTTTTGGTACTCATGGAGGAGTTGCTAGTCATTTACCCATAAGGGTTAATATTGCTGGCGTCATACCAATTATATTTGCGATGAGCTTATTGGTCATGCCAGGAGTTATCGCAAAATACCTCGAAAGTGCTCGCACTCCATGGGTTGCAGAGAGCGCAAAGTTCACTGCAGATTTATTCGCTAATCAGGTATTCTATGGCGCTCTTTACTTCATTTTAGTTGTGCTCTTTACTTATTTTTACACCTCGGTTGTTTTTAAACCCGATCAGATAGCTGAAAATCTTCAAAAACAAAGCGGCTATGTGCCCGGAATTAGGCCAGGCACTGAAACCGTACATTATTTAAAAACTATCATAACAAGAATTACCTTGTTTGGAGCGTTATTCCTGGGCGTAATTGCCATTCTTCCATTTATTGTTCAAGCCATAACACATATCAATACTATTGTGCTTGGCGGAACTGGAATATTGATTATAGTGTCTGTTGTGGTTGAAACAATGCGCCAATTAGACTCTCAAATCACAATGCATACATATGATAAATATTAAAGTAGTTGTATTATTAAGCGCAAGTTAACATTGTAACAATGGAATTAAAGAAAAAAATTTATTCATTTATTGGTTTGCCTGCTTCCGGAAAAGGTACTCAAGCAAGAGTATTTGCAGAAAGCCACAATCTTGATCTCATCGGTATGGGCGATCTTATTAGAGCTGCAATTGAAGAAAATAAGGACACAAATGACCCTTTCATTGTAGAGATAAAAAAACGTTATGATGCAGGTACGCCCCAACCAGATGAAATTGCCTTCGATTTACTTAAAAGGAAGCTTTCAACTTTGAGCAAAGATGGCGCAGTATTTGACAATTTTCCTTTTACGGTCAGGCAAGCTGAACTGCTCCTTTCTTTTGTAAAAGAGAATAATTGGGATCTACCTGTACTCTTTTACATTGCATTAGATCCAGAGTCCACTGTAGAAAGGATTGCTCATCGTAAAATCTGTCCGCAATGCAACCGTATTTTCAGCAGAAAAGACATTACGGTTTGTGAAGATTGCGGAGTCGCGCTAATTTCAAGAGCGGATGACAATGAAGAAACTGCTAAAAAGAGAATTCAGCATTATATGCCTAAGATAAATGAACTCGTGAAGTATTATCGTGAAATCGGTACAGTAATTGAGATAGACGGAGAACCTTCAATTGAGGAGGTTACTATTCAAATAGAAAAGGAATATGACAAACATCTTAGATAAAGAAGAAATCAAGTCAATAAAAATTTGCGGAAAGATCTTGAGGGAATCTCTTGATGAAGTTAAAAGTGCAGTTAAACCCGGAGTGTCTACTCTTAGACTTGATGAAATTGCTTATTATGCAATAAAAAAAAGAGGTGCAGAACCCTCATTTAAAGGTTATGAAGTAAAGGGAGCGGGCACTTTTCCTTCGACACTTTGCGTTTCAATAAATGACGAAGTTGTTCATGGTTTGCCTTCGGAACGAGTGCTTGAGGAAGGTGATATTATTTCTTTGGATATTGGTGCTCGATTTCAAGGCGTTTGTACTGACATGGCTGTTACCGTGGGAGTTGGTGAAATCAGCGATGAAGCAGAAAAACTCATGAAAGTAACTAAAGAGTGTCTTATGCTTGGGATCAGAGAGGCTAGAATCGGAAATCGAATCGGCGACATTGGGTTTGCCGTACAACAACACGCCGAAAAAAACGGTTTTGGTGTTGTGCGAGACTTAGTTGGGCATGGGATAGGCAGAGAAGCGCATATGGCTCCTCATATCCCAAATTTTGGAGATAAAGGTAAAGGCCCAATTATTGAAGAGGGGATGGCTCTTGCAATTGAGCCGATGCTAACTGTCGGAGATTATGATGTCACCGTAAAAAATGATGGATGGACGGTCGTAACCTGTGACGGTTCCTTCTCAGCGCACTTTGAACATACCGTAATTATTACGAATAGAAAACCTGTGATTGTGACGGCTTAATAAAAACTGTTGACTTATCTTATAAATTATGTTAAATTCTATAAAGAAATATGTCGAAAAATGATGCAATAGAAATGACTGGCAAAGTTACAGAAGTATTGCCTGATTCAAAATTAAGAATTGAACTTGAGACAGGACATGCTGTCTTAGGCTATCTTTCGGGGAGAATGATCAAGAATCGCATTCAGGTTATGGCAGGCGATAATGTGATCGTTGAGTTAACACCGTATGATTTGTCAAGAGGAAGAATAGTTCGGCGTTTGAATCTAGAAAGAAGAGGCAGTTCGCGGCCGTAGAGCATCTTAGGGGGAGTTTTCATTATCGATCGGGTGAATTGAATTTTTTTATTTCCGAACGAACGATAAGTACCATAAATATTTTGAAGAAAGAGACATTACACAAATGAAAGTTCAGGCATCGGTAAAGAAAATCTGTGATAAGTGCAAAATTGTTATAAGAAGCAAAAAAGGCAAATCAAAACGCACAAGCACTAAAAAGCGTTTATTTGTTATTTGTGAAAATCCAAAGCATAAACAAAGACAAGGTTAAATATGGCAAGAATTGCTGGCGTAAACGTCCCAAATGAAAAAAGAGTCGAGATTGGTCTAACCTATATTTTCGGTATTGGTTTAACAACAAGTAAAAAAATTCTCAACCAAACCAAGATCAACCCAGACACCAGAGTTAAAGATCTAACAGAGACAGAACTGGAAAAAATTCGTGAGTTTATAGGTAAAACTGTTAGGGTTGAAGGTGACCTCAAAATGGAAGTCTCTCAAAATATAAAGAGGCTTAAAGAAGTGAGTTCATATAGAGGAGTACGTCACACAAGAGGATTACCAGTACGAGGGCAAAGAACTAAAACAAATGCAAGGACAAAAAGAGGCAGAAAAGTTACCGTAGGTTCAGGAAGAAAACCATCAGCGCAGAAAACTTAATTGTTAAGGCAATGAGCACCAACTAGTAGTAAATGAACAAATTAACCAAGTAATCTATTATGGCAAAAGAAGCAACAAAAAAATCAGCAAAAAAGATTGTCAAAAAGAAAGCCAAGTCCTTAGTCTCTTCGGGTAGCATTTATGTTCAATCGTCTTTTAATAATACAATTATTTCAATTACTGATGAGATTGGAAACGTCATTGCATGGGCGTCCTCTGGTTCGATTGGTTTCAAGGGGGCAAAAAAATCAACTCCTTATGCTGCGCAACTTGCAGCTGCTTCTGCAATCGAAAAGGCAAAAAGCAGAGGTTTTGCTAAGGCCAAGGTATTTGTATCAGGGGTTGGATCTGGAAGAGAATCTGCTGTTCGTGCCATAACCAATACAGACATTGTAGTATCTTCAATTAAAGACACAACTCCTGTTGCCCACAATGGCTGCCGTGCAAAAAAGGCTCGACGAGTTTAATTAGTTAATATATTACCGTTAAAGAAACAAATACATTATGATAAAAGCTTGCAAAAAATGTCGAAGAGAAGGGGAGAAGTTAATGATTAAGGGCGAACGTTGTTTGTCGCCTAAATGCGCTATGGTTAAGAGAGCCTTTGCTCCTGGACAGCATGGCCAATCTTCATTTACGAAATTAAGCGAATACGGCAAGCAGTTACGCGAAAAACAAAAAACCAGACGAATCTATGGTTTAGGCGAATCACAATTTGCTAGCTGTGCAAGTAAGGCTGCAAATATCGAAGGCAACACTGGAGACAACTTAATGAAAACATTAGAGACAAGATTGGATAATGTCGTCTATCGACTAGGTTTTGCAAGTTCTCGTTCTCAATCACGGCAGATGGTTTCTCATGGGTTGATTTTAGTTAACGGTAAAAAAACGAGCATTCCCTCATATCACCTCAAAGAAGGTGATATGATAGAGCCAAAGGAAAAAGCTTCTCTTAAAGAGATGAAAAGTTCTGGAGTACCTACATGGATCGAGTGTGATACTAAAAAAATTACAGGTAAAATAAAACGTATTCCTTCTCGAGAAGAGATTGATACCACTGTAAACGAAAGTTTAATTATTGAATTTTATTCTAGATAAAAAACCAAAGGAGATTATATGGAAAAAATTGGACTCCCAAAGATTTCAGAAGAGAAAATTGATAAGAACCATTCAAAATTTGTTATAGAGCCATTGTATCCTGGATATGGTCCCACTGTAGGAAATTCATTACGAAGGGTTTTGCTTTCCTCTATTATGGGCGCTGCCGCAACTTCATTCAAAGTTGATGGTGTTAATCATGAATTTAGCTCAGTAGAGCATGTCAAAGAAGATATGGTTGAGCTTATGATGAACATAAAGAAGGTTAATTTTAAATCTTATTCTAATGAACCTGTGATCCTAGAGCTTTCTAAAAAAGGTCCAGGTGAAGTTAAAGCAGGAGACTTTAAATCAAATAGTAATATTGAAATTTTTAATCCTGAACAACACATCGCTTCATTAGACAATAAAGCAAACTTCAGAATGGAAATAATTGTTGAACAAGACAGAGGTTTTAGGCCTGCAAGTGTTGCTACTGGCGAAAAAAAGGAAATTGGTCAAATTGCAATCGATGCATCCTTCTCACCTATTGATAGGGTAAGCTTCTTTGTTGAGGATACACGTGTCGGACAAATGACTAATTTTGACAAACTTATTGTTGACATTATAACCACCGGCACAGTTACTCCTGAATTCGCGCTCAAAGAGGCCTCAAAAGTGCTTGTGGATCATTTTACTTCAATTATGAATGACCAAAGTTTTGACCTAGAAGTTACAGAGCCTTATGAAAAGGAGGCTGAAAATGTAGCTCCCGAATCAGAAGAAATTATTGATGAGGAAGTTTCTGCTGTTAATCTGGAAGGAAAGATGAAAATTGAAG
>Ga0172381_10006114_pt1 | contig 12114 bp, 2 predicted proteins | sample Leawel6488metaG_FD_119754 | JGI IMG/M metagenome (GOLD analysis project Ga0172381, IMG submission 119754) | Leachate microbial communities from a municipal landfill in Southern Ontario, Canada - Leachate well 64-88 metaG | ecosystem: Engineered > Solid waste > Landfill > Unclassified | place...
CTGGAACTATTCAGTATGCTTTTACATATTTCAATTTATATGGACAAGAAAGCAATATTTTTTATTTTTCGGATATTTTTTATACCTCTTATACTAGCAGGGGAGGAAATCAAGAAGAAACTGTAGGGAACAGTTTTGATATAAGTATTTTTAAAAGTTCATTAAGTACTAACTTTAATTATGTTAGAATATATAGTATTATTCGTACTTCTACAGATAATGATGTATTGATAAGGAAAGTAACAGATTTATTTATTGATTTTAATAATGCAGCCACTCATCTATATTATACGGATACAGGCACAACTGGTGAAACAATGACCGCCACACATTTATTATATGTTGGAGGAGAACCTCTTATTAGTAAAACAATGTGCCAAAAAGATAATAGTTTATTTATTGGGAACATAAAACTACTTCGACCAAATGCTGGCAGTTTGTCTGTTGGAGAAGTATTGTTAAAAGATATTTTCAAAAATAATGCTTCTGTTGTATGAAATAGTAATAACGTTTTATATACTACTACTGAAACAGATTCTTATTATGGTTATGTACCCAATCTTGATAAAACAGATTCAGAATTAACTTTATTTAAACGTGGTAATTATTATCGATTAGGTATACAGTTTCAGCATATTTCAGGCAAATGATCTGAACCTTTGTTTTTACAAGATTCTCTTTGTATTGCTGCTCCTAGTACAACAAATAATGCTGGAGTTATAACAGTTTCTGGTAATTCTTGTATAGTTACAATAAATGGAATATCTACTAGTATCACAGAGTTAAAAAACAATGGTTATATAAAAGCAAGAGGAGTAATTGTATATCCAACAGGTAATGACAAAGGAGTATTATGTCAAGGCGTAGTTACTCCAACTGTATTTAATGTGGCAGACAGATATCATGAAAGTGTGTATGCTATGTCCTCTTGATTTTTTAGACCTGTTACAAATTTAACTGGTTATACAACTTTTGATAAAGGTTCTTTATTAGAATATAGACATTTAGCACAATTGCCAGGAAATCAATATAGAAATTCTGAAATAGAAGGAACAACAGATGTAATAGAAACAGGAGTTATTATTGATTCCGATACAGCAAATAATAAAAATTTATTCGTAGATAAATACAGAGAAAATTTTTTTATCGATGCTTCTATAGTTACCTTACATTCTCCTGAATTAGAATGAGATGATACTATTAATCAAATAGATGAAAATGAATTTGAAATAAAAATAGTTGGGGCTATTAATTTAACGGGACATACTTCTGATATATATGTTAATGCAAATTCTAGTGAAGCCGCTAATGGTGGATTTCATAAGAAAACTTTTAATCTAAAAAACATTAATACTGCTTATGGAGGAGCAGCGCTTGTAACTTCTCCAACTTGATATGATTTTTTTAAAACAGGAAAACAGGAATTACAAAAAATACGATATATATACAATGGAGATATATACTATGACATAGAAACAGTAAAAACTGCCGCAGGTCTACAAGAAGAGTCAGAACTACCAGCTAGTGTGAAAATAGAAACTTACGCACAAGTAATAGATTCTTCTGGTGTGTGTTATTATATTGTTTATCCTTGAAATTCTGAAGCCCCTATTAGTGCAGGATACGATAATTCCGATTTAACTCCTTCAGCTTTAATACAAAAAAAACTTGCTAATTTAAAATACGCAGCCTTTAATTATTATTTAAATTCTCCTATAAGTTGTGGTGATAGTATAATAAAATATGTTTCTGACACAGAAAACACAGTTATGAAAGTTTCTTCTGTTGATGGCTCTTTTACTTATCAAAGTAATGTTGACAAAATAATAGTTCCTTCTATGTATAAGGTTACAGATGGTTTAGATAAATCTAAAGGGTGTCCAAAACAAATTCTTAAAATAAGTGATCAAGTATTGAATAACATAAATACAGAAACAGATCCGGTAAATTTGGAATTATCTTTTAATTCTTATGGAGAATATTTATCATTAGGTGATGACGCTTTTAAAGAACTAAATAGTAAAGATGAAGAAGAATATTACAACAGAGTATTTAGACATGATCCTACAAATATTAAATTCAGTTCTTCCACACACGCTGTATTTAAATTTGAAAATAATAAATGTTTACCTGGCTATGGAAACAGTATAGCTGGAACGAGTTTTTGAGGAGAAACCGTTTCTTCTACTGAAGTAGCTACTATTTCTGAAAATGGGTTTTTACCACAAAATTATTTATGACTAGTAGAATTACACAGAAAAAATATCAATACAGATACTTTATTTGGTGGAACAACAGAAGACGCTTTTGAAGCTAATAGATGACTTCCTGCAGGAGAAGCAGTATTATTAAGTGGCAGTAGTATTGTTATTCCCTTTACAAAAGGAGACACATATTTACAAAGATATGATTGTTTAAAAACATATCCAACTAGTGTAGAAGACAAACAAACAGTAGTAGAAATTTTATCCTTTCTTTGTGAAACATATTTAAATATAGATGGAAGATACGATAGGAACAGAGGAGATATATCTAATCTTGTAATGTCTCCAAAAAATTTTAATTTATTAAATAAAAGTTATACACAACAGGATAATTATTTTGTGTATAATGGTATAAATTACAATAAATTTGATTTAAATGATTTTCCTAACACTGTTACATGAACTGCTTCTAAACATGCTTCTGAAGAAATAGATTCTTGAACAAAACTCACGCTTTCTTCTACAATAGATGCTGATGGTACTTATGGTAAAATAAGAGCTTTAAGGATGTTTAACAATGAAATTTATGGATTTCAAGATCAAGGAATTTTTAATATATTGTATAACAGTAGAGTACAAATTTCTCCTTCTGATGGAGTTCCCATAGAACTAAGTACTAGTGATACAGTACAAGGTAAAAGATATGTTTCCAATCTTATAGGATGTAAAAATAAATGAGCTATTAAAGAAACACCTAAAGGATTATATTTTATAGACGAACTTTCTAAAGCAATTTACTTGTTGAATACTCAATCTGTTAATAATCTTAGTGAAACTAAAGGATTCAGATCTTGAATGTCACAACATTTAAAAAACAGAAAAGAATGAACACCTGATGCATATTTAAATTTTACTGTTCATTTTGATAAAAATCATTCTAATGTATATTTTGTTGATGATACACAATGTTTAAATTATAACGAAACTTTACAAGAATTTACGTCTTTTTATAGTTACGAACGAACGCCTTTTATGTTTAATATTTGAGACAAGTTTATTATGATTAAAAACAATAAACTTTGAGAATATGGAGCAGGAGATTATAATAGTTTTTTTGGTACCACTAAAAACTATTATTCTAAATATATAGTAAATCCAGATTTTCAACTTAATAAAACTTTTACTAATGTAGAATTTATAGCTGATGTTTTTGATTCTGAAAATAATATATTATTTGATCCTCCATATGATTATTTAAAAGTGTGTACTGATTTAGAATACGATAAATCTTTTCAGTTTGGAACATTAACATTAACAGAACAAAACTGTACTGCTTCTTCAATAAAACAAAAATTCAGAACTTGACGAACTATTATGCCTAGATCTGATGCAAATGTGTTTTCTAACACAAGACCTCTTTCTCCTCATAGATTTAATAAAGACCGAATAAAAAATCCTTGAATATATTTAGAACTTGGAAATAATAAAGGATTAAATCAAAAAACAACGTTACATAATTTAATTGTTTATTATACAAGTTAATAAAACAATAGGAAGTAAGTTATTAAAACACTTATTTCCTATTACTTTTTTATAATAAGTATTGTTAATATAAAAACTTTTATATATCTTTGTAATTAATAAATTAATTATTCGTCATTAATATGGATGCACAAAAACTAGGAACAGCTATACAATTAGGAACATCTGTTGGAAACGGTGTATTTAGTACAGTAGATCAGTATGGACAAACACGTGATAAAAACTATTTACAAAATTTAGCAAAAACTGCTGTTACAGGAGAATCTAGTCAAGATCCAACTATACGATTTATTTCTGATGTTGCTGGGGTAAATACTAAAGAAGCAATTAAAACCATTAAAGAAGATTCGTATACACCAATAAATGCTAATAATAATCAAGATTTGATGTCTCAATATCAATCATTAGGTTTATTAAACACATTAAATACTAGAGCCGGAGGCAATAGAACTGTAGGTCAAAACCTTACAGATAATCTTTCAGCTTCGTTTAAAGGAGCTTCTGCAGGTTCTTCTTTTGGCCCATGAGGTGCGCTTATAGGTGGAGTAGCTGGTGGATTACTTAATTTAACTAGTAAATTTACAGAACCTGCTAGGGCTAAAAAAATGAATACTGCTATAGAAAAAGCCAATATAAAAAAACTTGACACTTTTAACACACAAGCTAATACAATTGCGGATAAAAATTATTATAACTATTTAGCAAATTATATGGCTAATGGTGGGTTTTTATCTGGTTACGGTTCAGATTTTACTAATGGAGTCACCGAATTTAATGTTGGAGGTACTCATAATAAAAACATTAATGGTGGAATCCCTCAAGGATTAAATGCTGAAGGTGTTCCTAATTTAGTGGAGGAGGGTGAAGTTAAATGAAATAATTATATTTTTAGTAATAGAAACAAAGTTACTAAAAACTCTATTGAACCACAATGAAAAAATTTTATAGGTAAAACTTATGCGGAAGGAGCTAAGATGCTTTCTAAAGAGTCTAAAGAAAGACCTAATGATATTATAAGTAAAAACGGTTTAAATGCTAATTTAGCTGGGTTAGCAACTATTCAAGAAAGTAATAGAAAACCTAGTAAAATCAACAATAAATTTGATGTTGGTGGACCATTATTGCCTAACACTATAAATACAACAGATTATATTAACTACATTAAAAACATTGCACCAAGTTGATATAATACTAAAACAATGCCTACTTATGATAATTATATAAAACAAACTTCAAATATTAAAAATAATAAAAACATAAATCAAAATAAAAATAGTAATTTTAATTTATCTTCTTATATGAGACAAGCTCCAATTGCTGGTTCTTTGTTAGGATTAGGATTGAATTTGAAACCTCTAGATTATTCTGGTATAGAGAATATGAAAAATTCGTTTACAGCGATTTCTCCAAATCTTGAAAGTACTTATATGTCTTATACTCCAACAGATACTTCATTGCCTTTAACATATTTAAATAATCAATCTGCAGCTAATAGAAAAGCTATTAGTAATATATCTGGAGGAAATAGGGCAACATTAGCTAACAATTTATTAGCTTTAAATTATGCAACTACTAGAAGTATTGGTGAATTAAACAAACAAGTTCAAGAAAGTAATCTTGCTCAAAAACAAAGAGTGTTAGAGTTTAATAGAGGGACTAATCAGTTTAATAGACAACAACAGTTACAATCCGCTATGTTTAATACTGAAGGTAAATATAGAGCAGCTCAAAATGCTTTTGAATTGCAACAAAGATTACGTTCTGAAAAAGAAGCAGCAATAAGTCAAAACTTATCAGGTTTGTTTGAAAATATAGGAAATGTTGGTAAAGAAAAAGAGATGCTTAACATGATTTCCAGTAATCCTTATTTATTATATATGTACGATAAAAATAAAAATATAATTCAAAAATAATTATGGCTTTAGTTATTAATAGTAAATATGATCCTTTTAGTTTTCAAGAACTTTGATCTCCATTAGCACAAGCGACTGAAGCACAAATAAACACAGAAAACCAATTAGCAGATTTAACAGCTCAGACAGCTTCTTGAAAAACATATGTAAATCCTGAAAGAGATGTTGAAGCTTTTTCAAGACTTAATGATTATGAAACACAATTATCAGAAACAATAAACAATTTAGTTTCTAAAGGGTATAATGCTGATACTAGAAAGCAGTTATCTAATTTAAGAGTAAATTATGCTACTAAAGTAGCACCTGTAGCTCAAGCTGTAGAAATGAAACAAAAATTTGCTACAGAACAAAGAAACAGAGGGTCTGGATATGTATATGACGTTAATATGAATGAAGCAGGATTAGATCAATTTATAAATAATCCTACTATGTCTTATCAATCGGTAAATGTAAATGACATAGTTAAACAAGTAGCAAATGTTTCTTCTGCTTATGCTACACAAATTATGTCAGATCCTTATGTTGAAAACACCAATTCTGGAAAATATTTACATTCTAAAGTAAAAAAAGGATTTAGTCCGGTTGAAATTATTACTGCTATTGAAAACGATGAGTCTGCACCTAAAGAATTAAAAGACTTAGTAACACAGAGAGATTCTATAATAGATTCTTTTGGTATAAATAATTGAAATAATCCTTCTGCTAAAAATCAAGTTGTGGCAGCCGCAAATACTGCTCTCTTTGATGCTGTTGGTGCTATTAATTCAAGAATACTTTCAAACAAAGCAGCAGCTACTCAAAAGAATAGTTCAAAAGAATTTTCTCCATTACCTTTTACAAGAGTTGCTACTAGTATTTCTTCATTACAAACAAATCCACAATTACAACAAGATTTAAATATTTTAAACAATATAGTATCAGAAGGGTTTAATCCAACACAAAAGCAATACATTAAATACTCACCATCAGCAGCTGCTGCTATGGGATTTACTGGAACTAGTATCCCTTTATTTGGAAAAAGTAAAAACAAAGCCACGCAAAATCTATTTAATCCTGAAAAAACAGAACCTCATTCACAACTTTCAACAGAACAACAAAAAGAATTAAACAGTTTATATATTAAATATAATGTTACTAATACACAAGAATTAAAACAAAAATTAGACTTGCAGGCTAATAAATTTGAAACTATAAATACACCAACTATCAAGTATAGTGAAGCTGCTTTAACTGATCTAAAACAACATTTATGAAGAACTGTAAGTGTATTTGCAGCAAATAAAAATAAAAGCTTACCTATTAATGAAATAAATAGTAGCGGTGGGTTAGGTAAAAGTATAAATGATGCTGAACAAGTTATAAATAATTTAAAAAGTGTTTATGTTGATCCGATGACTGGTAATATTATTGGAATTTATACAGATAAAAAAGCAAATTTTAATAAAGCTATATTACAACCTGAATTATTAGAAGAAACTGAATCAATAAGAGCTTCTCAAAAAGCATTAAAATTACTTAGATCTCGTGGTGATCTGAATAATGCTGCAATGATTTTGGATAATATTGCCATGATTGTATCAAAAACAGGAGTGTCTGCAATGTCTGGAACGGAAAAGGCCAAAGAAAAAGCAACGTATGCAAAAGATTTTTGGGATGCTGCTACAATAAACAACTTGTTTTTTAATAATCAGAATTAAATACTATGGAAGAAAACACTAACAGAGACATACAAGATCCATCTGAAGTTGGAATTTCTGGTTTACAAGGAATCAATAGAAATATAAACAATGATTTTACTCAAATAGATTGAACAACTGTACCAAAAATTTCAACAGCTGAATCTCAAAATTTAGGGTCTTCAGAAATAAAAGATTATTATATACAAGGATTTGGAAACTCCAGGTTTGATAAAAAAATTTCTACTTTAAGTCAAGCAGAAAATTTAGAAAACGCTAGAGCAAATGAACAAAGCCGTTTTAATAAAATAGCTGCTGGATTACTTAAAGGTACTTCATTAGCCGCTACTACTTTTGTTGAAGGTACTGCTGGATTATTATCAGGATTAGCAGGATGAGCAGCTACTGGAAGCTTTTCAGAAGGTTTCATCAATAATCCAATTACTGTGGCTATGCAAACTTGAAATGATAAGATGGAAGAATGAATTCCAGCATATAAAACCACAGAAGAACAACAAAACACTTCTAATGGAGAATGATATAAAAATATATTTACTGCAAACTTTATAGGTGACACGTTATTAAAAAATTTAGGGTTTGCAGTTGGAGCGTTTTATTCTGGTATGGCTTGAAATAAAGCTATTACTCCTATACTAAAAATGAATAAAATAAGACAAGCTCTTAATGGTGCAACCAGTTTAGTAGACGACATTCCACTTATGGAAAAAACAGGTGCTCAAGCTTTAAGTCTTCTGGAAAAAGGGCAAGTAAAATTAAGTCAAAATCAAATAATAACTGATTTAATAAAAAGTGCTAAAACCTTACGTAATAAGAGTTTAATACTTCAAGGAACTGGGGCACTTACAAGTGCCATTGGTGAAGCAAGAATAGAAGCATATAACGGTTCTTCAGATTGATTAGATAAAACTAAAAACAATTTAGATAATAGTATAAACCAGGAACTACAAAAATATATTGATTTATATAAAATATCTAATGCAACAAATGAAGTGCCTGAAGAGTTTATTGAAAATGTTACTGCATCATTAAAAGAAAACATACATTATAATGATTTATTAGAACAATCTGCAAAAGAAGCGGCAGACATGGCAAATAAAATATTTTTATTTAATATGGCAATATTATCTGTTTCTAATGTGGCGGAATTTGGTAAATTATATGCTGGTGGATATAAAACTGCTAGACAAGCTTTTTCTATAAAAGCAGGCTCAGAAGGATTAATGGAAAGCATTAAACCTAATAAATTAAAAACCATATTAGGAAAAACCGCAGGTTTAGCAATTGTAGAAGGACCTTTTGAAGAAATGATGCAGGCTACTGCCACAACATGAGGAGAAAAACTAGCTGATAAAAAATTATATGGTTATTTACAACATAAAATTAATCCAGAAGCAGAAGAAGAACAAATTTCAACAGTTAATACTTTAATAGAATCGTTACAAGAGGTATATGGAAACATTGCTAATTGAGAAGAAGGTTTTGTTGGAGGATTAACTGGAATGTTAGGTATTCCTGGATTTAATAGAAGTAATAAATTCGGTAAAGGTAAAATATTACAAGGTGGATTTTTATCTACTATTTCAGAATATGATGATATGAATCAACATACAGACGAACTTATAACTAATATTAACACTGCTATACAAAGACCTGACAGATTAAAAGAGTGACAATCCAGTATTGCTAGAAAAAGTATAGAAACAGACTTACAAACAGCTTTAAATTTAGGAGATAATTTTAATTACCAGACAGCTAAACACAATGGTTTAATTAATGAAGTATTATTATTTAAAGAAACAGGTCGTCTTCAAGATTTATATGATTATATAGATAGTATTATCTCTTTAGATCCTAAAGATTCTAATAAGATTGATGAAATTAGAACATTATTAACAGACACACAAACTCAAAAATCAGTATTTGATAATAAAACTAACGAAGAAATAGTAAATATTATTAAAGAAAACGCAATTGAAACAAAACAAGCTACAGAAAAGATTTTAAAAATTGCAGATGGTTTACAAGCAAAAGCAGGGGGGCAAATTTCAACAGAAGGACTAGAAGAACTTATTTGAATGACTTCTAATATAGATAATCTTGAAACGAGATTTACAACTTTATGAAATAATAATAAAAATAATCTTGAAAAACTAGTAACACAATATCAAAAAACAATTGTTTCTGATGAGAATATATCAACATCTCAAAAAAACACAATAAAAGAAAATTTAGATCAAATTATTAATTCTTCTCCAGTTGAATTATTATTAATGACAAATAATAAAAAAGAAGAACAGAAGGTAAATGATGTTATAGATTTTTTACAAACATTATCTTCAAAAATATTTAATTTAGATTCTACTGAATTAATAAATACTTTAGAAGATTTAAAAAAAATAATAAATACTCGTCAAGAATTCATTGCTACTTATAAAACACTTATTGAAAACCCAGAACGACTAGAAAAAAACATCTCACAAGTTAAAACAGAAGCGGTAAATTATAAAACACAAAAAAATATAATAAAAAACGAAAATAAAATAAGTATTGCTAAATCTTTTGATCAATTTAAAGATGTCCTTTCTACTATAGAAGATTCTGGTTCTATAGATGAAATAATTAAGACGTTAAGTAATAAAGGAAATGTTTTTGCTAAAACATATCAAATACTAAATAAGTATAAAGGTAATTTAGATGCTTTAGCTTCTGAAACACAGTCTGAAAACATCGAAGGGGTTAAAGATATTGAACAAAAAGAATTAGTAAAAATTACAGCTCAAAAACTATATAACAAAGTAATTGAAACCGCTCAAGAAATTGAAGATGTTTTAGATTTTAAAAGTTTAATACATCAACGAGCTAAACAAATAATATTTGATTCAGTTACAACAAACTCTCTAGAACAAAAAACAAAAATATTGGCTGCTGCTTCCCTATTAACAAATAAATGAATAGAAGCAAGTACTGAAGCTATAGAAACTGGAAGTAAAATAAAAAGTCCTGTTGTATCTAAACCTACACAAACAACAATACAAAAACAACAAAAAGCAAAAACCTCTTCTATAAACACAAAAGACTTAACGCCTTCTTTACCTAAAATTGGAGATGTTACCAAGGAAGATTTAATTGATGAGTCGTCTACTTACAAAGAATTTAATGTTTCTGTTTCAGCTAATAGTATAAATAAAGAATTTGATGATAATAACAAAGCTTGATATAAAGCTTTTGCTCCGGCAATAAAACAGTTTAATAAAGATGCTTTATTAGGAATATTTACAGATCAAAATAAAAAAATTTATAGTAATTATGGAAAACTTCAAAGAAGTGAAACTGTAGATCCTACAATGTCTCCAATAATTCAATATTTACAACAAGCTAGAGCTTTTGAGTATATTTCTACAGATAAAAATTTTAAAGAAGATACAGAAGTATTTTTTGTTGTAGATAATAACTATAAAAGTGAAGTATTACAAGGAGAACAACCTATTTTTTTAGCGGTAAAAAACAAAGAAAATAATATTCAAATTATTGGAGATTTACCTTTAGCCAGACTAACAGGTTCATTTATTTATGGTCTTAATGAACTAAGAGAAGACATTAAACAAGAATATAATAAAACAAATATTGAACAAGATAAACTATTTATTTATTCTAAATCTTCTAGTATAGCACAATTAATGTTAGGAATTATTCCTTTTAGTACGGAATTAAATAATTTAAAAAACATTTTAAATGAAAACAATACTGATTTTTGAGGTAAACCAATACAACTTGGAATTTTAAAAAACGGTATAATGGAAACATCATTGCCTGAAGCAGAGAAATTAAAAATTAAACTCCCTAATGATGCTTTATTAAAGTCTGGACATGTTTATATATTATTAAGAGGTATTGATGATATATATTATCCTGTAGGTATAAAAACTAAATACTTTAATAAAACAGATTTTAATTTGTTTTCAAATATTAAAAATAATATATCAAAATCAAATATTGCTACTAATATTAATAACGCTGTATCACATTTAATTGATGCAGCAATTGAATTTAATCAGGAAGCTAAAACAAAAGCAGTCAAAGAATTAAATGAAAATGTGTATGTTGGAGAACTAATGTTTTCTATTGAATCTTCTGAATCTCTTATGAATGATGGTATTGAAGACATTCCTTTTGAAACACAATATAAAATTGTTATTAATAAAATAGATAATGCAAAAGAAAGAGTTAGAATTGTAGTAGGAACTAAGTCTTCATTAAAAATGACTATTAATGCTGATTTAACTGCTTCTTCTCATACAGGAGATATTGTATATAGAGATAAACAAACACTTTCAAATGAAATTATAAGTGCTTTATATAAATTTAATTTACCTTTACAAATAAATGCTTCTAAGTTAAAAGATCGTGACTATATTAATGATATTATTAATGCGGATATTTTAGAAACTAATCTAATTTCTCCAATTATAGCTAATAATTGATTCACTGTTAAAGGATATGATCCTAAAAGCAAAGAATTTAAAACAAGTAAGAAATGAATATCTGAATATCGTTATAATTTAAACACACCTTTAAAGCAACCAGACAGTAATTCTGGAATTAGAGGTGAGGTGGTAAAGTATAAACGTAAACAGTATTTTATTAAAAAAACAACAGATAATAATTTAATGGTTTCTTATGTTACTAAAGATAACGAGTCTATTGAAGTTACTGATGCATTAAAAAAAGAAATAGAATTAATTTATTATGCTAGCATAA
>Ga0172381_10006115_pt1 | contig 12114 bp, 13 predicted proteins | sample Leawel6488metaG_FD_119754 | JGI IMG/M metagenome (GOLD analysis project Ga0172381, IMG submission 119754) | Leachate microbial communities from a municipal landfill in Southern Ontario, Canada - Leachate well 64-88 metaG | ecosystem: Engineered > Solid waste > Landfill > Unclassified | place...
AACTAAACTATTCTTGTTTAAATTCTGGGCCCGCACGCTATCGACTGTTAAAGACAAAACACTCACTAGACCAACTGAGACAATAAAAAGAACCACAACTGTTTCCAGAAGCGAAAAAGCCGATTTGTTTTTTTGGTTTAAAAACTTCATAAATCAGAATAAATTAAGCCATAATTATTAACATAAACATGTTTTGAAGCACCAGTACTAGTCTCAATTAAAGTGACAGAGAAAACGGGATCTTCGTCTAAAATATCAGTCTTCAGAATATCTTGATCGTGATAAAAAATAATCGAATTGTCCAAATCATTACTGGAAGCAATTACTCCAACCGGCAGAGTGATCTCGCGCCCACCCTTAGAAACTATTGATTCCGTACTGGTATTATAAACTGAATCTCCATTAACATCAGCAAAGAGATAATATGACAATTTATCATCAGCCAAACTTATCCCCCACCCCGAGACAGGACTGGAACCATAATTAATATTAGTAGCATCCTTAGTCTGGGCTAATCTCAAGTCACGCATTAAGGCTGAGGTGGCATTAATTAATTGAGATTGGGGTTCGCTACCAGGATAATTAGCTAAAAAAACACTGACTATTAAGGCAATAATAGAAACAGCAATAATTAATTCAATTAAAGTAAAACCAGACTTTTTCATATTAAAATTATATCACAAAAGACGTAAAAAATCTTCCCCCAAGGAAATCATTTTTAACCTTTCCTTTTCAGTCTCATCATTATAACCAATTAGATGAAGTAGACCATGAACTAGGATAAAAAACAATTCCGAATCACGACTCTTACCTAATTCTCTAGCTTGTCTTTCAATCGCCTTAATATCAATAATTATTTCATTTAAACCAGAAAAAGACAGAACGTCAGTCGGCTTATCATAACCACGATAAAGATGATTTAGAGTCCGCATCCTCTGGTCGCCAACGATTGCCACCGAAACTGAAAAATCAGAAAGACTATAGCTAACGATAAACTTCTCAATTATTCTTTTGAGTTTAACAGTGGGGATTTTAGTCTTAGTAGTATTATTGATTTCAATCATATTATTTTTCTAATCATTCTCTTCCCAATTCGAATAAAATTATAAATAAAATACCAAAATGGTTTTAACACTAAATCAAAAGTTCCAGCGTAATTCACTTCTTCCCCGCCAAAACCCTCCTTGAAACGAGTTACCCCCGGCCATTTAATTTGATCAATGCCATAAAAATCATAATATTTTAAACCCTGTTCTTTAGCCATTTTAATTACTTCCCATTGTAAGAGATAAGGTGCCATAACATTTCGAAACTTATCTGATGACGCTCCATGAAGATAAATAGCCGTTTTAAAGCAGAAGCAGAATAAACCAGCGGCGATAATTTTTCCTTCATACTCAGCTAAAACCAATCTAATAAAATTAGAATCAAAACCGGCCATCAGTCGATAATAATTACCATCGTGAGCAAAAAAATTATCGCGATTTGTCGTCTCGGCTAATAAAACTAAGAAATCATCAATTCGACTATTATCAACAATAATCCTGACTCCCTTCTTCTGAGCTAAACGAATATTATATCTAGTCTTTTGATGCATACCAACTAAAAGTTCATCTTCACTTTTATCTAGATCCAAAACAATAGTTTTAGCCGGCTGAATACTAATAGTCTTATTCCCAACACCACTCCATGTCTTTGAATTAGGCTCAAACCGAATGAATATAGCCTGACTATCACTGGCAGCCAAACTTAAATCATCACCCTTAACCCGAGGCCCATACAAATAATATTGACCAAAAAATAACGGTTTCCTAAAAAAATAAGACTGGCCAACTTTCTTGTTAGCACAATGACTTTTGGCCTGAAAATTAGCCCACAAATCTGATTGCAGAAATGAAGGTTCGGATTGAAATTTGGATATTAATTCACTCATATCCCTATTATATCATATTTATAAATAAAAAAGAGGTCTTCCTAACAAAAAAGTCCCCTGAATTATCAAGGGACTTTTTAAATAGCTTAAGCTAACAGAAACTTACTCAGCGGTATACAATGTAGCGTTGGTAGCAGTGTGTAAAGTCTGGCCAGGAATAGCACCGACATTACCCTCTAAACAATATTTTAAAGTATAGCTAGCACCGACTTCTTGCATTTCGTAAGTATAATCAGTTCCACCGCAACCGGTAACGCTTGTAGAAACGTTAGGAGTTGGAGAACTTGGGATAACTTGCATGTAAGTAGAAGTACCTGCGCTCGAAGTGCTGGTAATAGTTGAACCAGTAACTAGTGTGGCTGGATATAATTGTTTGTCGTTAAAATACAGTTCTAAAGCAGTCTGAATTTGTTTGATATCAGACACACGTTTAGCATCACGACCCTTAGCTCTAGCATTGTTTAACGCTAAAACTGACAAAGTAGCCAATAAACCAATAATGGCGATAACTACCAATAATTCGATCAAGGTAAAAGCTTTTTTATTTTTCATAATTCACCCCCCATCATTACCCCCGGTTATTAATTTAATCCTAGGAATTAACCCAACAACCTGAAAAGGTATTAATTATATTAAATAATTTTATATCTTTAAACATTATACCATTTTTAGAAACTAGTAGCAACGTTATACATCGGTAAAATAATAGCCGCGACCATAATACCAACACCGACAGCTAAAATAATCATAATCAGTGGCTCTAAAATAACACCAAGATTATTTAATTTAGCGGCCAACTCCCGACTATAAAAAACACTGATCTTCTCTAAAACATTATCTAAATTACCAGTCTTCTCGCCGATAGCCATCATTTGTGGAATCATTTTTGGTATTTCTCGACTAGTGATAAAGACAGACGAAACTGAACTTCCCTCATTAACCTGATCAATAGTTTCCATTATTAATTTTTGATAAACTTTATTACGGACAATATCAGCGCTGATCTCTAAACTCTTGACTAGACTAACACCACCTCGAAGCAAAGTACTAAAAGCTCGACAAAAACGAATTAAATACACTAGACGAAATAATTTGCCAACAGCCGGAATATTCAACTTCAAATAATCAACTTTCATTCGACCATACTCCGAACGAACAAAAAATCTCAAGCCCACAACACAAAGAATAATAAAGATAACGATAAATATAAAATACTTCTGCAAAAAATCAACGGCCCAAATAACCACTCTGGTAGCCCAAGGCAATTGCGCTCCGGTTTCCTGTAAAATAGCAGTAAGTTGAGGCATCACAAAAAGCATCATCACAAAACCAACACCGACCAAGCCAGTCAAAACAATGGTCGGATAAATCATGGCCCCCTTAAACTTACTAGTTAAATCAAAATCCTTCTCCATTTCATCAGCCAAATAATTTAAAACCTCATCCAATTTACCCGAGGTCTCACCAGCGTGAATAACATTAATAAAGAAAGCTGAGAAAGTTCTACCACCCTTGCGGCGCAAAGCCTCTGACAATAACGCTCCACCGTCAACTTCATAAGTAACTTCAGCCAAAATAGATCTTAACTTTATATTTTCAGTTTGTTCTTGCACGGTAGCTAAAGCTTCAACCATGCCAACATTAGAAGACACCAGTAGAGAGAACTGACGTGAAAAAATAACTAAATCGCGAGTCTTAATCTTTTGTAACCATAACCAAAAACGATTAAGGACATTATCAGTAATATCAGTAATCCAAACTATTTCTAAGCCCAAGGAATTTACTCGGTTCTCGGCCGCCTCATCATTATAAGAAATGACTTGACCATGAACGCTTTTACCCTTGGAATTAACAGCTTTGTAGCGGTAAATTGGCATAATTATAGATTTTCAATTTCTACCACTCTCAGCACCTCATCGATGCTAGTTAAACCAGCCAGCACCTTAAAGATGCCGTCCTGCTTAAGAGAGACAAATAATTGACTATGTCTTAAAGAGTCATTATTTAAATCATTGCGACGATTAATAATTAAATCCTTAATTTCCTCATTAATAACCACCGCCTCGGCGATAGCTAATCGATCTAAATATCCGGTGTTGGAACAGCGAGTGCAACCAACTGGTTCATAAAATTTAGAAGTCCTAATATCTTCAAAACTATTAATATTTAAATTTTCAGCCTGAAAAGTTTCCAGGGGTAATGTGGACATAATAGCGACCATCTCCGACAACACTTTCTCCGGTAATTTTCCTTCCTTCTTACAATAAGGACAAAGCTTTCGGACCAAACGCTGAGCAACTACCAAGCGCAAAGTGGAAGCTAACAAAAATGGTTCAACTTTCATATCTAGTAAACGAAAAACCGAACCTAAAGCATCATTGGTATGCAAAGTTGATAGAACTAAGTGACCGGTCAATCCAGCATGAACAGCCAACTCCGAAGTTTCCTCATCTCGAATTTCTCCAACCATGATAATGTTAGGATCTTGACGCAAGAAAGAACGAAGTCCAGTAGCAAAATCAAAACCAAGCTCCGGTCTAATTTGAGACTGATTAACGCCTTTAATTTGATATTCAATTGGATCTTCTAAGGTCGAGATATTAACCGTCTCCTTATTTAAAACAGTAATAATAGAATAGAGAGTGGAGGTTTTTCCGGATCCGGTCGGACCGGTCATTAAAATAATACCGCTAGTTTTTTTAATACTCTCCTTCAATACATTATAGACATGTTTGTTAAACCCTAGGTCCTCCAAATTAGTTAAATTCTTGGCCTGGTCTAGAATTCTCAGCTCAACTTTTTCTATCGATCCCAGAGGCAGAGTTGAAACACGAAAATCAATCTCCCGCGAATCAATAATCAAACGAATATGACCATCTTGAGGGATACGAGTTTCGTCCAACTTTAGTTTAGCCAAAACCTTAATTCTGGCAACAACGGAATTATGAATTGATTTTGGTAGAATTAAAGAGTTATGCAAAATACCATCAATACGATAACGGACGCGACTTTCGTTTAAAAAAGGTTCGATGTGGATATCAGAAGCTCGGCTCTCAACAGCATGACGAATAATAACCGAAACAATTCGAGCCACCGGAGCCGAATTAACATCCTCTTCTTTTAGAACTTCAGACTTGTCTTCAATGGTAATCAATTCATCTGCCCCCTTCTCTTTAGCTTTAACTTCCAAGGCAGTTGAGACCTCCTCTTCTAACTTATCATACTTATGTAAAACCTCGCGAAAACTTTTATCGGAAATCAAAGAATATTCGACTCTTAAATTCTGTCCCTTAGCCAAGAAGCTAACCGCTTCCATAGCCTTCAAGTCATAATGGACCAATCCAATTCTAACGACAGTAGTGTCTTTAAAAAAACAAACCACCGAATAATTACGAGCGATATCTCGACTCAAAAAATTTAAAGCTTCATCTTTGATGGTCTCAGCTTGTAAATTTTTATAGCCTAAACTATATAGCTCAGCCTTAGCTTCTACTAAATGCTCAGAATCAACAAGCTTATTTTTAAGCAAAAAAGGCTCTAAAACAATTTCTTTCTTGTCTAGAGCAGTTCTTATTTCTCCGGCCTTAACCGAAGTAATAATATTTTTCTTTTCTAAAAGGGCCAGAAGCTCCTCTGGTTTATACATAGTTTTAAAAAGCTTTAAATGGATTACTGTTTCCAACTTCAAAAACTGGGGTTGGCTCCGGTTTTTCTCCAATCATACCTCCGTCAATCGGCGCCGTTGAAGTGCTTAAATCTAAACCGGTCAAATCAACCTCGGTCAATTGCATTTTTTTAAACTTGAGACTATTAATGACTGATAGATTTAAAGACTCGGCATTGGCATTATTATCTTTCTGAATACCATTACGAACCGCCTCGGTTGACCGCCCTAAATTATTAACCGAATTTAAATACTCAAAAATATTCTGACGATAAACAATCAGAACAACACCAAAGACAATAACCGAACAAACAAAGATATAAGCGAGTAATTTAAAAACTTTTTTCATATAAAAATTTATTTTTTCAAATAATAAGTAGTCATATCCAAAACAGCAGCACCAGATTTAGGATCAAAAGAAATAGATTTAACGTCAATAATCCGCAAGCTATTTTCCATGGCTCGCAACCAGGTCTTCAGCGCTGGATAATCAACATTTCCCAAAGAAAGTTTGACATTAAAAGCGCCGACACCACTAGGAAGTTTCAGAGAGGACAAATTACCGGCGGTCGAAGTCCCGTTAGTATTAGCCCCAGCCGTACGGCCGCTGACAGGGGTGGAGGTGGCGACACCATCCTTAGAGATATTTAAAGAATTGACTGTTAATTTTTGCGTAGAAGCTAAATAAATAATTTCCGTAAAAAGGTCTTCCTTTAAATATTCCTGAGGAACCAAACCTTTAACCTTTAAAACATCGCTCGGACTAATATTCTTATAAACCTCAATCAACGACTGATAATCACTTAATTCTTTATATTTTGGAGTTAATTGATCAGTTTCGTAAAAAGTAGCATTAATAGTTGCAACTATTTTTTGATAACGTGGCAGAATGATGAAATAATAAGAGCCGACTAAAATAACAATAACAGAAAGAGCAATAATAGCCCCAAAATAATCATTCAGAAGTCTATTAATCAAATTCTGACGATGTTTTTGCTCTGGACTCTTCTCTTTAACCGCTAAACGACGAGTATTTTTTAAACTCGGTCGGGCATTATTTTTTAATTCACTAGACAAAGGCATTTCCATATTTTATAAACAATTATTTTTTATTCCGTAAAAATACTAGGCTTGACCGACAAACCAAGGTCAAACATCACGCCTAAACTCTGATCTCCGCCATTTACTTTTTCATTGCTAATTTTAGCATTAGCCGTATGACTATCAGCTAAAATTGTTTTAAGTTGGAAACTAATAGCCCGGAAATCTTTTACCCAGGAATGGAGTAAATACGAACCGGAAGTATCACCAACAAAGCCAGAATAATAAACATCAACTAAGGTATTTCTCTCTAAGAAAGAAAACAAATTATTCCAATAAGTATGGCTAACAAAAAGAGGGGTAGCGCTAATAATTTGTTTTTTAAACTCAATGGCCGGGGCGGCCTGTTTTTGGAAATAAGCTATCTCCTGATCCAGACGAGTAACCTCCTCCTGCAGAGCTACAGATTTTTTGCTAATCTCTTGCCGTTCCCAGGTATATAGAAAAAAATAAACTTCAAAAACCAAGAATAAAGACAGAATAATAAAAGCACCCAAAGTATAAAAATGCTTCTTCTTATCAAAAATAACCGGGACCTCGTCCTTAATTAAATCAATATCTAAAACGCCAGGATTCTCTACGCCAATACCATCAGTTCCATCACTAACTGATCGAGAACGGATATCCTTAATATTTTTTTTACGACTAACAACTGGTCCGATCTTTTTATTCAATTTCATTTTACCCAAATGAAAATCAAGCGAAAGCCGATACCAAGGCTTCTTATTTTCAACTGGCTGATTATTTAAATTGGAGGGCATAATATAAAAATTATTAATTACTCAATACTGCGCATCGCTAAACCAATAGCGATAGAAAATCGAGGGCCAATTTCTGACAAAACCGGACGTAACTCTGGTGGATAAGAGACCCTAAACCAAGGGTTACCAATAATAACTTGGATGTTCAAAACATTCTCTAAATAATTGGATAAGTTAATGAGCATTGACCCACCACCAGACAGAATAATCTTTTCTACCTTCTCATTATTACTAGTCTCAAAAAGGTCCACCATATATTTAATCTCATTAACAATAGGGTTAACAGCATTCATAATAATTTGCGGAACGGCAATCTGACTCTCGCCCAAAGCAGCCACCCCTAAATCAAACTTTAATTGACTGGCCTTTTCCAAACTAACTCCCAATTTCTGACTAATAGCAGCAGTAATGGTGTTGCCGGAAACATTAATACTTCGATTAAGATAGGGGATACTTTCTTTAACTACACAAATATCAGTACTATTATCTCCCAAGTCAACGATCATCACGGTTGACTTGTCATCACCCAAAAGAGAACGAATTAAAGAAAAGGTTTCAGTTTCCAAGCTAACCAAATTGATTTTAGCGGTATTAAAAATATTAATATATTTTTTAATTAATTTCTTCGGACTACCAGTTAAGAATATCCGAGTATTATTATTAGGATTATTAGGATCAGGATTAGTCTGCGGAATTATCTTCCAATCCAACACCATTTCCTCTAGAGGCAAAGGAATCACTTTTTTAGCTTCTTCGTTAATATGTTCAGCAATATTCTTTTTATTAATATTATAGAGATTGATAACCGAAGAAAAGACTGAAAAACTAGGCAAAGAAACACTAGCACTGCCAGCAGAAATTCCAATATCCTTTTTAACTTTATTAATCAATTTAGCTACGTATTCAATGTCATCAGTACTAGTCAATTTATTAGAACTACTTAAATCTTCACTAAAACCATAATTATTCAAGACAATTTTCTTGCCTTTTTTAACGAGTTCCACCATTTTAAGAGAAGAATCACCGATATCAATACCTAAATAAGTATTGTCGGACGAGAAAAACAAACCCATATATTTAATATTAAAAATTTTATCGTTAGAATATAAAAATATTTTCAACCCTAAACACCCTTAAACCCAGATTGTTTTATTTGTAATTATATTATATAATATTAAGGTAAATATCACAATACTTTTACTTTTAAAGTATAACATAAAATTAAAAATAAACCAAATGAATTTTTTGACCAAATATAAAAAAATTTTTCTAATTATTGGGTTCCTAATAATAGTTTCTGTCTTGGGTTATTTTATATACAACCTATTTTTTAAACAAACAATTAAGGTCCTGCCAACACCAATCGGCACAACTACCGGTCCTGGAGGATTGCCGATAGCCGGCGAAGGTGGTCAACAAATAGGCACAACTACCGGTCCTGGTGGAGTTCCCACTTCCCCCGGAATTACCCAACCCCAAGTTACCGCCCCAGTAGTCAGCCCCACAGCTCAAGGAGGCCTGACTAAAATAACTTCGCTTAATAGCGGACCGAGTCTTAGCCCAATTTTAAGCAGTAACGGGAAAGACGTTCAATATTATAATAAAACTGACGGAAAATTCTATAAAATAGATGAAAATGGAGAGGCTGTTCCAATGACTGACAAAATCTTTCATAATGTTGATAAGATCACTTGGTCCCCGACTGCCAGCAAAGCCGTGTTAGAATATCCGGATGGCTCTAATATTGTTTATGACTTCAATACTAACCGTCAAACTACCCTACCAAAACATTGGGAAAGTTTTGATTTTTCCAGCGACGGTAATCAAATAGTTTCTAAAAGTATTGGCGTTGATCCCGACAATCGTTGGCTTCTAGTTTCAGACAGCAATGGCTCAAAAGCTCAGGCCCTGGAATTTATCGGTGAAAATGCCGACAAAGTTATCTCTTCCTGGTCCCCCAATAATCAATCAGTCGCTATGTATACCAAGGGCGTTGACTTTAACCGCCAAGAATTATTCTTCGTTGGTCTAAACGGAGAAAACTTTAAATCAACCGTTATTGAAGGTCGCGGAGTTCAGACCCAATGGTCTAGCCAAGGCGACAGATTACTCTATAGTGTCTATAATAATAACTCCGACCTTAAACCAAAACTTTGGGTAGTTAATGCTCAAGGCGACAATATTGGAGCTGGTCGAACTGATTTAGAAATTAATACCTGGGCAGAGAAATGTACCTTCACCAGCAATCAAGAATTATATTGCGCCGTTCCTGACTCCCTAGAGCGAGGCGCTGGACTATTCCCAGAAATGGCCAACAGAACCCAAGATAGCCTATATCGAATTAATCTGGCAACAGGTGTTAAGCAGTTAATCGCCGTCCCTGACGGGAAATATAATATTTCCAATCTGGTAGTCTCCAAAGATCAACAAAACCTATTCTTTACCGACAAGAATACCCAGGAAATATATAAAGTTAATCTAAGATAAAAAAGATTTAAAGCCTTATTTGACCTTCGATTAAGGCTTTTTTGTTTTCTTGACAATTGATTTTCTATCTACTAAAATTGAGAACAGTAAGTTTTCTGGGAATATTTTTTTCTACAGAAAGAGTCGACTTACTCATTAAAAAGATTAATTCGCCAAGAATATGAAGAAATTATTTATCGGTGGTTTACCTTATAGCTTCACTGATGAGGCCTTAAAAAACCTATTCGCCGATTGTGGTAATGTCGAATCAGCAGTGATCATCAAGGATCGTCTGACTGGTCGCTCTAAAGGTTTTGGTTTTGTTGAGATGTCCTCTGAGGCTGAAGCTGAAAAAGCTATCTCAATGTTTCACGACCAAGAAGTTGAAGGCCGACGCTTAAACGTTAGTATTGCTCGTCCAATGACTGATCGCAGATAATATCATTTAAATTGATATCTAAAAACAAGCTCTAAGTTTAGAGCTTGTTTTTATTTTAGACCGATATAAGCCGCCATGACTTCTAGATCTTTAGGCTTATCACGACGAAAAGAAAAATATTTATCAGGTAGACAATAAGTACATTCCGAACTAACGCTGATATCTGACAGGCCAATAGCCATTAATTGCTTAGAAACAATGCCTGCTAAATCAATAAAGGTTTTTCCGGATTGAGAAATAATAAATTCCGGATAAGAAGAAAATTTTTGTATCAAATCTGACTGAACTTCAAAATGACAAGCACCGATATGTGGTCCGATAAAAATAGCAATATCAGAATTTAATGAGCCATATTTATCTTGCAATAATTTCACCACCTTGACTGCGATCTCATCCTCAACACCATGCCAACCAGCATGAGCCAAGCCAATTACCTTCCGAACTCGATCGTAGAAGTAAACCGGCAAACAATCAGCGACGGTAATTGATAAAATTATATTAGGATTATTGGTTATCAAAGCGTCACCACTGACAATATCATCGGAATTATTATCCACAATTACCACCTGATCACCATGAACTAAATCAGCCGCTATTATTCTTTTATTAAAGGATGAAAAAAACTTAGCTCTATTTTCCGGTGCCGAAAAAACTCTCAAATTGCCACAAGAGCGATCAGAGATTCCCAATATCAAATCATTGTTAGAATCAAAATTTAGCATAATATGTTTATTAATATTATAGTATCTCCCCTGACTAAAAAAATCAAATAAGTCACAAGTGTAACTTTTTTCCGTCTTTTCCGTATTTTATATTGAGGAATCATAATTAACCTCAATTTAATTAATAAGTATGAAGCGCCATCAAAGCGACCAATTGAATAAGTGGACTAAACCAGCAGAATTAATCTGCCCGGTTTATTCTATGGATTTTTTAGTTGGGCATCAAGAGCTGTTTGGCGCGAATTTTTATAAAATTAAGCAATGATTTAATTAATTAGATAAATAATTTGCTAGCAAAACAGCTCGACCCCCAAAAGGCCGAGTTTTTGATATAGATTTAATCTGTTCTTTAATAATAACAACTAAATAATAGGAGAACCAAACAATGAGTCGAAAAATTATTCTTATGTATCTGCGCTTATCATTTCTAATCGCCCTGGCGCCGGCTTTCTTTTTTTCCACCTATCAACTTTTTCTGAAAAGCTTAGGCTTAGACCTTTTAGAAGTAAACCTAGTGAATACTTTTTTTGGCTTAGGGATCATGGTCTTTGAAATTCCCACTGGAGCTGTAGCTGATATCTGGGGTCGCAAGACCTCCGTAATCATTGGCTGTCTATTAACTGGCTTATCATTCTTATTCTATTTCTTCGCCGTTAATTTTTGGCAATGCGTTATGGCCGAACTAATTGGAGCTTTGGGAAGTACTTTTATCTCTGGCGCAGCCGATGCCTGGATGGTTGACTCGCTCAACTTCTATGGTTGTCGCTTACAGCTAGAGAAAATCTTCAGCCAAGGACAAAAAATGAAAACCATTGGAGTGATTATCGGAGTCTTGATCGGATCATGGCTCGGGACATTAAACTTGTCCTATCCCTGGATGATGAGTTCCCTCACGATGTTAACCGCCACTGGATATTTGTTTTATAAGCTCCGAGAGGATTATTTCATTAGACCCAAAAAGACTAACGCCTGGAGACAAATTATCAAAATTGGCAATGACAGTTTCAGAGAGTCAATCCACAACCCAG
>Ga0172381_10006116_pt1 | contig 12111 bp, 19 predicted proteins | sample Leawel6488metaG_FD_119754 | JGI IMG/M metagenome (GOLD analysis project Ga0172381, IMG submission 119754) | Leachate microbial communities from a municipal landfill in Southern Ontario, Canada - Leachate well 64-88 metaG | ecosystem: Engineered > Solid waste > Landfill > Unclassified | place...
ATTATTGGTTTATTTATATTAACCACATCACACAATCTTGCCATCCCCTCCATAATAAAATGTCCAAAATGAGTTGGAATTCTTCCTATGTATATCGCTTCATTAATTTTAATTTCATCTTTAACATTTTCTATATTTAAAGAAAGAAAATTTTCAACATTACCTTGTTGCCAATATTTTGTTTGATGATTAATTAAAATTCTTTGAGTTCCTTCAATCAACCCACCAGAATTATAATAAGCACCATTTCTATTTACATAAGAGTTTTTTATAATATCCATATTAATTAATTTGTTTTAAATTTTTAAAAGTTTTTGTTCAGTGCTTCAATTGAGCATTTGTGGTAATTTACCGTACTAGTTATAACAAGGTGTATAAAACATAATGATTTTAGTGATATATTCAAAATTTATATTTAAAGTTTAATATTTCTATTCTACCATAATTAATATGCCAATACGTTAATAAAATAACCACTAATACAAATCCAAACCCAAAACATCCATACAATAAAAATTATTGGTGAGAGAATAATTATAAGGGGTATCATTATTGAATTAAATGATTTAAAAAAATCCCATAAATTGAATAGTGAGAGCATTTCTTTAAATTCTTGATGTTTATCATCTTCAATTATAATTGAAGATGATTTTTTTGATTGTTTCAAGTTTTCTACGTTTTTCATAATTTTAAAATTTAAGTTTAATACTAATAAGATATACGAAAATAATTAAAATTGGTTACAGAAATAAAAAAGAATTATCATGTGAGTTAAATCCCAAAATTTTTGAGTTGCATCAATATCAACACCAAAATATTCTTCAGCTTTTTGTTTTAATGTTTTCATAATCATATGTGTTTGAATAAAGTAGCATCACACTTCTGTATTTAAAAACCATTCACCAAAATACTATAAAATGATAAATATGATCCATTTTTAAAAATTAATATTATTGGTTTCAACAAATTCATCCTTTTTCAAAATTATTTTTCTTTCGGCAAACATATCTTTTATTTTAGCCAAAGACATTCCATAGTGGAAGACTAATAAAGGCAATCCACTATCTGCATTTTGTTCGAACATTTGTTCGTAATCGCTACCGTCTTCTACCATTCTTGCGGTTTCATAAGCAAGGCAATGAATGGTATGATAGCCGTGCATATATTCCCTATCAACAGCTTCGGATAGACAAAATAAGTCAAATGAGGTTGTTTTTAAAGAAATAACCCGATCTATGAATTCTTTTGCTGGAGGTATTGCATTATCGCAAGCAGGACTTAAATCCCAACACCACCCTTCAACATCAATATTATTTTCATCGTAAGAGAAAATAAATTCAATTAATCCTTCGCCCTTTGAATTATATCCTACTTTGTGAACATAAATTAATTTCAAATCTTCTTCCTTGTTGATCATAGATTTATATTTTTATGGTAAATAAAAGCATATTTATTTTTATGTTGCAAATATAACATATTTATTTAAAATAAAAGAATAAAATAATTAATTTTTAATAAAATTATATCGTTTTTTTATATCAGCATCAATAATTTGTAATGACATTTTGTAACAATTATATGTTAATTTTGTTATATTTTCCCATCTAAAAATTTGAAATGTTGTTATTAGCAAAAGGATTGATGTATATATTAATAGTGTTTGGATGTTTAAAATGATTGCAAGTAATGATATTAATATTAATAATAAAGATAGATATTTAAAAAATTGTTTTCTGTTGCTATAAACACCTATCATATTCATATATTCCAATTCACATTCATTTTTTAATTGAATTAAATTCATAGAATCATATTCCTCAGATGAATATTCTTTCTTAAATTTACTCTGTAAATTTTTATCGAGAAATAAACTTGAAATATATTTTTTTACTATTTTATTCATGTTGTCAGATACGAATATATTCTTTATATGTTACAAAAAAGGCCGGAAATTATATCCAGCCTTTCTATTTTTCCTATGTTTAATTAGTGAAGTCCACCACCAAATACATTTCCCCCACTAAAATTGGCCTTACTTGCAGATTTATATGTAACCCCGCCTTCGTTGTTTAATGCAAGCGAACCGACACCATCAGGATCATTAGCAACACCATTTAAAATGTTTATTTTATCTGTGGTTGCAAGTCTGCCTAATCTTTGTTTAATTGCGCCACTAATCCTTGTCATTGGGAAAGCGGTAAAAAATAATTTATCAATACCTACTGTATCATTTGGAGATAGTTTAGGTAGATCACTTTTTATTTTACTTTGAATACCTTTATCAAAACCTAAACCACTTCCAATATTAGCTAAAATGCCCTCATCTACTTTTTTTTTTAATGAAGATTCGTATACTTTTAATTGTTCTTCAATAATGCCATCTAATTTTAATAATTTTTCAGATTTTTTATTTTCATTAAGATCAGATTTGCCAGATTTTTTCTTTTTTAAATAATTGCGAACATAATCCCTAAGTTTTACTTCAGCCTCATTGATAGTTTCTTTGTCGGTTTCAACGCCTTCACGTTTTATATTCTTCCACATTGCGGCAGCGGCCACTTTTTCACCTTTTTCTTTACTCCCATATTCTTTTGCGGCTTTAGCGGCAACATCTTTAAACCCTTTACCCTTTTTGCCAATATCTTCACCCTTTTTAGCTGCCTTAACTACTTCAGATTTTTTTTCTTTAGATAATCCAGCCGATGGTTTTTCATCTTCTTCAATAGGTTTTTTACTTTTTGGGGTTTTATTACATTCTTCAACAGAAGCTCCTTTAGCAACCACCTTATTTCCATCAAATTTTTTGTTTGCCGGCGATATACCAGGTTTTTCAACTTCTTTGATCATATTTTTTCCTTTAGGTGCGGGCTTAACGAATGGTTTATTTTTTCCTTCAGATTCCCTAATAACACCAAGAGATTGATGAGGTGTTGCAAATCCCGGTTGTGATTGAATTGAATCCATAGTTTCTACACCTTCAGCTGTTTGCATTTTATATTTCGACAAATTTGCCTGACCGCCTCTTTTAAGTTGATTTACCATAGTTTGTAAAACACTGGCAATATTAATTGGTTGTTGCCCTGTTTTAGCAGCACCAGCATTTGCAGCATTAATAATATTAACCAATTCCCCGGCTTTTTGTTGTATTAGATCTAAATTTTTATTAACAGTTTTTACGCCTTGATTATAATTCTGTTTTTCACTACCAGCTTGATATGCTTTTTGAATGTTTGTTGCAGCATTTTTTACACCGCTCCAAGCAGCTTGTCCTATACCTGCAAGACCACCACCCCAAGCTTCACTGATCATCGTTTTTTTCTTTTCAGCAGACCATTCATTTATTTCATTGGCTAATGGTTCTAATTTTCCAGCCAATTCTTCATGTCCATAATCATTTTTCAATGAATTAAGAATTTCAGGGGTTACAAATAATGCAACAACTTTTAAGTTACCACCATCGATACCTTCTTCATTATCATTTGCATATCCGCTAACTAAATTAGACATTTCGTCATCATCGCATTTTTCAACAGAATCTTTATTATAACCTCTCGATTCAGCATATTTAGGAAAATTATTTTTATCACATTCCAAACATTCGCCTTCTTCAACCTCTTCTTTATTTTCGCTGTTAGAAATATCAACAGAATCTATTTCTTCATCGGGAACAGTTTTCAAAATTTTATCCGCCATTTCTTTTCTGATTTCAATATCAAGTTTTGGAAATTTATCTTTAAATGCCGATAAAAACGTATTAACATAAGATTTTATGTCAGGTTCAGTTAATTCAGTTTTCCTGATTTTATTCGTTATTTTACCCAAATTTTTCTGAATGTCTGTTTTAACCAAACTTTCCTCATCTTCTGGAACAGAACTTTCCTCATCACCATCAGTTTCTTCTTTTTCAGAAAATGCCTTATTATTAATAAGATCGGTGTCAGTATCATCTTCTGGAGATGGTAATTCTTCACCACCCATACCCATAGCGGGTTCTGCAGGGGCAGCATCAATAGCATTTGTAGCAGCATCCAAATCATCCAATTTATTGGTAGCGGCATTAATTTCTTCCTCAGCACCCTCTTTGACAGTTTCAGTCAACAATTTCTTTTTGCTACCATTAATATTAGGTTTTAATTTAACCGCTTCACCAATACTCTGAAAAATCATGTTTCTTTGTTTATCTGCCTCAGCCAACGATTTGTATTGAAATTCGGTTATATTGCTTAAACCCCCAATATAACTAAAATCAGATGTATCTGGGTTTTGTTTAAGACCGCCCTTTTTTAAAAAATAATTATGATTTTCTTTGATGATACCATAAGCAATACCATCTGCAGCTCTTTTATAATCAATTAATGTTGAAAATGAATTAGTTTTATTTTCATTTAACGGTGATTTAACTTCAGCTAAAGTTTTAAGTCTTTCGTAATATGCATCTCTACTACTATGTTTTCCCATTTTTATATAATTTTACGTATGTTATTATTTTATTTAGATTTTTTTATAAATACTATTATAAAATTAAAAATTTAAATGTTTTAAAGAATTTCATAATTTTTGTTAATTAATTTATATTTAAATACTAACATTTCATAAACTTTTGATGTTATTAAATTTTTACGTTTATATGTATTAATAACATCTTGATTTATTTTTTTTTGTAAAATACTTTCATTTAAATATTTAATATTTCTATGTATTGACATTAAAATATCATCACAAGTTTTTTCCGCTTTTTTTATTTCGAAAAAATTATTTAGTTGTTCTTCAGTTACAATAAATTTCTTCATATTAATTATTATTTTTTTACATATAAATACGAAATATTATTAAATTTTTTTATATATTTGCATTGTGAACAATTACTGAAAAATATTAAATTTTAATAATGATTAGTATTTATCTTAAAATTTAGTTCATTTAATCCCCTTTTTTTTGGAGCAAATATCTAAAATATTAAATAAATTAGGAATTGATTATATAAGAAAATATATATTTGATAATTATAAAGGAACAAAAAAACCTTTACAATTTGATTTTTATTTACCGAAATATAATTGTTGTATTCAATATGAAGGTGAAGAATATTTTATAAAAAAAAATGGAACATTTAAAAATGAATTAGAAAATATAAGAGAAAATGAAACTCAATATTGTAAAGATAATGATATTAAACTAATCAGAATACCATATGGGTTTTATAAAAAAATTGAAAAAATATTAACCATTGAATTCAATAATAATTTTCAAAAATCAACAGATTATACTAATTGTATTTTAATTATAGCGGGTACTCGTCCAGAAGAGATTAAAACTATAAAACTACGAGAATTTTTTGAAAAAAATTCAATACCTCATTTATATGTGTTTACCGGACAACATAAAAATTTAATAAATAAAAATAAATATGATTTTTTGTTTAACATTAAAGAAATAAAAGAATCAAACAGATTAGATCGTATGTTGATTGAAAATATAAATAATTTTGGTAAATTTTTCTGCAAACATCCATATATAAAATATGTGTTAGTTCAAGGTGACACCACTTCGGCATTAGCTGTGGCTTTATGTTCATTTAATCATCAAATAAAAATAATTCACTTAGAAGCAGGATTAAGGACATATGATAGAGAAAACCCCTATCCCGAAGAAACAAACAGAAGAATAATATCACAAATGGCAGATATACATTTATGTCCTACATACGATTCTATGAATAATTTAAATAAAGAAAATGTGGGTGGTTTAAAATTTGTTGTCGGAAACACAGTAATAGATAATTTATTACCATATAAAGATAAATGTGAATATACAAATAAAATATTAGTTACACTACATAGGCGTGAAAATCATCATTGGATTGATAGGTGGTTTACTGAATTAGATAATTTAGCAAAAAATTATCCACAATATGATTTTATATTACCAATGCATCCAAACCCCAACGTTCAAAAATATAAATATCTATTAAAACACGTAAATATTATCAACCCGTTGCCATATGAAGAATTGTTGGATTTATTGGTTAAAACAAGATTAGTAATAACGGATAGTGGTGGTTTACAAGAAGAATGTAGTTTTTTTAATAAAAAATGTTTAACTTGTAGGATTATTACGGAAAGACCAGAAGCAATAAATCAAAGTACTTTTATGGTTGAAGAACCTGAAAAATTAAAATCTGTTTTTAAAGAACATCATAATAATTATAAAATAACCCATAATTGCCCTTTCGGGGATGGCCGTTCAGTAGAAAAAATATTTACAATTTTAAAAGAATTATGCTAAAATACGCCTTATGAATAAATAATACCATCAAAAAATAGGTTTTTCTTACATATATAACTTAAAGTTTTATAAAATTAATCATTGTTGACCGACTAAAATGGTTAAGTTTATGAAGCATAAATAGTTATAAATACCTACCTCTATTTTTCAAAATAGTTGTAATTCATTAGTATATAAAGCATTATAAAAATTTTTCAATTTTAGTCGCTCAATAGTGATTAAAAATAATAGAGATATGTTTCACCACCTATTCGCCATAAATCCTCAATTAATTGTTTTCCAGAAATAAAATTGTTAATTGATATGTTTCTTAAATCATTAACAATTTCATTAACATTAGAATTGGTCACAGATTCATCGACTAAATATTGGGCAATTTGATTATAATATTCTTCAGCATCTTCTTTAGAAGGGCTTAATGGTTTTTCTTTAATAAGAAAATCCAAATTTTTCTGTAAATTGTTTCTCATTTAAATAAATTCTTTCAGCACAAATTTAACAAAATTATTAGAATAAATAAAGGGTTTTTATGCTTATGTTTTAAAAACTTTCTAAATATGATTTTTCTACAATATTAAAATTGAGATTTTTAAAGGTTTTAATTAAATGGTTTAGATGCCCTTCACCGTAAATAACTGCAACTTTATTGCATGTTTCAAATTGTTTGGTGATATCAACAACAACCTTATAGTTTCTTAAAACAATTAAAACATTTTTTTTAGGTGCAAACGCTGACAAAAATAAAATATTATTTAGTAGAAATTTAAGAATTACACTAAGAATGCGTCTATCTTCTTCATCACAATCCTTAAACATTTCATTAAATTTATCAGTTTTATTGTTTATTTTTTCAATAGGATTGTTTTTCATATAATACCTTAAAATTTCATAATTTAAATCCGAATTAATCCATTTCGGGTTATTTTCATAACCATTCCTATTTTGTATTGTTAATTGGAGTAAATCAGCCAATAATTTATAAATTATTTTAGTTTTATTTAATGTTGTTGCACCAATTCCCTCAAATAATACAACATCACTTTCATTTGCCTTTGCATTTAAATTATTAAAATAATTTTGTGTACCAACATGAATTGCCCCACACAAAGTAATTTCAAAATCACCATTTTTTAATTTAATTACTCTAGTTTTCATTCATTTATTTTTATATTTGGACATGATGGAAAAATATGTTCAGTTATTCGTTTTATCTTCTCACATGTAATTCGCAAATTCCATGGCCATTTTCAAAGAAAATTGTAGATCCTTCGTTGCTTCTATCTTCAAAAACCACGAAACAAACAAACCCCATTTGTTCACATATTGAGCCGTTTCCGAGTAATTTGTTTTGAGGATGTTTCATTAACCTTTTTTGATAGATGCAATTGCAGCAGCAATCACCGGTTGAAATTCCAATCATTTCGTTGTAAAAACAATTTTTAGATTCCATATTTATTTAGCATAAAGTTTAAAAAATCTTGTTTATTATCTAATGTATATTCGTATTTTCTATTATCGTTTCCTTTCATAAATATTTGATTATGTTTCAAATATTTCCAAACAAAAAAACGTAATTGATTTTTATCGGTTAAATATAACCCATCATCAAGCAAAGAATTTAATAAAAATTGTGCAACAGTTATTTGTTTTAATTTTATCTTTATCATAAATCTTGTACTTTTTCAAATGCATACCTAAAACTCATACCATTTTTTAAATATTCCAACAATTTATTAATTTTGTGGTGATTAAAGATTTTCCACCATTCAATAATTATTAATTGTTTTGCCGACGCATGTTTAGTTGCCTTATAGATCAATATTCGATCCCTATTAGATGTTTCAGTCATATCATATTTGGTCTATAAAAATTTTTAATGTTCTACCGCTATCTTGTATAATAGTTCTTATAAGATTTTTTGAATTCCATCAATGATTTCAATCCTCGTACAACCGAAGAATTTTTTTAAATTAATGTGGGTACAAAACCGCCTTGATACGTTCCCGGAACAGGGATCATATTATCACCTTTTACATCAACCCCTTTAAGAGAGGTTATGCTTTGGTACCATGATTTTTGATATTGTTTATCAATATTATTTAATTTAATAAGAAGATGAAACCCCCCTCTGGTTTGCAAGAAATTACAACAATTTGGATTAATAATATTTTCCAATTGAGGTTTAACTTCATCAACAGAAATTCCATCAAAGTCCAAATCAAAATAAATCTTTCTGCTGGATGCTTTTTGAATTTCGCTCATTATTTCTTGATGTGGATTATAACCATCATAGGCTTTGGTTACTAAATTGGCCAATTTGATAAGGCCATTTTTAGCGGCTTTTTCATAACTCCTCGGATTAGGCAATATGTACAATGCCAATGCTTCTTGAGGAATAGAAATATGTTTTTGATAATAAGATCCTACCTCACATTGAAGTTGTGAAATTTTTTCAAACAGATATTCTTTACTTGAAGTAAATCTTTTTAATTGTTGTTTATCTGAAGAAATGTGCTTAGTATCTTTGCAATATTTCGATCTTGCAAAAAGGCAGACATAATAAACTTCGCCGTTTTGCAATTCTGGAAGCCAAGTTATAAAACTTTTTAATTTTTCTTCATCCATTATTATTTGATAATTCATAAAGTTGTTTTTATTTTATGTTTCTAAAGAATATTCTTCTGCAACAAGTATCAATAAAGATTTTGGCATTTTATTAATGTCGCCCTTATATTCTTGAGTCAATAAATTAGTTATTATTCCCGGACTAAACACATCTCCAATATTCATATGGTTACGATCTTTTATTTCAAATAAAATTTCTTCTGTTTTAGCATTAATAAATTTTACCACAATCCTTGATGTTTCTTTTACATATTTAGGCATATATTTTCTTTTTAATTTTTACAAAGGTAATCAAACTATTTAAAATAATTACTATTTTTTTCTTGAACTAAAACAAATAATTCTTTAGGTGTCAATATTAACAATTGTTCAAGCGAAAATCTTGGGGCATCTTTATTGTTTTCATCATATTCTAATTGGTTTTTAGAAATCCACATATAAGAATATGGTTTATTCATGTCACCCATGTTGTCACTTGTAACTTCAGAAATTATTTCATTTGATTTAATTTCCAAGTATTTTTCAATAATATTGTTATATCCCTGAATTCTTTCAGCATTTAATCTAATCCAAAGATTTCTTTCATTTTCGTTTTTAAAAAATGTTTTCATTCCTTATTATACGAAAATATTTTTAAAAGGTTACTTTAAGGGTATGTTAAATTTTAAACCGTATTGCTTTGCAATATCAATTATATGTTTTGTTCCTTTTTTTAATTCATCAAAATTATTGTTTTATTTTTCTTTCTACCGTGCAAATTGTGTCATTATGTTGTCCTCCGTGAACAACCGTAAGAATCTCAATAATTTCAAATCCTTTTGTTTTACCTATTCCGTTGGTATTCCATCCGAATGAAATTACTATGCCATCAGGTTTCGTTATTCGTGCTATTTCCTTTTTTAAGTTGCCCCAAAAACTGGATTGTGTCGTTTGCATATTTACAGTTTTGCCAAGTTTTTTATAGCACTCACTTACTTGTCGTGGGCTGTATGGTGGGTCGTATAAAACAAAATCCATGCTATTGTCGGCAAATTGTTTTAAAAAGTCCAAAGCATCCATGCAATAATCAGCCTTCATTTCAGGGTCTAAATTGTTGGTTATTTTAGCAATCCTATTTTTATTTGCAAATGGGTCTATGCTTTCAAATTCAGGCTTAAAATATTTATGTATCAAATTATTAATGCATTTAATATCAAAAGTATTTGAATTTGGCATCTCCCAAACACAGGAAAATAATGGTTCTGTTATATTATTTTAATTGATTATTTAGAATTTTCAATCAACCAATTACCAATTTTTTTGGCTTTATCATAAGTCAAAATTATCTGATCGTTATAATAACTTCCAGTGTTTAAATGCCACCAACAAAATTTTAATCGTTCAATAATTGACGGCTTTTCGTTGTATGTGCCAAACCTATACATGGCCAAATATATGCTTTTTTCATCATCATCTATAATTTTTGAACACATTAAACCTTCTGTCCTACAATCACAAGGAAAGAATTGTTCAATTAGCTCAAATTTTACTTTTTCCTTTGAATTTTCCATAATTATTTATTTTTTATTCTACAAAAATAAGAAAATTTTTTAAATACTCCTAATTTCATTAAGTAATTGCATACATAAATTTGTTTGGATTGCAGATTGTATAGATATATATTTTAAAGTTTCTTGTGGATCCTTTTTCATATTTCCCCAATAGTATTTGGATAATTCTGCGTTTGTACTTAAATCCCCAACCATTTTCAAACCTAAAAAATCTGCAATCATGCTAAGTGATTGGACTTCAGAACCATTAAATCTCCAAACATTTACAATATCAACAATATTTCCCTCCCAAGGCTTCACATCTAAAGATTTTTTTAAAATCAAGGGTAGTTGAGCGTTACCCTCATATTGTTTTCTATACAAAAAAAATCTTTTTATTAAAAGAGGTATGTCATGATTAATAATATTATAACCAGTCAATATTGGAAATAATTGGGGCGATGATAAAACAGCATCTGAGGATCTGTTGTGCAAAACATCCATAAACTTTCTAATAACGATTGATTCATCATCATCAACAATCCCTTTGATTTCTTTCTTCATCTCATTGTTTTCAATGTGCACCCAACCGTATGTAATCGCCACTATTTTGCAATATTCAGGAAAATTACATGCATAATTATCATATGTGTACTCAATTTGAGTATTATAATATTTCTTTTCAGAAAGAGCTTTCCAGTTTTCGTACATCTTTTTATCCGATTTCATCAAATCATCAATGGTGGGATGCGTTAAAACGGATTTAACGTTAAAGAAAAGCATTTCATAAATACTTGATCTATCAAAAATTTCGCTAAAAAATGACATTTTTTTAAAAATTAAATATGAATTGAATTATTTTACTTATTATCGATCTATTTTTTCTCTGGATGATAATATCATTATATATTAGTCGGACATCATTGATTGAATAAGACAGTAATTGTTCTTCAGTATATCCTTCTTTAGATTTTTGTAATATATATGGTATCAACTCCATCTTTTTTTTATTTTCTGTTTTTTTCTTGTCTTCAAGTTCCCTTAACATTTGATCACCAATCAAATTAATATCTCTAGCTATTTTATTTTTTGATCTTTCGGTATAAATTCTCAAATAATCCTGAAATTTATCAAATTCACCATCATCATCTTCAAATTCTATATTTAATATTTTATCGTCAAACATAATACTCTATAAAACGATATTGGAAGAAATGTAATTATTTAATCTATTGTGCGCGTTATTAAATATTTTTTCATCTTTTTCAATACCAATTGATCTACGGTTTAATTTTAAAGAAGCCAAATTTGTTGTTCCAGATCCCATACAATTATCCAAAATTAAGTCATTCTCATTTGTATATGTTTTAATTAAATATTCTAATAAAGCAAGAGGTTTTTGAGTTTTATGTAAATTAGATGTTTGCTTATCTGTTTTGAATTTAATAACACTTCTTGGATATCTTTGTGTGCTATCATAATCATTAACCCTATCAGAATATTCATTATTATATATATTATCTGTGTTGTTTCTTCTTTCAATACATGCCGCTCTATTTTTAGCTTTAGAAACTTTTCTTACGTGTCCTTCGGTCATAATTGGATTATATAATGGTAATTTTTTATAAAAAACCAATATATTCTCATGTGCTTTCATTGGCATATCATTGGC
>Ga0172381_10006117_pt1 | contig 12111 bp, 12 predicted proteins | sample Leawel6488metaG_FD_119754 | JGI IMG/M metagenome (GOLD analysis project Ga0172381, IMG submission 119754) | Leachate microbial communities from a municipal landfill in Southern Ontario, Canada - Leachate well 64-88 metaG | ecosystem: Engineered > Solid waste > Landfill > Unclassified | place...
AAATCAACAGAAATATTTACGTTGACAGATATTATAGACGTTCAAGTTACAATAATTTTATATCCATCACAAAAGATAGAATTTTGGATAAATAACAAGAAGAAAGCAACTCATAGTGATGCGGTAAATATCCCGACAGGTGATAGTGGCGCTTCAGAATACTTGGTACAATCAATTGAAAACGGTGTGACAGGGTCTGTTGATTGCTACCAATACATAAGCCAGCCCAAGATTTGGCAAGAGAGATAATGGTTAACCGAACAACAAATATTACCGGTAGGGTTTTAAGAAATCTCAAAAATCATGGGATAACAACTTCCCAAATCCAAGATGAAGAGGTCTGGGACGAACTTTCCAATGGGCAGGATAATATTATTTCGGAAATCAATACCGATAAAACGATTACGATAACGCTCGAAACTGGAATTGATATTTATCCTTTAACAACCGATGCCATTATTGAAGATGCCGTTCTAAGAAAAAATGTTGGCGCGGTTAAGGCTGTAAAATTACCGGCTGATTGGCTCCCTACCAGCAGCGATTACGGAAATGTTAGTTCGCAATCTCGGCGATTTGATGTTGTGTCGAACAAAGAATTCATAGAGTTTGTCAATGTAAATCAAACCACTACAATAACACATCCGGTTATCGGGACGGTAGTTGGCAACCAGCTTAAGATTTTCCCGGCTCCAAGCAGCTCGCTTAATAATGTAGAAATGGAATTCTTCGTCTATCTAATTTCTTCCACACAAAAGATTACCGGGGTCATCGAACCCGAATTGCCGAATATATGGGATAAGTGTCTTGAATGTTTTGCCACAGCACAATTCCTAAACGGGAACGAAAGACAACAGTGGCTCAGTGAATATAGCGCGGAGTTAAGAAGACTAAGGCCAGCGCAACACCGTAAACATTTTAATTTACAGAGACCAAGTGTATGGTAAGGAGCTAAAAATTGGCAACGCCAAAGTTTGACGATATGTGCATTGATTTTGTAAAACGCATCCCCGATCAATTCCGGAGTACTTTCGCAGCTGGTTCCGGAGTTCTACCAAATGCTAACCTAATGAAAGCGGAAGCGGTTGTTGATTATATTAATCGCGGGATGCAAGATTTATTCAATCAATTTTGGCAATCAGCGGGTGGAGATACAAAGAAGTTTATTAAGATTTTTCCAGAACTAATCGGTGTCTCTCAAGCCGTGGATCTCGCAAGCGGAAATTATACTGTTGCTTCTCCTTATAAGGATTTTTACAAACTGATAGGAGCGGTAACTAGTGCGAACAAATTCATAAAAGTAAAAGATGAAAGTCTTTATACGGTTTACCTATCCAGTGAATATGATGAATTAGTATGCACAGTTGACAAACCCGCAATAATACAGGTTAATCAACTGCTTGCATGTTTCCCCCAGAGTTTAACCGGTAAAATAAAATTCCATTATATCAAAGTTCCGATAAGCCCGACTACCGGTGCATTCATAGCACAGAATGGAACCGAGGACTCCCCGTTCTTTGAGCATTGGCATAAGGCGATTGTTGATAGCGCATACTTACGATATTTAGAAGAAACGAACCAAACGACATAAACCGTTTGAGAATTTATTTATAGAACCGGCGATGCCGGGAGAGAAATCAGTTATCTGATAAAAAAGAGCTGATGTTAATTCCACTTGGGATTGATACCAGCTTTTTTCTATTAAAAAGGAGTTAGATCATGGCATTCACAGTCAAACCACTTGGCAAAATCTATACACTAAAGATGGTTGTTAATACCGTCATTCTTTGGTTAAAAAAAGAAAATCAACAAGAACTTGATGCGGACGTAGTAAAAGGATTCGCTAATCTTGCAACCTTAGACGTTGCAGAAATTATTTCCGGGGCGGGTAGTGATGATTATGGGAAGACTGCTAATATCACAGATCAAGCTGCAAGCGCAACCGCTACGATTGTCCAATCGGCTACATATACCGATGCGACTAGAAACGTTTTGAAAGCTGCTCACGGATTGGTTGCCGCCGATGTTGGGAAACGAATTTCGATTTGGATAGGTACTACAAGAGCCGCAATCGCCGAAATTGAAAGTATTACCGATGTGGATAACTTCATAATCACAAAAGCTCTCGGTGCCGATGGGACGGCAAATTATGCCGTCTTTTCTGCTCATTCAGGTGTGAATGTTGACTTGTCCACTTATAAATTGTCGAACATCACAAAAATAACCGACTCGATAAGTAAGGAAGTCATTAAAGCGGGCGATAAAGAGTTTGATAATCTCCATCGTTTTGATGAAAAACAAAATAAAATATACTGGTTCAAGCATGGTCAGTATTTGTATTTCTATAAAGGAACTGAAGTAGCCGATTTTGGTGATTTGACTCTTTGGTATAATAGTTACCCGCAAAGAGTAACCGAAGAAACCGACTACATGGATATAAGAGACAATTACATTCCTCTTGTTATTGCCAAAACAAAAAACCATGCACTTGAACATCTAGGACTTTCCGCACCGGAGTCATTGACTAGTCTTATCGATCAGAAAACGCGTGAGATAAGGGAAAGCATTTTACGTGAGAAAGGAATAATCGAACAGAAGAATCAAAAAGGTAGAGAAAGTTAACTAAATGAGTAAATGGCGGGAAATAAATTTTGGTTTCTCAAAGGGGATGAACACTAACTCAATTAACCCGGGGTTAGATTCTGCAAAACGAATTTTGAATTTGCAAAACCACATAAAGCCCGGGGCTTTGGTTTTGAGACCGGGTTACGAAGAATTATACGCAGCACCAACATGTACTATTCTCGACAACCAGGGCGACCCGGTGTTAACCAATTTAGGAGTTATAAACTTTGATTTCTTTTTTGATAGACAAGCCGACGCCAACGGCAAGGAAATTATTTGTTTAATCCAGAAAGCAATACTACAAGGATTCTCCGATGCCGAGGACATCCAAAACATGCTTTGCTTTTGGGTGCGTCCTTATTGGGACGGAGAGGGATGGGTTGATGAATGGCAATGGCTGAACAAAACCATTATCACAAAAATAGCAACCGGTTCGGATGCTACATATCCGAACATGATTATAGTTGGAGGCAACGGACTAAACGGGATTGTTGATGATTCGTTAAACCGGTTTACAATTTATAACCAGACGAAAGACGAATATGCCAAAGTAATCACTTCTAAAGTTTCGGGTGGGTACACAAGAATATGCCATACCATGTATAATAGTTCGTGGGATGTCGACGACGTAGTGATTATTGGGAATAACTGGCTCGGCACAAATTATCTAAATGAGCTTTATAATGTTGATTGGAAAGATATTTCGTTTCACAAAATACTTAACGATCTGCGGATAGGTTTCGGCGGTTACGAGGACAGGCCCGGACTAACTGTTGGCTATCGAAAAAATTATTTCCAATTAAGAAGTTTTGATTTCCCGACCAAACATACCGATATTTTAGAAGGCGGAGTACTCGAAGATTTTTCTAAGTTAGACGAAATAGTCCTTGATACTCACATTCTAAATAAAACTTATGGATTAGATCTTACCGCCATTGAAGGCGGGGAATTAGAAGCCGGGGAAAAGACCATAAGATTGACCGGGATTACCAACGGATTTGAAGAACAATTATTAGCAGAAGGCACTATCCTTCTGACAGAAGATAGTACTGTCGAAATACTGCCCCTTGCCAACATGGGGCAAATAAATCCACTGATAACAGGTTACGGGATTTATTATAGTTCGGATGGAATTACTTTTAATAAAATATTCAAATACAATTTGAAAGAGGACGTTTATTCGCCCGGCAACTGGAAAATAGATGCGAACGGAAGATTAATTTTAATCAAAGCGCTTGAATCAACTGAGTCTGAAGTCCTTGAATTGCATATTGAAGAAAACGCTGTTTCAGCATCGGATATCAATTCTGCGGGTTCTTGGGATGTGTTTGGCGGCGGCACCCTCACTATCGACACCGATGCCCACGACAATTACTCCTTCAAATATATACCTGATCTGTTGGCATCGCCTGACCCGACAAAAAGATCGGGTATTATTTTCCCATTAAGCTCGGTAACCAAGAAAAAATATTATAGTATCTCGGCTTATGCCAAATCATCTTCGATAAATAAACTGTACTCGTTTTTTCTGGGCGCTTCCCTCAAATTACCCGACCGGACACAAACCGAGATTATTGTAACGAACGAGTATGTAAAAACAGATTTTGAAGTCTATGCAGATAATTTATCGGAAGTACCGGCTTATCTCGCGATAGGACTTTATCCCGGCACGGACATTTATCTATCTGTCGGTGGCGGGGGTGTTTACCGTTCTTCCGATGGTTTAAGCTGGCTATTGGCCAATTCGGGGCTGCCCGCTATCTCCGATAGTTATTATATAGTAAATCTCGACACCTCTGTTTTGGCGACAGCCTCTTCAGGCGGTTCGATTTACAGAAGCATTAACAGCGGGGCAAGTTGGACGGAAATTTCAGGTACAAGCGGGGCGAGTGCAATAGGTATAATCACCGGAAGTATTCTCGCCGCATGTGATGATGGAAGAATTTTGCGTTCCGATGATGATGGAGAATCATTCTCCCAAGTATACGATTTGGATACGCCTCTCGGAGCTATTGATATAGCAAATATTAGCACAAATATTTTCGTTGGTATTGTCGGGAGTGGAGTTTACAGGAGTGTAGATAATGGTGAGAATTGGACAGCCGTTAATACAGGACTAACGAGTTTAAAAATAGCCGCTTTGTACGCAAATGAAACGTATCTTTTTGCCGGGACAGAAGACGGCGGGATATTCCGCAGCGCGGATAACGGCGACTCATGGACGGATATCAGTGCCGGGATAGAAAATTTCTATGTTGTGGCAATAGTAGAAACAGAGGACTACATATTCATCGCAACTTATGACAACGATAACGAAGAAGAAAGCGGGATATTCCGCAGCGCGGATAACGGCGACTCGTGGACGGAAGCGAATACGGGACTATCAACACTCGATATTGGCGATCTTTTTGTCTTTGGAAGCATTGTCCTCGCTGGCGCAACGAACGGGAAATTATTTAAGAGTATTGATGACGGTCTTAATTGGTCGGAAGTCGTTCAGTTGGCAGACTTTATATATTTCCAAAACAATAAAAGAACCCCCCCGGAGCTTTTTATCGATTTGATTTCAATTAAGGAAAAGAATAGTACCGTATTTAGCGGGTTAGATGAGATCTCAACCGAAATGACTGCCGAATTAGGTTATTCGCCTACTTACGATCTTGTAAAGGGTTGGGATCAAACACTTAGTTTTAGGGGAAGAACTTATTATTTGAACCCCTATGTAGACAAAAGATATGAGAATTTTATTCTTGTATCTCATATACATTCAAACGGCTCTTTTATGTATGACCTTGCTTCATTCTCGAATTACAGAGAACTCGAAAAGTTTGATAGTAATAAAACTATCGGTATGGCCTTACTCACTACGCTTGATATTCTGATTCTGAAAGATAGTTCTTACACTATTCTATCCGATGATGGGACTAGCGGGGTTTTAAGAGAACCGGTGTTGGGTATCAGTTGTATCTCAAGAAATTCAATTGTTAACACGGGCGGAATCATTCGCTGGTGTGGTGGTGAAGATGTTTATGTGCTTGACCTCAACCAAGGACTTGTAACAAAACCAATACTTAAAGAGACCATAAGAGATTTGTACCTGGCATTATCCGACAAAAGTTCTATCCAATGCGTAAGGGACAAACATAATGCTTATAGATTAAGGACCTACAAGCCGGAATTAAAAACCGAATACGTGTTGAGCGAAAACGGATGGGTAGAAGAAAAGAAATGGCATTTCCCAGAGATATACAGGGCGGGGTTTAATAATAAACTATACTTCCTTTCTCTTGGGACTATTTATTCCGAGATCATACAACTCGATTATTCTGTTGTCGAGGGGCTAATAATGACAGGCGAGTTTGTGCAACCCGATTAATAGGACAATAAAATGGCGACATCAAAATTTGAAAAAAGGTTTACAAACAATAGTGGTTCGCCTCTTTTGGGTGCAACTATTGAAATCATTCCCCAGGCGAATGTGTACCCGACCGGCAAATTAGCCTTAACTGAACACCCAACTCGTAGGGGCTGGTATTATAGGAATGCTGTCCCATTGAATGAATATAAGATTTATGTCAACGGCGTCCTCTACACCGAATATATTTTCCACCCTGAAATGTTGTTGTCGTACATCGCAGCTCTTTTTGATATTGATTTAAAATACATAGGAGAGATTAAAAACACTACTGATTGCGGGACGGCTGCTTTCCTAAGTTTTGCCGAAACACACAGCGTAGCGATTTCAGGAGCTTCTGCCAACGACAAATATATTGTTACACCGATAGGCGACAGTTACGATGTAAACGATTCCCTCAAGGTGAGAGCAACTGGAACCGGGTTTACTGTGACAAGAAGCGCCGGGGGGACGGAGCATTTACAGTTCAATTGGTTTAGAAGAAAATACGGGACGTTCTAAATGAGCAAACTTCAGGAACATATAAAAGAGAACAACGAGCAATACGAACATTTTAATAAAAGGATGAACCAATTCGCCGATTTTCTTCAATCCGCTATGAACCCTACTGTTACTTTGAAAAACGTGGAGGATGAAGATAAAGAAATGTTCATGGGCGAAGCAATAGTAGTTATCCATAACGATCTTAAATCTGTAAAAAAATCATTAACCGCGCTTGATAAAAGAACGGAAATATTGGACGACTTTCTACAGATAAAAAACAATTGGACTGAGCTAAAAATGCGAACGAGGAAATTCCTCAAACCGATTTTCAAGTTTATTGTCTATTGCAGCGTTTTATTCATTATGGTCTATTCAATAATCCAGGTAGCCGCGGGTAAGTGGACGGCAAAAGAAGCCTGGGATTTCTTTGTGAATTTTTTTTTATAAAAGGATGGTAAATTAAAATGAAAGACTTTTTCACAAACTCAGCGACTAAAACAATTGCTATTGTAACATTCTTTACGATTATTTTTTTAGTGATAACCTACAATTGGTTTGTCGAGTTTTCTTCATTCAGCGTTGGGATAGCGAAAGGTGTACTCGGGATATTTCTTTATTGGGTCATTGACAAATATGCCGTTAAAGAAATAGACACAATAGAAGAATTGAGAAAGGGGAACGTGGCTTATGGCTTATTTACGCTTGGCATTGCTGTTATTATTGCTGCCGCTATCGTTAACAGTTAACGCACAGAAACATTTAGCGATTGCTCAAACGTTTGTTGGGACGAAAGAAGCAACCGGAGAAAATGATGGTACTGAAGTAGAAATGTTCCTTAAAAGTGTTGGGCGCAAGAAAGGTGATTCTTGGTGTTCGGCATTTGTCAGTTATTGTCTATCGACTGCGGACGTTCGAGAACCGAAAATAAGAAGCGGTCTCGCACGAGCATTTAAGAAAAGCAAAGGATTGATAAATGCGAATGATGTTTTGCGCGGGACTAAAAAGGCCGAGACCGGTTCGATCGTTGGCTGGGAGAAAGGGGGTACAGTGTTCGGGCACATCGGTTTTTGTTTAACGAATTGGGACAAACAATATGGGACAACAATCGAAGGGAATACTTCATCAGGAGCTAAAGGTTCGCAAAGCGATGGTGATGGAGTTTACATTCGTTCGCGTTCAATCCAACCGGCAAATTATTTTAGAATACGTTGGTTTGTCCCGGTAAAAAATTGACTTCGCGTTACTATGTCCTTCTCCGAGCATAGGGATCGCGGAATCGAGGGAGAGGTAAAGCCCTCTCCTTTATTAAAGGATTATATGAAAAATTCATTAAAATATTCGATTGGTTTCCTTGTCGCCGGGATATTGTTTGTTGTTTTTTATTTCCTGGTTTATAAACCGGAATTAGAAAGCGAGTTCAAACGGGGTTTAGCCAAATGTGAGAAAGATACCGATACGCTTTATTTGCCGGGAAAAGATTCTGTCGTTTATCGAGACACTTCTTTTTCCGTAAACAAACCCGTGCAAGTAAAGGATGATGATTCGTCATTAACACTAACAACTTCTTTTGACACTACTTTCGTTTCCGGAAAAGATACCATAATAAACAACTCAGAAGTAAAGATTAGTATAAAGAAAAAAGAAGGTAAGTGGAATGTTGAAAATCAAATCGCAGAATGGTTGTCCAAATATGGGCATAAAGATTTTATGCAAGCTCCCGATACAATAAAAATTTATTTTCCGAAATACATAGAAGTCCCGATAAAAGAAACGAATTGGTTAATAACGGGGATCGCTTATGTAGCCGGAGTTGTAACCTCGCTTGTTTTATTTTTAATAGCAAACTAAGAGGTAGTGATGCTTGATGCCGGGAATCCGATAGAGATTGATTTTTGTTCGTCTGAAATTTCTGTTTTTGAAAACGGACGGAGTAATTCCCGCTATACGCTTGGATACATTTTCGGGGAGTTTGAGAAGATTGATACTGCCGGGGAGTTGTATATATCGGTGTATTTTAAAAGGAACACCGAAATGCGTTGGGAAAGTATTACTCTCCAATTGAATAGTGGCGAAAAGTTCTTTAGCCAAAAGCTGCCGGCCGGTTTGACCGTAATTTCTCTTTATATCCGACTGTACGGGTGGGTTGCAAACGAATTTGAATTGACCAATTTCAAGATTTCTCTTGATGAAATCTATTTAGGTAAGTTCGGTGGTGAACCGTTGCTATTGTTAGACGAAGATGTCGTGCCCACGCTACCCGAGGATGCCCCAGACTATGAACCTTTCGAGATACACATTCCCCAGGTAGGAAATGTAACGGCAAACACAGCAACGGTTGTCTGGGCAACCACACACGAAGCTACAAGCCGTGTAATCTATGGCCTTCTGCCGGAGACAATGACTGATGAGATTAGCGATGCGGAATTCGTATATTATCATTCCTTAACTCTCATTGACTTGCAATTGGAAGAACCATATTATTGCCAGGTATATTCTACAAGTAAAGATACGGGCGAGGAAATATACAGCGATGTAATATTGTTCTTCACCGGCAAAGAAGTAACTATACAAAACATTTTTGGTAATATTGATGCACAGTTTTTAATAAGACAGAAACACGAATTATTTGTTGGAAACACATTGGGTATAACTGAGAACTTGTTAACTTTAGACCCGGATGGGGCTGATGGCGTAATTAATGATGCACAATTCAGCACACACACAAAAGTTGAATTAGAAGTAAGCAATGTCATCGGGAGTGAGTTCGATTGTTCGGTAACGCCGTAAAAAAGAAATTTATAGTAAATAATTTATTTATTGACCCCGATTAATCGGGGAGAAAAAATCGTTATTCGATAATAAGAAGCGATATCGGTCTTATAAAGACTGGTACCGCTTTTTTGTTTCAAAGGAGATACAATGATAGGGAAAGCAAATTTTGTGAATAGAAAAGTAAGGACAATCAAAAAAGAATTATTGATTAATGGTGGCGATCTTGATTTATATCTTGATTTGTTTCTTACTGATGAGAACGGGAAAACCGAAAAAATATTAACTAAGAAAAGTGATTCAATAGTAACAAACTTTTTAAGAATCCTGTATTTGCAAATGGGAAGAGACCCCCGCGACAATGTGATGGGCGGGACTTTCTACCGCAGAAGAACAACCTCAACAGATATAACAAGTATCGGTTCGGGTAACGGGAACAAATTCAGATTGACATTCGGATCCTCTGTTGTCTCGAGTTCTGAAACGGTTGGCAAAATAGCGCTCGGCGGGTTTCAGGGGATTACTCTCGATGGAACTTATAGTTTTACAAGGATTAGCGATGCGGTTATTGATGTCGACGGTACGACTTACTCGGCAGGTTGGACGTCTGGTACAGGCGGGGCAATGATATTTGTCCCGGTAACCTCTTTGGGCAATCCTTCCTATCAATCATTTGCCGCCAACACTTCGAGTACCAACATCCATATCGGTACGGGTACAACGCCTGTTGTTATAGACGATTTTAGTTTAGAAAAACCTATCCCCTCATTATCGACCAGCGGCGGATTGACATATAATACGGGGACTATTTCACAAGACACAAATGATACTACTTCTGCACAAATAACTTTTACGAAAACATTTACAAACAACACGTCCTTGACCACCCAGGTTAATGAGATCTCTTTGTTCATGAAGTGCGGAACGTTAGGTTACGAGCTGATGGTGATGAGGGATATTATCCCGGATGGGGTGAACGTAGCCGCGGGTAAGACGCTTACCGTCAATTATAGGATAAAAAACACCTTGGGGACAGGCACCGACCCCGGTGGATTCGTAGCAAGTTTTATGCGACTTCTTTACAGACAAAGCGCACAAACGGGGAGAGCGATTTTTGATATAGACAATGTCTCGGTAACCCTTGGGCAAACGAATGCTTCGTTCCTCGCGGTCAAATGTGGTGGAGAAAGCATAGAATATGCGGGGTTGGCCGAAATACCCGCAGGGTATAAGCACGAGATAATAATCGGGAGAGGGAATACCCCCACATCAATGGGTGATTATTATTTAGAAAGCTTGATAGGGCATGGGGTTGGGACAAACCAAATGCTTTACTACGGAGGGTTCGCCGATGATTTTGAAGTTGGAGTTGATTATGCGCAATTTTCGATTTCGAAGGCAATTGAAAACAATTCCGGCAATACAATACAAATAAACGAATATGGACTTACGGGCGGTTCTGGGGGTGTGACCTCAACAAGTGACACGATAGTCTATTATAACCCATTTGTGGAATATCTATATCTTTTAGCGAGGAACGTGCTTACGGAGGCCGTTGACGTACCTGACCAACAAATTCTGAAAGTTGTTTATACAATTAAAATCTTAATTGGTGATGGAGGAAGCGCATAATGGATTTGCGTAAATATTCGGTTTTCCTCTCTAAAGAACTGTCTAGTCTTTTACTTGACATAGAGAAAGGAATGGGGACAGAAGTTTTAGAACTTCCACCCAAAAGTCTTATGCCTGTTGGCACAAGATTTATAATCGAAGAGGATGGGATAAAAAAGGAATATATAAAACTCAAGGACGGGGAATATCATTTGCTGGGCGGTGGTGGAAACAGTTCGAGCGCACGAGAGATAGAATTACAAAAATCTGCAACAAGTATACAGTGGAAGTATACGGACAGTGAAACTTGGACAGACCTTATCGCAATTAGTGAAATAACCGGCTCAGATGGTACAGATGGTTCGCCCGGTGCAGATGGAAAAGAAATTGAGTTGCAAAAATCAGTGACTCACATCCAATGGCGTTATGTAGGTGATGCGGAGTGGACTGATCTTGTAGCGTTAAGTGAAATTACCGGGACGAATGGCACAAACGGAAGCGAAATACAATTAAGAGTTGATTCCGGGTATATACAATGGAAGTACGAGGATGATGTCAGCTGGACTAATCTAGTTTTACTTGAAGATTTAAAAGGCGATACCGGGGCAGCGGGGCAATCGATACATCATAGCGAGTTTACCTCTACGACCGCAGTATCCGGTTTACCAAATGAACCCGGTGAGACTGATACTTATACAGTTTGGGGTGATGTAGGGGAGACAATTAATCTTGGAACGTTTACAGTGTACAATGGCGATGATGGCGTTGGCGGTGGTGGGGCATTAGATGATTTAACTGATGTTGATGCTGCTTCGCCAACCGATGGGCAGGTTTTAACTTATAACACCGCTACAAGTAAATGGATACCTACAACTATTGCAGTAGCCGCAGTTTTGCTGATGTCGTTATCAGTCGATAGTTGGTGGGGATTAGGAGTATTCAATTTTGGTGCAAGTACAATAGTTTTAGCGGAGTAAAAGACAATGGCTATATCTCATAATTTAAGTACAGTAAATGACAACCTAAGTGGATTCGATCCAGTAGCAGGCGAATCTGATGGCACTACTATCGGCAAAAGTTGGTTGTTATGGAAATTATTTGAAGGGCTATCAGCGTTCGATTCTAATATAGTTAAGATAACTAATGCTTCACCTACACCTACATTTTTGCAAAGTGAAGCGGGTACTACTTTACAAACTGAACCTGCAAAA
>Ga0172381_10006118_pt1 | contig 12109 bp, 19 predicted proteins | sample Leawel6488metaG_FD_119754 | JGI IMG/M metagenome (GOLD analysis project Ga0172381, IMG submission 119754) | Leachate microbial communities from a municipal landfill in Southern Ontario, Canada - Leachate well 64-88 metaG | ecosystem: Engineered > Solid waste > Landfill > Unclassified | place...
ACACATTCCCAGATGGCGATGACGGGTTGTGGAGCACGTGATCGCCTGAACGATGGCGGATCTCCCATTCGTCGCTGTGGGTCGACGGTGTATCCTAGCCGTTTAGCTAGTTCAATTTCTTCCGACCATCCGGTCTTTCCTTCGTCTTTCATTTGTTCTCGTCTCCTAGTATTATGTGTGCTTCATCCAAGCTTATTTCGTGAGCCAACTCTTCTGGCGTCATGTTCGCGGTACCCTTGAAGCCATCCCTAAGCGTCGTCTCAATTTGTTCGAGTATGTCGGCATGCCCACTATCAATATAACTGCTCATCCAAAAGCACAAGACGGCTTCACGGATTGCATCGATACCATCCCTCTCGACGGCTTCATTAATCAAGGCTACCTTTGCAGCAAGTTCGTTGTCCACCATTGTCGTCTCCAGTAAGAAAAACTGCTCCCCCTGCCCAACACAGACGGAGGAGCGGCCCATTCAGGAACCGCGTCTGATCTGATAGTAGCACGAGGGGCGGTGAGTATTAACCGGCTCACTGCTGATTAACCTACTGTCCCTGTCGTGCTATAATGGGGTAGAGAGAAAGCTGGAACTAATGAAAATCAAAGTAGAGCAATGTTGGAACGGCCACTATCTATACTTTAGACTGACATGGGGAACCCATGTTCAGTGTATTGCGGGTGAAATCTGGACTCGCAAAGTGGCATCGTCGGCCCTAGACATACTTGAACACTGCTACAGCCTGACACGACGCCTTATTCGATTCGAGCATCGCTGAACAGCAGGGTTAATACTCACCGCTCCTCGTGCTATAACGTACCAGACACAGGGAGAACGAAAATGACAGACCGCGAATACTATTTGGAACAGGCCGAAATGGAGCTAGAGCAGGAGGGTGATTACACGGAAGCCGACGTTTCCTCCCTAGCCGATTCCATGCAAATCGAGGATGACAACTGCGTCGACGACGACGACGAGGATTGGGATTGGAGGGAGCAATGATACAAGTCGGTAGCCACATACAACCGGATGGATGGAAGATCGGCAACATCCTCGATCCTGGATTGCCCGGATTTTGTTCATTCTACCTCAGAACTAACAACCCGGTGATTACTCGCATTGCCTGTAATGTTGAGATAGTCGGGAGAGTGTTAAGACGCCGCTTAGGCGATTACTATATGCGTGTGCGTATTACGTTTGTTGGGGACGGTGAACCCGACGTAGTTTGTGGCGGTTGGATACCAGCCGATCAAGTACAACACGACACCTGATTGGGGTGCTGCCGCCAATTGATACGATCCAATTGGCGGCTCGGAGTTAATAGTCACCGCCAGTCGTGCTATAACTGGGTACCGGGCGGGAGTGCCGCTTGGAACCTTGTGTAGTTGAGGAGCTAAGTCATGAGTCTTAACAAAGCAGAAGAGATTGCTAGGGTGATGAGAAACACACTCACGGTAAGAGAGCTAATTGATCAGCTGAGTGAGTTGCCAGAAGATGCCAAGGTGCTCTTCACGTGTGATTATGGGGATCACTGCCACACAAAGCAAGCTCTAGGAATCTCCGAGTGTCGTGAGCTGTATCCAGACACTGAGGAGCTGGAAGATTCGAGATATAGCCAGTCGGGTGTGGCAGTGAGAGATAAGGGCGAAGAATGGCCAGATGAAGCTGAAGAGGTTGCGGAAGTTGAAGGTGAGCGTGTTGTGTTGTTGAGTTAAGGCGAAACTCAAGGCTCACAAGCTTACAAGAGCCTTGAGTCCTGGCAAGATGACCTTTGCCAGCTGATGAGCCAGGTCAGCTCAAAGTATGCATGGCGGTGGCGCGGTACCCCGCGATCAATCGTGCTATTCGGACCCGACTGTCACTCCGTCGCTAACTAGTTCTCTCGGCTTCTCTGCCGATTACGTTCGTTTCGCATCTTGGCCCCGGTCGCTCTTGACCGGGGTATATTCCCCGCTGTTTCTCCCTACCCCATCCCTGGTATTTCTATATACCAAATCCCCTACCACTCTATAGGGGGAGTATAGGTAACTATGCCCCAAAAGTACTACTGTGTTGCCAATGGGGGTCGGGTTTCTCTCTGGCAAGAATATATTTTCCGCATGCGTATAAGGCTTTATGTATTTCAGTCATAGGGAGAGATATATGAGATTAAATAGCGACACTAAATTTGAAGATATCCAGAGATTGATTGATAACGAACAAGCATTTTTGCAGATAGAAATGAAATATTGCTGCCAGAGTTCCTCTTCGAAGATGTAGATGAAGTAGATGACGCCGAGATGAGGCCATTGTTGGACAACTTTTGTCAGTCGATGGGTGCAAAAAAGTCGCTATATTTCGCCCGAAAAGAGTCTCCACATCATATTCTTACTCCACTGCTCTTGCATGAAGTGGGCGTACTGCCATAGGCTCTCTGGCAAGAATATATTTTCCGCGTATGTGAGAGCTTTATTCAGGAGGACCCGATATTAAATCTGGCAAGAATATATTTTCCGCGTATGTGAGAGCCTTATATCTCTTTCAGGGAATGATAGCTAGATTACCAACTACCAGCAGTTTAATTAATGCACAGGAGGACCCGATATCGAATTTCCCGGAATCTCAAACATACTACATGAAGCTGAATCTGCTATGTGAAGCTATGCCTTGGGTGGGCGGCAAACTACCGCGAAGAGCCAATGAGTATCGAGAGGCTAGAAAGCGGGCGAATATAGAGAAATTATTGGAATTGGCTAGGAGTGGTGCCCCACGACCACGCAGAACAGTATCAAACGCCAGATCATACGCTGAGCCATTCCTATCACAATAACCAGCCCATTGCCTAACCGTCTCTCTTCTGGATCATTTGTTTTCATTACCAAAATACACCTATTAAGACCAGATTGGTTCGATAGGGAGAAATTCGAAAGGGCAGCGAAAGCGAGACGCGAAGTATTAGAGCTAGCTAAATCAGGGGCACCACGGCCATCAAGATTATCAAAAGATCCACATGAGAGACAACTGGCATATGCACTCAACATGCACAATTACGATCTTAACACTTATCCGTGGTGGCAGGAGATCTATGCTATAAGACCAGATTGGTTCGATCCAGATATAAAGAATAGGGTAGCAGAGAATAAGCGAAGGCTATTAGAAATAGCGAGGAGTGGCGGAAAGAGGCCAAGCAAAAAGTCGAAGGACCCAGAGACGAGACGACTAGGGTCGGCAATAGAGGTCTGTACGGCGAAGTATCAACAATCCTATGACGAAGCGTTCGACAAAGAAATAAGAACACTAAGGCCGGACTGGTTCGATCCAGATAGAAATACTAGACTTGCTGATATGAGGGAGAAGTTCTTGCAACTGGCAAGAAGCGGAGCACCACGGCCTAAAGAAAGAGCGGTAGATCCGGAAGAAAGAAAAATGGGACAGCTATTAAGGCGAGTAATAAAGAAGTTCCCAGAATTCGCAGAAGAAATGCGAAGAGCAAGGCCAGAATGGTTTAGATAATGAAATTAAGGCAAATCAGCCGAGCCATATTATGAAAACGCGAGAAAATAAATAAGTCGTCTATAATGTGTCTCTTTTCAATATATCGCGAAAAATCGCAATTTAGCATAAGTTAATAATTCCCTACCGTCGTGCTATAAAAAAGTTCTAGCTGGGAGAACAACAATGACAGATAAAGAATTGGCACTCGTCGAGTATCTTGTGGGGAAGCACCTGACGCCCAAGGGCAACGTTAGCAGCGTTTTTACTCGGCAAATGGATTTGGCAACGCCGGAAGTACAGGAAGCGGTATGGAAGAGGGTAGGCAAGCAACAGCAGCGGCCTAAGCCGGTAAAGTTGGCGATACGAGAGGAAAGCGAGGTCGCCTCCAGCCCGTTCATCTGCTGCACCGGGCAGATTATTACGACGGGCAGATGCCCTGTTTGTGGCAAGGGAGAGAATGGCCGGAACGCCAAAATCGAAAACAGACGGTGGGTGTGTTTACGGCTCTACGACGACGACTTTGAATTCATAAGGTCGCTGGCGGAGAGAACTAATAGCCCTACGCTGTTCGAGGCACTTGAGAAGCTGATACCGACCGTCAATGGGCTGACGCCTGAGGACGTGCCGACGCCGACCAGGAAGGCAAAGAGGGCCGGTGTCTCACACGCTCTCAACAACGCCATCGTGACGAAGATGGAAGAATTGAATGCCGATGTTCTGGCTTCGTCATTAACTGCACGGGCTACCTTCGTACGGGTGCTGTTGGTCGCAGCTAGGAAATATGTCAAGGAGCACAACCTGTGATACAACTCAACTGCGTAATGAGCGACAGCGTACGGGCGTGGGGCGAGGAGTGGAAGCCGGTCATTGCGGCTATGGCCCAACGTGCCGTCAATAGGCTTGTTGAACGTGGCTGGATCAAAGAGGATAAGCTGGCGTTGCCAAAGGGCCACGACGTCTTCTCGTTTACTAATCGCGTCGTCTATCAAAAGGAACTCCGTAAAATCTATTGCCTCATTACGGAGAGGGACGGCAAAGCTGTCGGGTACTTCTGCGTTGAGCAAGAGGCGAACGCCATAGGCGTCCATCTACCCGATTCTGACATATCCAGCGAGAGCATCAACGACGTGCTGGGGCAGATTAAAAACGCCGCCAACAATTAAACGTGGCCTGTAGTCCTGTATTTTATTATTACAGGACTACAGGCTCAATGAGATCGTCGCTACTATTGTCAGAAGTGCTTTGACGGGCGTTTAAGTCTGTGAAGTTTTTATACGCTTCACTTTAAACCCACGAAGCATTGGTTCAATGCAACGATCAATGTCATAGTATCCGAGTATTGAAGAAGTCAACGCCACGGATGAAAGCATCTGCTCAGAGACTTTTTCGAAATCTATTTCATTTTCATTGCTGTCACAGCAATTGACCATCAATCGTTTGGTGGTCAAAATGTGAGCAACACGTAGCCTCATGCTCGTGGCAATAGCATTCCTAACGGCATTTGCTACTTGACCGTCAACAGCGTTATACTTTTCGCCAGAAGAAAAATATGCTATGGCGTCCGCGAGATATGAACTATCATAGTTCAAATAAATCTTGTTCTCGGTTTTGTCATACCTCGCCAAAAGCCACTCAGCTTCAAAGCCATGCTCTTTTGGAACCCATTGTGAATCTGGGATTGTACCTCTTGATCGTCGTATCTTTCCAGACTCACTTCCACCATCAGTCGCTAAAATTCGTGGAGCGCGTGGTCTCTTTGGCTTATCCGGTTTATCTGGCTTATCGTCTGGTTCCGGTTTCGGATCTGGTTCCGGTTTCGGATCTGGTCTTCGATATGATGAGCCTAGGTCGATTCGATCTGTGGAAAGGTTGCCAATGTTGCCGGTGGCGTCAATGATTTTTTCCAATGCTGGAAAGCGATCTGCATAAGGAAGAGCTAATTTTTCAACCATTTCGTTGGAAGCTTCGAAATCTGCCTTGTATTCTTCTTGATCTGTTTTTTTGATGGCTTCCACTATCTCGTCTGGTAGATGCTCAGCAAAGTAAGCACCCCATTCATCCCAAGGCATGTGTTGATTGACGTGGTTGTTGACGTTGCATCGTAACTGAGAACGCGAACCTTGAGGATATACTCCCACCCAGTCTACTCGATTGTGCTCTTGCGCCTCTACGATTAAAAAGAGACGTTGTTGAACTTTCGAATATTGCACGCCGAAAATGTTAAAACGAGGCAAAGCCCCGCTACGGCGACTGTTTTGGCGTTCATAAATTTCATTGCAATATAAGACGCCAATATAGCCGCGTTCGTGGCTGTAGTCACCACCTAACCACGATTTTCTTGAGCCTGTTTCTGTGGTTTGGATAAAATCCTCAGAACGCAAAAACCAATGGATCTTAGCAGGTAACGGACCAGGAACTTCTACGACGCCGTGTTGAACTTCGGCCAATCGATTATCAGATATGCCGTATGGTTTAAAGATACATTCTTTAGCACTTGGTGCCCTTCGTCTTTGACAGATGACGGTTCCATCGCGTTTTCCAGATTCAAACTCCTGTCTAGTGTGCGGCCAATCAGCTTTTGTGGCGACGGTAGGCATTCTAATGTGGATAGTAATGCCGTCTAGGTTCCAAAAACGACTGGAAATATAGAGCAATTCTGCATATTGCCGTATGGTGAAATTGGCTGTGCCACACTCTACGCGACCTCTGCTCATGTCGCCCAGAATAGTATCTTCATTGTCCTCATTGCCAAGTAAAATGATAGCAGTACCATGAGCTAATTCATCGTCCTTCCTCCAAATGCCATCTTCACATTTTGTTCCGATCATCGACGGGATAACTTTTTCAAAGTCGATATTGCAATCCGGAAGCTTACACGGTTCGATAACAGAAGTTACTTCGTCATCGTCGGTTTCCCATGTTTTGGCTTGATAAGAGATCTCAGTTTTACCATCTTTCTCTACTAAAACGCCCTGTAACCAAGCCATTGCAGCTACGCCATTTTTCACAGAGACGACTACTACGCCTTTCGAGTTCCAAGGGAGTAAGGTCGACTTCATACCGATGCCGAAATTTTCAAAAGCTTCTCCAATTGGCTTACCGCCTCCACCATAAGTAAACAAAAAGCGTTCAAATTCAGTACCGCCATCTATTTGCCGCCCGTCAATGCCATCCCCATCATCATATATCGCCATCCTATAGAAGCCATTTTCGATGCCCTCCGGTTCTATACTGATTTCAATATTTGTAGCGTGTGCTTCTTTGGCATTGACGATGACTTCGCGCAGCCACTGGAAAGCAGAGCTTTCCCTATAGGCTCTATTAATGAAAGAGGTCGCGTCACGGCACATCATTGTTCGGCCAACAGGCATGGTAAATATCTCCAGCTTAAAGATTTATTTAAAATACGTATTTGACGATATAATGGAGAGCAACTTTAAATGGCGAATTTTGAATTTTGGAACGAGGATTGCATCACAGGTGCAACCAAAATACCAGATAACTCGATAGATTTAGTCATATGCGACCCACCTTTTGGTATTAACGAGAGCAACTTTAAAACCATTTATAGGCGCGAGTGGGATGTTGGGGCTGATTGTATAGTTCCCGGATATGTTGAAGCACCAGATGATTATTATCAATTTACAAAGGATTGGTTATCTCAAGCACAACGTATCGTAAAGCCGAATGGGACTATCTATGTTATAAGCGGTTGGACACATCTCGGCAAAGTGCTACGTGCGATTGACGATCTACGCCTGATAGAATTAAACCATTGTATATGGAAATATAATTTCGGAGTATTTGCAACACAAAAATTTGTATCGTCACATTATCACATTTTACGGTTAGGTAAGACTAAAGATAGTAAGTTTAATACATATTGTAGGTTTGGGCCTCAGGAAAAACGACATGACTTGCCAGGGCGACCTAGATCGATGTTGTTTGATGATCTAGAAGATGTATTCGTCATTTCAAAAGAATACCATCCGGGTGAAGTAAAGAATAAAAATAAACTACCTAACGCCCTAATAGAAAAATTGGTATTATATTCTAGCGACATAGGAGACACTATCTGCGATCTATTCCTTGGTAATTTTACCACAGCTTATGTCGGATTGCAATTATCTAGGCGCGTCGTTGGATTTGAATTGAACTCAGCCATATTCAACTACCATTTACCACTCGTGGAGAAAATAGAATTTGGTTGTAAAATAAATGAATTAAAGAAAGTCGAAGTAATAGTACCACGGCGAGCAGGGCAGCCTATAACGGATTCTGAAAGATGGATGATTTTGTGGCGATTTGACCATATGCGAGACAGTGGAATGACAAAGAAACAAGCACTGATAGAATTGGAAGCGGAATTTGGCAGAGGACATTTTGGACTCATCAACATCATCAAAGAACGCAAGATACCATTGACGCTTTACTGTTTGTTGGATGTTGATATTGAAACGACTTAAGTAATACGATGTTCTTGGATGAATCGAATTAGTTCGCCGTTCTCGCCGGGATATGCGATGCCGTTTGGTAGGAAGATTTTACGAAGCCGACGAACGAGCGGCCATGGCCCTATTGCCCAAAATGTGAATCGGACATGGCAACCGCAATTGCAGATATGCCGGTCAAGGTGGATTTGGACTTTCTCCCCTTCGATCCTAATCCACTGATCCACTGGTCTTTGCTTTGTCCGCTTCCATAAGTCTTGTGCTAAGTCGTCAATCAACATATGCCATCAGTTACCTTTTCGCAGATAAAAATAAACGGCAGCTATAGCTCCGCCGATTATGATATATGCTAACGTTTTGTTATCCAGTCCCCAAAGCTTAGAGGCAATCAAGCACCCGACTACGAACGATAAGAACGACATTAGTTCAAATTGAAGCTTGCTCATTTGTCAAATCGTTCTCAACAGAATATCTGCGAAAATCGACGCCTTCATATCAGGGATGTATCGAATGTCGTCAGGAATTCGATTGACCGGACACCAAAGATGCTTAGGAGGGTCTGCAGCGGTCCATCTGACTCCACATATGGCTGCTGCCTCTTTTAAATGGCGTACGCTGAAATCGACGATTTCCTGCTGGTCTAGTAGTCCAACCCAACAATGCATTTCCGGAAGGTTTCCGAGGGCCAAGGAGAAGGCATTGATGGGATTTGTGGGGTCCCACATATAAGCAAAGTGAGTAGCTACGATGCCGTCGTCATCTTCTGAGCATAGACAGGGCCATTGTAACGAACCAGCTTGAACGACTGCCCTGTAGCCATGACGGGTTAGAATAGCGATGGTTTCCTTGGCGTAATGCAGACACAGGCCGGATCTATTGCCTATTTTCGAGACGGCCTGATCGATCTCTGTGATTGTTTCGTGCATACTTCTTTGTAGCACGACGACAGATAGGTATTAATGCTAGACAAATTTAGAAAGAACTACCAATCAGAATATTCAGTCAAATCGAGAATCTTGTGAGTGAGATTGTGTTCAACTTTTAGGACCATCCCCAAGCTGGTAGGGGTGAAACTGTAAGTCAAATCGCCGCCATTCGCGCCGTAGTAAGCCATGCCTGGGTGCTCAAGGCTTGTCCCTTTTTGTTGCTCGATGACCCTTTTGTCTTGCTCTGCGGCCCAGGCGGACACTTTTTCTCGTTGGTTGTCAGTTAATTGGAACATTGTATTTCAAATTTAGGTTAATTAGTAACGGGTACGCTGCTAATATAGCTATAGGCTAAAATACGACAAGGATTGAAGATGGATTCACGAGTTCCTGGTGTTGATAGCAGCAATTCGATACCCATTCTTATTGGGACAAACAAAGGCAACTATGAGTTATTGTTGTCGTTTGTAGGGGCAAAGAGTATTGATAATTTCCCTCCCAACATGCATGATTTTGTTGTAGAGTTGGACGGCAATTGGATTGTCCCGGCGATAGTTGGTGCGCGAGAAATATTGGGATCATTACAAGACAATATTCCGGCTGGAGAGGGCGGAGTCCCAATTTCTCTTTCATGCGCTCAAAAACTTGCTAGTGCGGTTGATATTCCGGAGTTTTTAGCTGAATTCAGAAATCATATTGATGACGATTGCCAAACAGCAAGAGCTATAGATGCATTCTTGAAGAAATACCGTGGATTTTAGCTCATTTGCCTCATATATTCTTTCATCGCCTGCCTGTCTCCCTGTAGACACCACAATTAAATTCTGACACTGGAATGGGCAGTACTCTTTCTTCAAATACAATCTCGCCGTCTTCTTTTTGGAAAGTAAGAGAAAGAATAGGCAGTGGACAGCCACAATGCCATGGATTATCTGGTATTCCGGTAACGGTAGCTATATATGATTTATTAGGGCCAGCGATATATTCTACTTTATCACCTGCTCTGAATGTCCTTCTCATAGTAGCCCTCCTAGTATTATAATACTTGAGATGCTATAATGAAGATATGACCATTTCTAGTTTCTCTGGTGAATTTCAATTTTTATCTAACTTTTATCCGTGTAGGATAAAATATGAAGCCATAGTATATCCGTCTGTTGAAAATGCATATCAGGCTGCAAAATCTCTTGATTTGCAAGAAAGGATGGAAATGTCCAAACTGTCGGCTGGCAAAGCGAAGAGAAGAGGAAACAAATTACAATTAAGAGCGGGATGGAATGATATAAAACTCGGAATAATGGAAGATCTGCTTAGGAAGAAATTTAGACAGAGAGATCTAAAAGCACTCTTACTCACAACCGGAGATTCTGAGATTATAGAGGGAAATACGTGGGGCGACACATATTGGGGAGTTTGCGGCGGAACAGGTGAAAATAAGTTAGGTCAGTTAATTATGCGAATCAGAAACGAATTGCGCATACATTAACAAGTATCGCATGTCGTGCTATAATCAAGGGGAGAGAGTATGTTCGATTCGCTAGCGCAATCTATGATACCAATCCTTATACGTGATGACGGTGGCTATACAGAAATTATCTTGTCGTTTGTTGGCACTAACAACTCTGATAATTTTCCTCCAATTGTTGCCAGATTTGCTACTAAAATAGACGCTAGATCGTTTGGAATTCCATTTATTTCTGAACTTTGGGTGGCTCCGGTAATATTTAGAGCTAGACGCCTATTTGGCTCTCCTGAGGACAATGAACCGGGCGGAGACAGTGGAGAATTTCTCAGTCCTGACGAAACATTGGAATTGATGGAAGATGTCGATATTGAGAAAATTCTCTCAGATATTCGTGATGATGTTGGTGACGGCAACAGCCTTTCTTTTCTAATCGACCAACTGCTAGAGAGCTATCGTGGATATTAACGATATAGTTCGAGAAATGCGTGTAAAGGCGGATGCGGTACTGTTCTTTCCGGATCGCATTGTAAAGACGATGACGCCACATCAACTACGGGAATTTGTCTTACAGTTTCAACGTAAAATTGTTGTTGACGGCTATGAAATATTCGTCACATTAACCAGAACCGTCGTCCATACAACGCACTATTACCGAATATCAATCGGCAATGCAGCCGGTGAGCCAAACACTATTCCGGCATCAGTGGTTGAAAAAGTGGCTGACGCATTTGTGCCGAATGGTATGCCAATACCCAGCACATTGGGCAATTGTATTCAATTTATCGAACGTGTCAGCTAATCTTCTCAAAATAATAAACGTTCGGTTTTGCTATGACGTGCGTTCTTTCTAATCTTAAAAAATCAATGTAGTGCCCATCTTGGCACCACATAACTGCTGGCCACCAAATATGCGGACCGTGAGAACAGGGCTGAACTTGTATGACCATTAGGATGGTGGTGTAGTAGTGAAGATACCGTTAATTAACCATCCATGCCATCGACAGCCGCTTAAAAATGCAACACTAGGTCTAATGGTTGGCTTATCTTCATTGCCGTCCCATGTCCAAGCATTCGGATCTGTACAACTAATGTTGATACCACCTAAAGCACCGCAACCGCACGGGCACAAGAAATGTATTCTACGAACATCTTCTTCGCCGGTGATGAAGAAGTCGCCTGGCTCCTTAGCGTGTTCAAAATCGGCAACACGTTTCGCTACGACTTCTGACATATTTCTCTTTGCCTATCCTCGATAATTGTTCTGATGCTTTCCAAGCATTTATCAATACAGTCACAGAAAGCTGTATTTCTTCGATGGCTGCTGTCCGTCCACATAATACGAAAGGCGGTCCCATTACGTTCTGCTGATCCTGTAGCCAAGTTGATGCTCTGGACAATAATGTTATCACCTACACATGATATGGCTTGGCGGCGTTCTGGCATGGTTGCTCCTTTAGTCTTAAATACGCGAACGGGGACGCGGTTAAATTTGCCGCGTCCCCGTTCAAAAACACATCGTTCTAATCTTAATCTTTCATTCTTTAATATATTACTTTTTTCTTTCGTGCCAGATTATAGATGTCGAATATCATAGGTTTGTTTATTAATAATTCGCGACTCATTAATAGAGCCTATGCTACACGATTGATCTATGTGGGCAACCCCTACAAACCTTTTCTGGTCGGTCACGACTACATCTATGTCTTAGATGCAACCGTGTTGTATTTCCTCCTTTCTAGCACAACAATGGGGTAAAATGGACCTCGCAAAGGACGAGTGCTAATCGGCTGCCCCGTAGGGC
>Ga0172381_10006119_pt1 | contig 12108 bp, 9 predicted proteins | sample Leawel6488metaG_FD_119754 | JGI IMG/M metagenome (GOLD analysis project Ga0172381, IMG submission 119754) | Leachate microbial communities from a municipal landfill in Southern Ontario, Canada - Leachate well 64-88 metaG | ecosystem: Engineered > Solid waste > Landfill > Unclassified | place...
CCCGATTGCCGCCGGAATACTTTATCCGTTTTTGGGCATACTTTTAAGCCCGATGATCGCCGGGGCGGCGATGAGTTTCAGTTCGGTTTCGGTGATCGGGAATTCTTTGAGGCTGCGTAATTTAAAACTTTAGAAGGATAAACTTCTGCGCCGGGGCCTTTCCGGATCCGGCGTAAGAGGTATACGGAAAGAGGAGATGAGGGAGAATGGTTTTTGATTTTTTAAGTTCCCAGATAGATTACGTTTTCTTTCTATACGGCTTGAGTTTTTTTATCCTTGCCGGGGTCTCTTTTTTGCTGGTTAAAAGCGGGGATAAGGACATCTCCTGGTTTTGGCTGGGCCTGTTCGGGATCTTCCACGCGCTCAATGAATGGAGCGGCCTTGCCGCGTTGATCATCGGTAATTCATTTTCCTTGCGGTTTGCCCGCCTGGCTGTGGTTATTATTTCTTTTTTCTGCCTTATAGAATTCAGCCGGAAGAATTTGAATAAGCCGGGTTTGAAGATCGCAGGGCTGCCGGTATACGCGGCTGCTTTGTTCCTGGTTTACCTCGGCTGGTTTTACCGGGGCCTGCGCGGAGCAGCTGGCGCCGCGTATTTCTTAATAGGCTTCGTAGCCGCTTTCAGCGCGTCCTTTATATTTTTTCTCCTGGCGGCCAGGATCAAGCCGAAATTGAAGCCCTGGCTGGCGTTGGCGGGGATAGTGTTCGGCTTTTACGCTTTTACCCAATTGGTGCTCCCGCGGCCTCCCCATTTTTTTTCCGCCACTTTACTGAACCAGGAGGTGTTTTTCAGATCCCTGGGTTTTCCGGTCCAACTTTTGCGCTGCGCCCTGGCGTTTTTGTGTTCTTTTGCCCTTTGGCAGTATTGGTTCTTTTCTCAACCCTGGACGGCGCCGCTTTCTTTTTCTAAAAAAGCGGTTTATCTTGCCCGGAATATTTCTATATTAGCCGGTTTAATTATCCTGGGCTGGGCGGTTACCGAGAGTATCGGCCGGCATTATGGGCAATTGACCAGGCATGATTATATCGCCAAGGCCGACACCGGGGCGGCGGCAATAAATTTCCGCCGGATTTTGGCGCTTGAGGCTTCGGCGGCAGATTTGGGCAGTTCCGATTACACGCGCCTCAAGGAGCAAATGGGGGAAATAAAGAAAGTAAACGGTGATTTGAGTTTTGTATATCTTTTACGCCTTCGGGATGGGAAGATTATGTTTTTGGCGGATTCCGGTTCTCCGGGAACTCCCGGTTATTCGCTTCCCGGGAAAATATACAAGGAATCTCCCGCCGGATTAAAGGAGGATTTTTTTAAACTTAAAACGTTTATCCTGGGCCCTTATAAGAACAGGTGGGGGAATTGGTTTTCAGTCTATGCCCCGGTTATCGATTTTGAGACAAAAGACGTGATCTCCCGCGTCGGGATGGATATAAAAGCGGAGGTGTTCCGGAATAAGTTATTTCACCACCGTTTGATCGGTATATTAATAACCTTCGGACTGTTCGCTTTGTTGATCGGGGTATTTATCATTGTGGAATTGAATAAAATGGCGGTTAACCGGCTTATTTATTCCCAGAGGCACCTGCAGGTTCTGTTAAATAATATCCCGAACCCGGTTTATTATAAGAATAGGGAGGGGGTTTATCTTGGCTGCAATCTGGCATTGGAAGGGTTTCTGGGGGTCTCCAGGGATAAGATTATCGGCAAGACCGTGTTTGACATTTCCCTTGACCAGGGTGAAGCGGAAAAATATTTTAAAATGGACCAGGAGCTTTTTAAGCAGCCGGGGATCCAGGTTTATGAATCCAAACTGCGTAATATCAACGGTGTCGAGCGCGACGTAATTTTCAATAAATCCACTTATCCCGGGCCTGATGGTAAAGTCGCGGGTTTAGTGGGTGTAATTATCGATATTACAGAGAGAAAGCATGCGGAGAATACATTGCGCAGGCTGGCGTCGATCGTGGAATCATCGGACGACGCGATTATCGGGGAAGACCCCCGCGGTATAATTACCAGCTGGAATTACGGGGCGCAGAAAATCTACGGATATTCGGCGCAAGAGGCAATCGGACAGCCGATCGGTTTGATCATCCCACCTGAAAAGAAGGAGGAAACCGGCGCCCTCCTCGCCAAGGTCAACAATAACGAGCATGTGCAGCATTATGAAACGGTGCGCTTGTCTAAAGAAGGGAAAAGGATCGACGTATCTTTGACGATATCTCCCCTTAAAGATAATTCGGGGAGGATTACCGGGGCTTCGGTGATCGCGCGCGATATAACCGGCCGGGTAAAGTCCGAAATGCGTATAAATAAGCTTAATAAAATGCAGTCTTCTCTTTTTAACCCGGGCAGGCTTGATGAAAAACTTAAAATTATCGCCGATGGTATGATAGATATTTTTGAAGCTGATTTTTGCCGTATCTGGATGATCGGTCCGGAGGACCGTTGCGGCGCGGGGTGCCCTTATACCTCCGCTGGTAATAAGCCTGTTTCTTGTCTCAAGGCTGGGCAATGCCTCCATCTTGTTTCCAGCTCTGACCGTCAGGAGGATACTGACCGGAAAATGCATGACCGGGTGCCCCTGGAATGCTACGGAGCCGGCGGAATAGTCTCTGGGAAGCAGGATTCTTTTCTTAGCAATAATATCAAGGGCGACCCGAGGGTCTGCGACCGCGAATGGGCCGACCGGCAGGGGCTGGTCTCTTTCGCGGGATTCAGGCTCGGTTTATCCGGATCAGCGACGATCGGGGTGCTGGGGGTTTTTTCCAGGCACCCTGTTTCTTCGGAGGAATACGCCTTGATGAAAAACATCGGCAATATCGCCGTGCGGGTGATTAATATCTCAAATAAGGAAGAGGAAATAAAGAACAACGAAGAAAAATTCAGGGCAATCTATGAAGGTTCTTATGACGCCCGCATCATCTTGAATGAAAAAGGTTTTCTGGACTGTAATCGGCGGGCGCTGGAGATGTTCGGTTTCGCCAGCGTTGAGGAATTCAGCAAGGCCGGGCTGGGTGATATCTCTCCGGAATTCCAGCCTGACGGCAGGAATTCTTTGGCGGCATACCTTGAACAGATCCGTTCGGCGCTGGGCTCCGGATACCGCAGCTTCGAGTGGATGCATAAGAGCAAGGACGCCAAGTTTTTTCCGGCGGAGGTCCTTCTTTCAAAATTCCGCCTTACCGACGGGGAATATCTCCAGTCGACAGTCAGGGATATTACAGAGAGAAGACAGGCGGAGGAGCTTCTGGAGCAGGCGGCGGAAGAGTGGGAGAGGACTTTTAATTCCATTTCGGATTTGATCTTTATCCAGGATAAGGATTTTTCCATCGTCAAGATCAATAAAGCCTGCTCGGACGCGCTGAAGCTTAAGCCCGAAGAGATTATCGGTAAAAAATGCTATGAGGTATTCCATCATCTTAACCATCCCTGGCCAGGCTGCCCTTCTTTGCAGGCGCAGGGCGATTACAATTCCCATACCGAAGAGGTGGATGATCCCCGCGTCGGCGTCCCTCTGCTTGTGACGGTTTCCCCGATCCTTAACGCCAGGGGGGAATTAACCGGCCTGGTCCATGTCGCCCGCGATATTTCAGAGCGCCGGAAAGTGGAAAACGCGCTCCGGGAGGTAATCGACATGAAAACCGATTTTACCTCCACTGTATCCCATGAATTAAGGACGCCTTTGGCGGCGATCAAAGAGGGGATCAGTATTGTCCTGGACGGAATCTCCGGCCCGATCGGCAAAGACCAGAAAGAATTCCTGGACATCGCCAGGAGGAATGTGGACCGGTTGACCAGGATTATTAACGATATCCTGGACTTCCAGAAACTGGAATCCGGGAAAATGGTTTTTAATATGCAGCCTAATGATATAAATGATACCGCCCGGGAGACGGAAAAGATCATGCGCGGGATTATCGAGAAAAAAGGCCTGGCTCTGGAACTTGAGCTTGATGAAAGCATCCCGCAGGTAAAATTCGACCGGGACAGGATAATGCAGGTTTTCGCCAATTTACTGAATAACGCCGTTAAATTCACGGAAAAAGGCGGGATTAATATCCGGACGGAAAAAGCGGGTAATTTTATTACGGTGCTGGTGAAAGATACCGGGATCGGCATTAAAGATTCGGATATCCCGCTTTTGTTTGAAAGATTCAAGCAGCTGGACGCGGGGATGACCCGTAAAACCGGGGGTACCGGGCTGGGGTTGTCGATATGCAGGGATATTATTCAGAGGCATGAAGGCAGGATCTGGGCGGAATCCAGCCCCGGCGAAGGAAGTATTTTCGGTTTTACCCTGCCGGTAACTTAAAAATAAGAGGGTGGGATGGGCAAAAAAATATTGATCGTAGACGATGAGCCGGATCTTTTAAGAGTCGCCTCTTTCCGTCTGGAAAAGTCCGGTTACCGAGTTTTATCCGCGGTTAACGGGCAGGAGGCGCTGGAGACGGCTAAAAATGAAATTCCGGACCTGGTGTTGTTGGATGTCAGGCTGCCTTTGATGGAGGGGTCTGAAGTATGTTCGTTTATCAAGAAAGAGGAAAGGCTAAAACATATACCGGTGATTCTTTTTACCGCCAGCGCGCAGGGAATCGATGAAAGGGTATCCGCCTGCGGGGCCCAGGGGTATATTATCAAGCCTTTCTCCGCGGAAGAGTTGTTGAAAAAAATAAAGGAATTCGTCCATTAAACGGCTGGAACCGGAGATAAACGTTAGCGCTCCGGAGCTTTCCCCGGCAGGCAAGGAGGTAATGTGGATAAGAATAAGATTCTTATAATTGATGATGAGCCGGATTTCGCGCAAATTTTCAAGAAGAGGCTGGAGGCCGAGGGGTATGAAGTCATCACCGCCTCCGACGGTAACGAGGGCTTGAAAAAGATCAGGCTGGAAGATCCCGATGTAATCCTGCTTGACATCCTGATGCCGGGCAAAGACGGTTACACGATGTTAAAGGAGATGAAAGAAGACGCGTTTATCCGGAAAGTCCCGGTGATCGTGGTTACCGCCAAGCCTTACATGCAGGACCTTTTCGGGATGGAAGGGATCCAGGATTACCTGGTAAAACCGGTGGAGGACGCCGACCTTCTTTTGAGGATCAAGCTGGCTTTAAAACGCGGGGTTTGACAGCCCGCAGATAGAAAGGAAAAATATTGTATAATAAATTCTTATTAATCGGTTCCGGTTCTTTTATCGATGAGATCAAAAAAGGGCTGTCCGGCCTCGCTTTGGAAGTGGAGGTGGCTAATGTTTATAGCGCGATACCTCCCAGGTTAAAAAAAGCGGGGATTGTGGTTCTTGATCAGGATTCTTATCCTCCTTCGGCCTTAAAGGATATCTACTCCTTGCTTGCGCGTTCCCGAAAAAAATTCGTGGTTTTTTCCGGTAAAAAATCCGTTTCCGGGGTACTGGCGGCCAGGGATGGGGGCGCGGCGGATTATATCCTTAAACCTTACAATGTCCGCGAGGTTAATTTGAGATTAGGCGCGGCCTTGAACAGGAAAAAAATAATTTCATGTATCGGGGGCGGGACGGGGCTGTTTAACCTCCTGATGGGGATTAAAAATCTGCCCGGCATCCTGCCTGTTTCCGTCGTCAGCACAAGCGATGACGGGGGTTCTTCCGGAAGGCTGCGGGACTCATTCGGCATCCTTCCTCCCGGCGACATACGCAGGAGCCTGGTGGCGCTCTCCAACGCACCTTCGATAATGAACAAGATAATTCAATACCGTTTCGGCAAGGGCAGGGAGTTCAGCGGGCACAGCTTCGGTAATCTTCTTTTGACCGTGCTTAACGATATTGAGGGTTCGATGTCGGACGCGGTAAGAGGAGCGGGGGAGATGCTGAATATTAACGGTATAGTTTATCCGATCGCTTCTACGGAATCTGTCCTCTACGCCCGGATGCAGGACGGCAGGGTCGTTAAAGGGGAAAGCAATATCGATTTATGCAAAGGACGCTCTCCGGAACTTCTTATTGAGAAATGCTGGCATAAGCCTCTTCCTAAATGCGACCTTAACGCTTATTCGGCGATTATCAACTCCGATTTTGTTACCATCGGGCCGGGCGATCTTTATACCAGCTTGATCACCAATCTTCTGATCAAGGATATCCGCGAAGCGGTCGTGAAAAGCCGGGCAAAAAAAGTGTATATTTGTAATTTAATGACCAAACCCGGAGAGACTTTTGGTTACGACGCGTTCGACCATGTCAGCCAGATCCTGCGTTATTTGAAGAAAGACTGTCTTGATTATATCGTTCTTGCCGATCCCCGGAAGTTGTCCGGGGAGGCCCTCGCAAGATACGCCAAGAACGGGCAGTTTCCGGTTCCGGCAGGGGATCTTGCCAGGATCAGGAAAATCAGCGGGGCAAAGATTTTGGTTGCCGAATTATCGGATGAACAGGAACTTATCCGGCATGACAGCCGGAAACTTAGAGAACAGATCGCCAAGATTATCGAAGGGAGAGTTTGATATGGATGAAGCGCATATCTTGATTATCGACGATGACAAGGATGTCACGGATTTGATCGCAGCAAGGCTTAAAAGCTATGGTTTTAAGGTTTCCGCCGTAAATATCCCGGAGGAGGCCTTTAAGGTTCTTGAGAAAGATACGCCGGACCTTATTATTCTGGACCTGGTAATGCCGGGGGTGGACGGTTACGGGATATTGCGCAGGATCCGCCTGGATGAGCGGGCTAAGGAGGTCCCTGTGATCGTGCTTAGCGCAAAACTCGACCAGCAGGACAAGGTGAACGCGCTTAGTATGGGGGCACAGGATTATGTGACCAAGCCTTATGAACCGGAAGAGTTTTTAGCCAGGATCAAGCTTGCGATCAGGTCCGGCAGTTGTAAGCCGGAAGCCAGAAAAGTCAGGAATATATTGATTACCGGAGGCGCCGGGTTCATCGGTTCGGCTTTAGCGCGTAAACTCTTAAGCCAGGATTATAAGGTTGCGGTGCTTGATGATTTTTCCACCGGCAGCAGGGAAAATATCCGCGATTTGCTCGATAATAAGAATTTCAGCCTGATCGTGGGTTCGGTAACCGATGAGACAATATTAAGCAAGGCGGTAGAAGGAAGCGACCTGATCTATCATCTCGCCGCGACGGTGGGAGTGAAGAACGTAGTCGAAAAACCGCTGGATACCGTAATTTACGATACGATCGGCACCAGTATTGTTTTAAAATACGCCTCGCCGAAAGGAGTCAAGGTGGTTCTTACTTCGACCTCCGAGGTATACGGTAAATCCCGGAAATACCCCTTTAAAGAGGATGGGGATTTGGTGATCGGCCCTCCCGACGTCAACCGCTGGAGCTATGCCTGTTCGAAACTTCTGGACGAATTCCTGGCTATCGGGTATCACCGGGAAAGGGGCCTGCCGGTAGTGGTGATCAGGTTTTTCAATATCGTCGGCCCCGGGCAGGTCGGCCGCTACGGGATGGTCATTCCGCGTTTCTTTAAGGCCGCCTTGCAAAACCAGCCCCTCCACATATACGGCGACGGCAGGCAGTCGAGGTGTTTTACTTATATCGATGATGCGATAGATATAATCTTGAGACTTGCTAGGAGCCCGAAAGCCGTAGGCGAGGTAATTAACCTGGGATCCAATAACCTTATCTCGATCAAAGAATTGGCGCGTAAGATAAAACGTGTTACCAAAAGCTCCTCCGAGATAATCTTCGAGCCTTACCATAAATATTACGGCAGCCGGTTCCAGGATATTAAAAAAAGGTTCCCGGACCTGGCTAAACTAAAGAAGATCACCGGAACCGCGCCGCGGACTACAATAACGCAGATCATCCGGAAGATGAATATTTATTTCAAAGAGAACCCCGAAGAGCTTGAACGCATATAAGATAACCGGGAGGTTTTAGATGGCAAAGAAGAAGATCCTGTTGGTAGACGATGAAATAGATTTTTTGCAGTTATTGAAGGCAAGGCTGGAGGCGAATAATTACGAAGTGGTTACCGCGATGAACGGCGCGGAGGCTTTGAAAAAATTCAAGGATCAACCGCCGGATGCGTTGATGCTTGATATAATGATGCCGGAGATTAACGGCCTGGAGGTCTTAAAGAAAATTCGGGAGGTTAACCGGGGAATACCCGTATTTGTCATTACGGCGTTTAACAACGAAGAACGTTTTAAGACCGCCAACCAGTTTAACGCCTCCGGGTTTATCATAAAAACAAACGACTTGCAGGCCGAAATAGACAAGATCGGCGCGCTGTTGAAAATAACGGAGAAACATAAGAGATGAAAAGGTATTTTGTCGTTATTTTTGTATTAACGGTTATCCTGCCGGAGGCCCTTTATGCAGCCGGGGAATCGCCGACCGAGCAGATGCTTAAGACGACTATCCAGGCATCCCGGGAGGCGGAAAGCCCGCCGGTTTCCAAAGGGGAAGTTTCGGTGGATTCCTATTATGAACCGAGCAGCGTGGTGCAGGGGTCGCGCCCGGGCAGATGGCGGGAAATCACCAACCGCATCGCTTATAAATACAAGAATATCCAGAGCTATATTACCTATTCGCAGTGGAACAGGTTCAGCGTGAATAACTATACCGCGCATTTCGGCACTTACCTGAATTTTCCGAATTCCTATGTGCACCTTGAGGCGGGCTGGGGCTGGGATGTCACCTATATGTATAAATTCCAGTCGATCGTTGAATACGGGCACCGTATCAAGAACGGCCTTTTCTGGCAGTTCGGTTATAATTTCCGTAATTACGCGCAGAACGATACATATATGTTTTATCCGGGGTTGATTTATTACTTTGGGAATAATTATCTTAGCATGGATTACGGCACGACACTTACGGAAAGCCGGGGGGTGGCGCAGTTCGGCACGATCAAGGGTAATTTTGCCTTGACCGAACGCCTTTACCTGCTGGTGGGGGCGGCGGTAGGAAGAAGGCTTTATGATATTTTTGAGCTTCCGGCAGATCAACAGTTCGGTTATATAATTTTTTCCGGGCTTAGTTATAATCTCTCCTCCTGGGCTACTGTCAGGGCCGGTTATTCTTACGGGACGGAAAAGCCCGACTTCATTAAACGCAGCATCAATACTTCGGTAACGCTAAAATTCTAAATGTATAATTATCACGCGGATTTAATCTGGCTGATCGATAAAATATTGCTTTATCTTGTGTTTTTTGCGGTTATTTCCACCGTTTTATACGCCGCCGCCAGGGAGTATTTCTGGAGGAAACGCAGCCGCGCATTGCTGAAGATTAAAGGCAATATTTATGAACTGGCCCTTTCCGGGCTCAAGGCGGACAGTAAAGTCTGCCTAACAGCGGCCTCCGGGGTTACCGCGCAGCAATTCCTGGATGTGGCTACCAACAGAAGCAGGGAGATCGCTTTTTTTAATGATTCAGAACAGTCAATCCTGAAGAATTGTTTCATTTCAGCCGAGAAGCTGGTTTTGCTGGAGAGAGCAGCGGTTTCTTCCTGGAGCAAATGGCGCCGCGCCGAAGCTATCCTGACCCTGGGTTACGCCCAGGTAACGCCGGCATTAAAGGTTTTTAAAAAAACCATTTACGATAAAGACCCCGATATTTCGTATTTTTCAGTTATCGCGCTCGGCCAGATCAAGAACATTGAATCCGCCGGGATACTCCTGGATTTTATCCAAAAGGAGCCTTTTTACCGCTACAGGATATTTTCATTCCTGGAGTCTTTTCCTTCCGGGATATGCGGCAAGGCGGCAGGTTTATCCGGCAGTTCCGACCCGGAGATCCGGAATTTGGCAGTCAAGCTTATCTGCGGATTCAAGGCCGCGGAGTATTCCGGGATAATAGAAAAGCTTGTTTCGGACGAAGACGCAAGGGTGCGCGCCTCCGCCTGTTACTGCCTGGGGGAATTCGGCGAAAAGAGGTTTTCAGGCAGAATACTGAAGTGCCTTAGCGATGATTCATGGATGGTCAGGGTTTCGGCGGTAGGGGCGTTTTTTAAAGTGCGGGGAGAGGAAGGCCTTCCGGAAATCATGGGGCGGATCAACGACGGTTCCCTTGCGGTGATCGAAAGCCTGAAGGTCCTGATTACAAATAATATCGAAGTATGTCTTTTTTACCTGGAAAAATTCCTCAACGGGAATGATGAAATGGCCAGGCGGGTTTCCATGGAGGCGCTGGAGGCTTCAGGTTATACCGTTAAGTTGCTGCAAATCCTCCTGGCCGGCGGAGACAGAGAAAAAGAAATTTCTATGAACCTTTTAAAAGGCTTGATAGCCTCCAGGGCTTATCCCGGGCTCCGCGGCGCGTTATCAGGTTTTCCGGAAGGAGAAAAGCGGAAATTGCTGGAGATCATAAGGAGGATAGATAAGGACGCTTCCGTTATTCTGGAGGAAAAAGCGGGCGGATTTTAATCTTGGCCGCCAGGGGCATATTTATGGCAAAATTCACTTATATTGCTTTTATCGTTTTTCTCTGTTATTTTCTCCTGCTGAGCGCTTTTTACCTGTTTTTGGTTTTGCTCGGTTTTATCGAGGGGAGAAGAAGGAGATGGGAAAGCCAGGCCGAGGATTATCCGGCGGCATACCTGGCCGGCAACGTGATGTCGGTGAGTTTGGTCATGCCGGCCCATAATGAAGAGGAGTGGATTGCCGACGCTCTGAATTCCATTCTTAATCTTAATTACCCTAAATTCGAAGTTATCGTAGTTGATGATAATTCCTCCGACAGGACCCTGGAGGTGGTTAACGGTATTCTGGAGTTAAGGCCTTTGGATTTGCCGTATACGAAACATTATAAAGACGGCGTGGTGCGGTCGGTATTCAGGAGTTTAAAATATCCTAACATCAAGGTGATCAGCAAGGAGAAGGGTTTTAAAAAAGCCGGAGCGGTTAATGCCGGCCTGAATCTGGCGGTGAACGAATATGTTTGCGTGGTTGACGCGGATACTGTGCTTGAACAGGACGCGCTGCTCAAAGTGATGGCGCATGTCGGACGGGATCCGGACAGGATTATAGGCATCGGCAGTTATTTCGGGCTGGCAAACGACCTTAAGGTTAAAAACGGGCTGATTATCGGGAAAACTTTTTCATACAACCCTTTGATAGCCTGTCAGAATCTGGAGTATATCCGTTCTTTTATCGGGAATCGTATCGGATGGAGCAGGTATAACGCCACCCCGGTAGTCGCCGGGGGGTTTAATCTGTGGCGCCGGGATATCATATACGAGCTGGGAGGTTTTTCTCCGGACTTCACCTGCGAGGATATCGAATTTACTTTCCGCGCCCAGGACTATCTTGCCAAAAACAGGGCCAAAGGTTACCGCATAGAGATACTGCCGTATTCGGTTGGCTGGACCGAAGGGCCCGCCAACGTCGCTTCTCTTATCTCTCAGCGCAGCCGCTGGCAGAGGGTTACGGATGAGACCGTGGCGCACTATAGATATATGATTTTTAATGCGCGTTTCGGAGCTTTTGCTTTTCTCACTCTTCCGTATTTCCTGCTTTATGAGGTTTTCGGGGTTTTTTTCGAGATAACGGGGGTTCTTTTTGTGGGGACGGGGTGGGCCTTCGGGGTATTCGATTTCAGGATTTTCGCCCTGTTTATTTTATTTATGTCTTTGACCCAGGCCTTTACCTCGATCCTTTCCGTATTTTCTTTTGTGCGCATTCAGAAAGTTTTTTCCGCCCGCTATATCGCTTACCTGGTATTCCTTACCCTTACGGAATTTTTCTGGTACAGACTGCTGATCTCGGCGGCGAAGCTGGAGGGGACGTATACTTTTCTAAGAAAAGACAAAGACTACACCCAATATAAGAGAAAAAAAAGAGCGGAACTGTAATGTTTCTTTCTGGAAGGATATGGGGTTCTCTTGAGCCGGCAGGGTGGTGCCTGGTTGAAGCCCGCCGGCATCCAAAAATAAATCCTTGACAGAATTCAATGAACGGTTATAATTAATAATGAAAACCATTTCCATTAAGTATTTAGCGGGGCAAGGAGAGAATGATGCGGGGATTTGAATGCCGGGGCAGGGGTTGGTGGCATGGGAAATTCAGGGGGTGCGGTTACCGCCTTACCCTGGGCCGCGAGGCGATCCTGGAGCTGTTGTCCGGGACCAAAGAACACTTAAGCGCCGAGGATATCTATTTAAGGATACAC
>Ga0172381_10006120_pt1 | contig 12107 bp, 7 predicted proteins | sample Leawel6488metaG_FD_119754 | JGI IMG/M metagenome (GOLD analysis project Ga0172381, IMG submission 119754) | Leachate microbial communities from a municipal landfill in Southern Ontario, Canada - Leachate well 64-88 metaG | ecosystem: Engineered > Solid waste > Landfill > Unclassified | place...
CTCAAGGAATAACCGTGTTAGGAATTGAGAAACTACGTGGTCATGAACTCAGTAATCGCAGGTTTAGGAAATATAACTGGGCATTTCGTCAGCTTCTCAACTTTATCAAGTATAAAGCTGAAGCAGCTGGAATCTCAGTAGTTGAGGTGAATCCAAAGTACACAAGCCAAACTTGTAATACTTGTGGTTCGCAGTCGAAAGATAATAGGCAAACGCAATCGAAATTCGTATGCATTGCATGTGGACATCGTGCGAACGCTGACCTCAACGCGGCAAGAAACATTCTCCGGTTTTCATTGGAGAATGGGCTTCAGATGACTGAGCCCACTGTAAGCCGCGCTGTTGCGAAAGCAACGGCCAAACAGGAAGATCTATCTGTTTATGGTGGGTAGTGCGTCATATTTTCCTATATAATGGAAGATAGTAAATTTCTTCCGTTATTGCATCCTCGACTTTTAAATATTTTCCATCGCCTATTGTAGTAATGCCCTGTTCAACCCGATCTGACGAAACAATTAATGCAAATCTGTTTAACCATTTATCATTCTCGAGTAACCTACGAAAACAACGATTAAATGTACTAATTTGTTGATATTCATTTGGATGAAGAATTACATCAGTGCTGTTCTGCCACGGTAGTCCACGATTTGTATCATATACTGACATAATTCAACACCCAAATTAAATATTGCGGAATGTTATTTTCCTGTCGTATTAAACGTATAATCGCGTTCAATCTGCTCGGCAATGCGTTCAAGAAGACCGCCGGTCATTTTGTGATGACGAGAAATTGTTTTCTCATTAATCGATTCGTCGGCAGTAACATCAGATTTTGCACTTTCGAGTAATCCCTTGACTCGTAATTTACGAACAACTTTTGGATCGCTATGTGGAATAAGAAGTTCAATGATTTTCTTGTTACGTGTTTCGCACGCTGTCTCTAACGCCTGTGAATCGTATGCCCTAACATTACTAATTTTAATTAATCGTTTAACATCGGCAATATCTTCATCCATAACAGCGCTAATTAATTTATCTTCGTTATTCATATTCTCGTAATTATATGGGTCATCGTCATCAATTAATTTATCAACAATATCGTGATTTGCATATTTCGCAGCGTATTTTAAACTTCTGTCTTTTTCTTCTTCGTTTATAGATTCATCGAAAACGTTGGATTTCTTGCTTTCGAGTAAACCTTTTAATCGTAATTCACGAATTATGATGCGAGCAACTTTCGGATCGCTGACGGGAATCAGCAGCTTGACGATTTTAAAATGGTTACCGTCCCAGGCCCAACGCAACGCCAATGAATTATTCGCTTTCGGATCGCTGACGGGAATGAGCAGCTTAACGACTTCGATACGGCCATTCATTGCTGCATTCGTTAATGCCTCGGAATACTCAGCTTTCGGATCGCTGACTGGAATGAGCAGCTTGACGATTTCGGTATGGCCTTTTTCGGCTGCCCAACGTAACGCTTGTGAATTATCATCTTTCGGATCGCTGACTGGAATGAGCAGCTTAACCACTTTAATATGTCCATAATACGCTGCCAAACTCAATGCCAACGACCCAGTCGCTTTCGGATCGCTGACAGGAATCAATTCATTAACTCTATTAAAATGTCCAAGTTTCGCAGCATTAATTAGTTTTTTAGTATTTTCAATTTTCTCATTCATATTTTCCATCTTAGATTCCTTCCGTTAATTTAGTAACCAGTCCAATAAATTTTAAATAATTGTGTTGAACAAATTGATAATCGTTTAACCATTTGTTTTATCGATGAATTAATACTATTCTGAACCTGTGATCGTAATTCAGTATTATCTATACGAGAATTTAGATTACTATTATTTATTCTAATTGAAAACAAGTTTGATTTGTGTAGATTTTCCTGTCCCAATACAAAGAATCCTTTAACTCTTTCCAAATGTTCGTATGCATGTGCATCATTTCTTGGTCCCGTTGAGTCTAAAACCACTGGAATAGGTGTTGCAGTTGTAAAGCTAGTTCGTGTTGTTGCGGTTAGAGATGGAGAATTTGGAGTATATTCTGGAACCTCTTCCTCAAGTTTGTAATTATTTCCAAATGTAAAAGTCTGCCAAATCGTCGTATTATTAACGTTTACATTTCTATAATACCGAGTATCTTCCAAAAGTGTCGCAGAAATAGTCTCTATAATGCCACTAGTTCCTTGATATACTCGAGCCGATACATCCCATAAAGAATTATAAAAGTTCTTCATTGGTCCCTGCATTGAATACAGTATACCATCGTAACGATTGATTTTTTTACGACTATTTTCTAAATCAACGTCTACCATATAATTATACGATATACCACTTAGCAAATATATTGGATCAAATGCTTCGGTATCAGGATACATTGACATAATTATTGAACTTGGTGGATATATTGCAACGTATGGAACAAGTGGTTCAAAGTCTTTATACCATTCAAAATTCATCGTTGAAATTGGTAATGTTGGAAATAATGTATCTGGATTCTGAACCATTCTCGTTTGTTTATAATTATTTGTTAACGGTGTTATTCCAATAACGGTTTCGCCAACCTGAGCAATGTGTTTTAAACCTTCTGAAGAATTTGGTAAATATTCGTCGAGGAAATCATCGGACTGTGAGGCTGGATTCATGAATATTGACGATTGTAGAAAATATGCACTTGTCGGATAGACGTTTGTAATTTGTTCACCCGTAGAAGTGTCAACGAAATTATAATAGTCGACAACACTTTTATCATACGCACTAAAATGATTTGAGAAATATGTCTGACCAGATGTTTCAAACCCCATTCCATTTGTTCCAACAACAATTCTTTGTAGACGTGGACGAACTTCAGAAGCAATTACACCAGAACCATTTCTTCCAATTATTAGTCGACTAAGTAGTTGTTGATCCCGGATTCTTTCTCCGAGTAAAACAACGGCTTCATCTATTTCTGGATTAATTGTTGGCATCGAGTTATCCAATTTGTTGTGCTAATTTTTTAGAATTCCGGTGTAACTAATTGCAATGCAGAATTTGTAACAACCTTTATTCGTTGATTGATATTATCGGAATCCAACAATATTGGAAATTGGAAATCTTCAAGTTTATATGTTCCAGTAATTGATGTTTTGTCAGCACCATCAACCAGTTTACTCGTCCATGCCGTGAACTTCAATCCGTTGAATATTGTTGTTGGTTTTGATCCATCAGCAGAATAGAAAATGGTTCTGATTCGTTGAATTCCATTTATCGCATTGATTTTTGTTGATAATTCATTGAAGTCTATTGTATTGCCAATCTCCTGATTATCTGCAGAAAAAAACTTCTGAATTTCATCGGTAACTCGACTATGAATTATTTCTGGAGAAATCAATGAATTTTCAGATATTAGAACCTCAATGTAATTTTCAATATCAGGATCCCAATCAGTTATAACGTATTCATTATCGTATGCACAAGGAATAAAATATGTCTGACATGGATCGACGAATACCAATTCAGATGTCATTACTTTAAGTGGTTGTATTGCAGCATGGATATCTGTTTTTGTTATCGATGACGCAGTTTTAAACTGAATGAACAAATAAATATTATTGAAATCACATGCATCAGCCCATGGATAGTCATATTTGCTTCTAAGGTCCGGAGTAATATATTGATTTCCAGTTGCAAGTTCAAGGTTATACAACCATCGATACACCGATGCAATGTATTCCCAGTTGTTCATTACTTTCACTGAATCAATATTAGCATAATAATTACTTCTAATGAAATTTGTAAAATCGTCCTGTGAACGAAGAATTCCACATGAGGTGTGCCATTTTGGAGCATTTTCACGGATCTGTTCAACGGTTTCTTCTTCTTGTGGAACTGAAGACGATGTTTCATTTTCAATATACATCGTCAATAGATCATCACTAGTAACGCGAACAGCAGCTTCATCCTGTGTAATTTCATCAAATGTTGCAGAATCCATACCAGCAATACCATATCGGATCTTGCCTTCATTGCTCGACTTATTTAATAATCCAACACCGACAGCACCATCAGGACCATTTGAGTCGAGGTATGTAATATATAATTCATCGCCCAATTGTAATTTCTCACCATGGATCCCATCACCAAACTGTAATGAAATTGACTTATTTTCATTTAAACGAACGTTAAAAATTTTATCGGTTGGTTTGTATGTTCTATTTGAAATCTGATTTAGGAATAATCCTGCTTCAATTGGTGAAAACTTAATCCATTTGTGACCAGTTGTCGCTTGTCGTTTTATAAATACGTCGATAAATTTCAACGGGATATATTTTTGTTCTTCGGAATCAGAAATTAAATCATCGAGTAGAATTGTTTCAAATGGAATTCCACTTGCAACGAACGTTCTATTATAAAGACGCCATAGTCCGTTATACATTACGATATTTGTTTTTTCAGCTTGAGAACTTGAATAAATGTAATAATAATCAACGGTTGAAAAATATCGCTGTTTTCCACGAATATCATTTCCACGAATACTAACATACGAATACTTCGGTAAGATTCGTGCAATATCGCGCTGATATCCATACACATACGCATCAACCATTGATGTTGAATAACCACGTGGATTATATCCAAGTAGCTTTACTATACGATTGATATTTTCATATAATTGGACATCAGCGAACATTGCTTCTGAAGCACCGTGGTTGATGTAGTACATTAGGACCTGATACATATTTGAAAATATATCAACGATCGGCATCAGATTTGAATCTTCAAAAATAAAATCAGTGTAGTGCTTATTTTCACCAAGTAGTTTAATAATAAGATTTTTGATACTATACGCATCAAACCGCAAATAATCGGTGTTCAAGACCAATTTATTATTTATCGACATTGTATTACTCCATTAATTTTTCTTGTATAACGGGATATATCGATCGTTTGCTGTAATTCCGTCTGGATCTTTGATTATCATATATTCGCCGGTGGCTTCATATTCGCCACCACCTGGATCGATGTTCGTTAAGAATTTTTCCATAATTCGTTCATATACCATTGAACAAAAATCAGATATTCGTGTTTTAACTGATGCCCATCCAGCTCCTGAATAAACACCTTCTTCATCACCACCAACATCAAATTGTGAATATGGTACACCAGAAATCGATAACTCAATTAAATCAACGCTAGAAACACCACTTATTAGATCCAACGGTCGGTTTGTTAGCGGATCATTTGCCGCTGATAATGACGGCAGTGTAGAAATTCTCTTAATCATAGTTTTCTCCAAACGATGGAATGACACATCTATCTATTATTTATATTGGCATTGAACTAACTAAAAATCCTGATCTACCAGCATATTTAAACATATGAACGAACTTACCATCTTCTGTAATTCCTGACAATGTTTTACCAATGGTTTCATTATCAAATTCAAAGAATGTTCCAGGAATAAGATTGATTGCTGATAACGATGAATTAAAAATTGGTGCAATTACAAATTCTGAATACGCTGAGGTACTTTCAATTTGTTCAAGTGATCGTGATTCGTCTTCATCAAGTTCAAGTCCTTTTGCATCTTCAAGATAGTTAAGATCAAATGGAATGTTTTCGTAACCCAAATATTTATCAAAATTTATAAAACAAATGTATTCTTGGTCATCAATTGAAAATCTTCCTCGTCGATATGGTGTAAATGCAGATGGTGTTATATCAGTAAATAATTCAATGTAGAAATAATCGATTGGTGGAATTTGATAATCTGTTCTAAATAATGTATTAAAATTATTTACAGCGCTCGGTTCTGGGAATATTCCAACAAACCCTAATCTCGAAAATGGCATATTATATAGTGTTGTCGCTTCAGAACCAAGTTCAGATGAATTTGTTTCCTGCTCAAATTGAATCAATGTGACACCAGTATCTGGATAACGAACAGGAATATTTGTTGCACTAACCGTTTCCGAACACTGAAACAGATTACGATATTCATTATAACATGAATCACCGAACACATTTGAAACAGGGTAATTGCCAGTTAGTGGAATAACTGCATCAAAACCAATTGCTACCGATTCTTTTCCTTTACCAATCCTAAACATATTACGATATCCACCGGAACCCCAGTCTGGACCAAACTCAGAACCAGGCAAATAATAGTATCCACCACCTGGAAGAATATAGTATCCACCACCAGATAATTCATAGTGTATAAGATATGGAGCAACAGTATCATACGCAACGCTAATATTCCTAGTAAAGAACGATGTTCCTGAATCTGGATCAAACACATCAAAATAAATTGAAGCTAAATATCGCTGCGTTATTGGATCATACGGTAATGCACAGTAGGCCGATGGTTCGGCAAGAATTGAAACAGTATGAAAAACGCCCTGTTGAACATAATTACCAACGTATGTTCTTCCGGTTCCACCTAGCGATAGTCCTTCATAATTATGGTAAAAATCACGAATGATTCTTGAATATGGTGCGTCTGGAATAATTTGACCAAATATTACATTTGGTTGTAAATTGTTGCCGTATGCCAACCAAATCCAATTTCCAACGATACCAAAGTCCAACGCAGCATTTGGTCCGTTACTAAATTGACGATGGCCAGCAGTATCAATCTGTGAAAACATTGAAGTTTCACCACATTCACCTGTTGTTAACCGCATACCTGATAACGAGGAAAATGGTAATGCTAATGGATGGTTTGCGTATCGCATCCAAATTCTACCAGTAATGTCAAAATTAACATCATCCTTAAATAGTATGTAATTGTTTTCTTCGTTATCAACTGCAAACTGATGAATTCGTTTATTTTTTAGTCCGCGTATTGAATTTAATCCTTCGGATTCATCACCAGATACGGATCCAAGTTGATACGCAATGTTTTGTTGTTCTGATAATGTTAAACCAATTCCTTGATAATATTGATTGATCCCTGAACTAACTTCAGTAATAAAATTGACGGGATCATTTAAGAAATATTGCAGTGCCTCAATATTCCACGGGCCGTCGATTCCTATGTTTTTTGATACTATTCCATCATTATTAAAATTTGTATTTGCCTCATAATACGTTGAATAATGGATAAGCTCGTTATTAATTGATCGCCATGACTGAACAGTATTACCATATTCGTTTATACGATAAATCAAATTATCGAAATCATAATCAACGGTTCCAACCAATTGAATTAATAATCGTTGGATCGATCTATTAAAATCAAGTCCAATTTCAATAAGTCCTTTAAGAAAAGGATGAACAGCAATTGACGGATGTGTTAGGTTTTTCCAATTATAATATGGTGTTAGTCCAGACGATAATCCAGTATACCGATAAAATACGTCTGAATTTGGATCTACAGACTCGTTTTCATATCCACTCGGAGCATACGCAAGAAAGATTGCAGATATTCCTGACGGAACAGGAATTTCATCTGCTTCGGAAAAAATGTTACCAACAATTGTACCTGAAACAACTTTATCACTATCGCCGTCCTGATTTGTTACCGTATAAAATAGTAAATTGTCGACGTCTCCTGATAAATCATACGCGTTGAAGTATGTTGAGGTCCGTGGACGACCACTTGTATAATAAATTCCAGTTGGTGAATAGTTACTAAAAACAATCTGATTTGAAAGATTTGGTTGGAGAAAAATGCTACCACCTGACAAATGCTGATAAATAGGGGTTGTTGTCGAGACAACTGCCGTAACAATGTCAAAGTATGCAGAACCGCGCATATGAACCTTAAGGTCGTCAGGATATGTTACGTCTCCAGATAACGTATAATTATTAAAGAACGTTATTTCTTCGTCTGAATCAGTTAAAATCGCTGACGAAATTATTCCATTAATAAATTTTTGACTTGATATATAATTGAACGAACAGGCCGATACTGTATTGTATGCGCTTAGCGCTGCTCCAGCAAATACTCGCGAAAGGAAATTCTCAAGGAAGTTTCCATATCCGGAAACACCACTTAGTTCAGATGGAACATTGAATTCAATTCCCAACTGATCACGATAAAATCCTGAAATTTCTGAAGACTTAATATACGATGATTCAACGGATGGATTTGTTATTTCGTCATTAAGCCAGTATGGTTGAGTAACAGCACTATCCGATTCAGAAAATTTTTCTGGTGAATAATATGGAAGTGCAGAAATATTATAATAATTTGATGTATCAAAGTATTCAATAACTTTTGCTTCAAACTCCGGATCCAATTCAGCACTAATTGTCCTAAGGTTACTTGTTGTTCCAGATATATATCTCCAGTCAGATGGATTAAACAAATATCTCTTGAAGAGCTCTTCAACCATTATTTCAATTAGTTGTGAAGTTCCTTTAAGCGTATATCGTTGTGAAAGTGTTTTTAGGTGCTGACGAAGATATGAAATTTTTAATGCAATGTTTCTCAGCGCCTGGGCACATGCAATAATATACGAATCATCAAGATGAAATACGCACGATGAAACAAAGAGGAATGATGATGATTGTGTTCCTGACAACTCAATTAGTGATGGATCTAATTTGTATTGAGTAAAATAAATATCCTCGTCAATTTGATTAAAGTTTTCAATGAATCGAAAGTATTCAACAACCTTTCGTTCTCTTTCAACCTTCCAGCGTTGAATATTTGGGATTGTTTTTCTTTCAGCATCACGACGATCAATTTCAGCAGCAATAACCAGTTGTTCGGACTGAGTAAACTCGGAAAGCAGCTTTCTTCCAAAATTAATTTCGTCAATTGCAATAATTTCGTTAAACGATAATGGAACGTTTAGGCGCAGCTTAAGATCAATGATTGATCTGTCCTTATTCTGCTGTGTTAAATATAATAACGATTCATCGAGCTGATCTGTAATATGCTGCCAAATATATCCACTTGTTTCAACCAAATTATCAATACCATATAATTCTTCGTAACGATATTTTAAATATACAAAACTTGAAATACATTCAGTGAATGCTGTATCAATATACGTAACATAGTTTGTGTCTGGAATAAAGTTGTAATCTTCTGTTAGATATCCGGTTGCTGATAATGCTTGTATCTGTGTCCATTCTTCGGCAGTATATGCAATTGCACTTGTTGGTGAATCAACGATTGAATCAGTATAACCTGACATTACTGGAAAACTGGTTGATGATGTTGGATCAGCGCTGAGTGTCGAAAATAACGTTGAACGCTGCAATGCATTTAGAATTTTTGGAGTGTTTAAAACTGTATCTTTATTAACTGATAAAATACTAAGTAGTTCGTATATTTCCTTTGGGTATTGATACGTTAAAAATCGAAGATCACCATCATATCCAAGTTCCATCGCAATTGAATATAATGGATATAGTTCACATGTATCAATATCACGGATATTCGTAATGCATCGATTAATTCTTTCATATACTTTATTACCAACGTCCTCACATGACCCAGAAATAAATCTCCATAGCGATGAATTATTAACATCAAGTGGTGTTCCGTTAATATCCTCCGGAATAAGTCCACTTAAAACCTCATTAAACCCTAATCGTTCTTCATCACGACGAATATAGTCGTTAAACTTTTTGGTTGACGAAAAAGTATTTTCAATTTTTTGAAGCATAGAACACTAAGTGTATAGGATGAATTTTGTTTAATGTTGAACAGTTCTATCTATCACTTTTATTTTAATTTTGCTATTTGTTTTAAACGACGTGAAGCGAAAGGTGGTAAAATTTCCATAATCCAATACCATAAATTTCCTAATGTGCTGCGGTTCGTATCAACAATATATTCTAATACGCTATCGCTGCAAACAAGTTGTATTAGACTTTTTTTATTATCGGACGATAACATGTTACTCTCCAACCAAAGATCCGACAATTTATCTTGATAAATCTCTTCCAATTTATTTTTTGTTAATCGTTTATACAGTGAATTTCGAATAAAGTCGTTTAACAATAATTCCAAATTTTTAAAATTTTTGTTTGACACCATACTAAAATCTAAGTTATTCACTATCATAATTTTATCTGTAACTGTCAACGTGTTATAGATACCCTTGAAAAAATCTGGTTCTTCAAATACTATACTTAAAAGCATGTCATCAAATTTTCTATATGATCTGGACGCCTGTATCTTTTTCTGTTGCTCGGCCGTAAACGCGTCTGACGCAATACCCCACTTATCGTAAATATACGCATAGAGAAATCGTTGTAGTTCCGGGGTCGCCAGTGGAATTATCTGGTATATGTTTTTCAGGTTGAGTTTGTATTCCAATGCAATCGGCAACCATGAACATTGTTCATTGTCTGTGAAGTATTCCTTAATCTTAGAGAAAACCGATCCAGTATTATGCTGAAGATCATAGATATGGTCGATGAAATTGATTTTGCTCTGTAGATCTTTGGCATTGTTCAACAACAGCCAGGCATTGGCAATTGCAGCCCACGACTTTCCACCGTAACGGTGACCAAGTTTAAACTTTATAAACATTTTTTTGGAAAATGTAATCAATTCATCACGCGGAATTCCTAAATTTTCCATAATTCCAAGTGTTTTTTTACCACGTAATTCACTAGATATATCTTCGGAAAGGTTACTTCCGGACACGCGTTTACATAATTGTTCAATTTTTTTGGTTAAACCATACGATCGATATTTTTCAAGATCATTCCTGTCCTCGTCCATTAAATATTCAAAAATGTAGTTTGCTTCCGAAGCAATTGCAATGGCAACGACATCAAGGAGGTGTCTGCGTAATGTTTCAACAAGTCGTTCAGCAGTTTCATTCCAAATGTATTGTAGATCTGGATCCTGGATACGAAGATCTTTTGCAGTGACATTATATCCGATTGGAATTCTGTCTGAGAAAACCAACGCATAGAAATCGAAGAAGAGCTTACTAACGTCCTTTGGTGGCGTATACGACCATGTTCCGAATTTCGATTCTGTGATTAAATCATAGCATAAGGAAAATATTGAATTTGTTTTCATATTCTTACCAATCAATCTCTATTTCACAAATCCAAGTTCTTTAACCACCTTCGGATCGCTGACGGGAATGAGCAGTTTGACGACTTCGGTATGGCCATTTTCCGCTGCCCAACGCAACGCTTGCGAATCCTCCGCTTTCGGATCGCTGACTGGAATGAGGAGCTTGACAATTTCAATATGGCCATTATATGCTGCATTACGCAACGCGTACGAATCCAGCGCTTTCGGATCGCTGACGGGAATCAGCAGCTTGACGATTTCGGTATGGCCATTATATTCAGCGGTACACAACGCGTGCGAATCCTCCGCTTTCGGATCGCTGACGGGAATCAGCAGCTTGACGACTTCGGTATGGCCATTCAATGCTGCCCAACGTAACGCGTACGAATCCAGCGCTTTCGTATCGCTGACTGGAATCAGCAGCTTAACTACTTCGGTATGGCCGTCTCTTGCGGCCCAACGCAACGCGTGCGAATCCTCCGCTTTCGGATCGCTGACGGGAATGAGGAGTTTGACGATTTCGGTATGGCCTCCTGATGCGGCGTAACGCAATGCAGCGGAATCCTGCTCTTTCGGATCGCTGATAGGAATCAGCAACTTGACGATTTCGGTATGGCCGGTTTCGGCTGCAGAACATAACGCATCGTTGGCAATATCAATATTCGACGGGTCCCATGTTTTGAAAAACTTGATATCGTTATGACGAAGTGCAATCATATGGTTGGCAATAACATCAGATAATGTATCAAGATACGTGTTACCGGCGATATATATTGTTTTATTCTCTGTTTGTTTGAAATTAGTAAGTAGCCATTTATTTATCGTCGTTTTAAACGCATTGCCGAGTGGTTTAGTGTTTAGTTCCTTAGGATAGATTTTTTCTTCAGCGATAAAAACAGGTTGTGATTTATCGTCTGATTTGTAGCAGTGAATCATCAGTCGACCTAGTGGATTCTCAATGTTACGGTCGTTTGCGTTGATTAAATATGCAATGAGGTCGTATTTCGTTTCTGGACAAACGTGTTTCTTCATACTGCCGGTTTCCAAATTCTTGCATGACGTCCAGCCACGTCCGGTTGATTGCCCAGCAATATCATAGGGATGACGTGATATCA
>Ga0172381_10006121_pt1 | contig 12106 bp, 9 predicted proteins | sample Leawel6488metaG_FD_119754 | JGI IMG/M metagenome (GOLD analysis project Ga0172381, IMG submission 119754) | Leachate microbial communities from a municipal landfill in Southern Ontario, Canada - Leachate well 64-88 metaG | ecosystem: Engineered > Solid waste > Landfill > Unclassified | place...
GACCATAGGGTTGAATGAAAAGGAAATTCTTGCGTATGTGGAATACCAAAACAAAGAAGACTCGGGGCAACAGAAACTCGTGCTGTAGGAAGCCACCGACTCCGTCGGTGGAGTTTCACTATCATGATATCCATTATTTAAAGTCATAGAATCATTAAAAGTAACATTCCCGTTATTATCAAATTCATTTACTACTGGACCAAATTTAACGCCATCTACTGACAAATTAAAATTTTGCATATAGAGGAGTGGGATACTACCAACCATTCTTAATGTGATACTTTTTAATATCACTGGGCCATTTTCTATCATCGCTGAAGAATCCCACAATGTTGCATTGTTTTGTAGACCAACACTGCTTGGATATGATCCTACTAGTCTCATACTCATTGTAGGCACTGGAGCAGGTTCTTGTATCGGTATTTGAACTGGTACTGATGTAGGTGCGGGGTTCATCACTATTGGTTGTGATACTACTACTGGCTGAATTATCTCTGTCATTTGTCCTGCGGTAAGATTAGAGCCCGAAGTATTAACTCCTACTCCTACAACTACATCTGTTTTGATTTCTTTATATGGTTGTTGAGGAGTTTCTGTTTGAGTTGAGATTTTTACAATTGGTTCTTTTTTAATTATTTTTTTAGTAGGTATATTGTTTTTTGTTGTTGTCGTTGCTGTTGTTGTAGCTACATTAGTGGTTGTGGTAGCGGTTATGTTTTGTGTCACTTGTTTATTATTCCATGACATTGTTTTCCATAGATTCCATGAAAATGGATTCCACCAAGAAGCTAGTGCAATGCTTGGAATTATAAAGGCAGAAATTAAGACGGGTAGTATTATTTTTTTCATATTTGGGACGGTTTTATTAATACTTGAATAGATAGCAAAAAGCTCCTAGCCAAGGCCGACAAATCCCGTAGGAAGTGTCCGTAACTGTTTCCAACTACGACCGTCCAAAGTAACTCTGACTAGGAGTTTTTTACTTTGGACGGATTTCTTTCATCATGTCAGCAATTACTTACTGATTTAGATTACTCTATATTTAATTTTTATTAACCTACATATAATATCATTTTTATTGAAAAACGCACATCCAAATTTCTGTAATTTTTTTAGAAATTTTTTAAGGCCCTCAATTCTAAAATGGGATATTTTTCCAAAACCACAGATGGTTACGTTACCATACAGTCCCTCTCTTATATGTGGATGTTAAATCAAGACAACACCCCACCTATACAACTATTTTTTAGGAGTATTTAAAAGTAACAAGCTCCAATACGTGATTAGTCCCACGTATTTTTTATTTATTAGTATGATCAAAAATATTAAAGAGATCATTAACGGTTCTCTGTCCACTTACACAGGATCAGAAATGACCAGGTCGATGGTTGAAGAACAAATCAAAGAAAAGTATGGTCCAACTGAGTTAAAGAACTTGGATTGTTACCACAATTTAAGGACTTTTCATTCGTGGCTCTCACTTGGTTTCAAAGTAAAGAAAGGTGAAAAAGCCATTAAAAGTATTACGTATGTGGAACAAAAGGATCAATTGGGCAACATTGTAAAAAAGTATAGAAGACCTGTGTTCCTCTTTTACTACAGACAAATTGAACCGATTAATCAGAGTAAAACAGCATAAATTATTAAAACTTAAATTAAAAAAATGAACACACTATATAAAACTAGATCTGCTCCTGCATACCAAACTATGGTTAAACAAGCATTAAATATTCACGGTGCAAATCACCCAGTTAGAAAACTTATAGAAAAGAATCTTGGCACAATAACATTCACCGCAGAAATAACAGAAGATAAACAAACTATTAATTTATTGAAAAACAATATCCCTGGAATTATTGGATTCTTATGCACGCTTAAAAAAGATAATATTGTTATATCAGAAGGACGAGGTGAATCTGTAATAAATCCAGAAAATAAATATATTTCAAAGAATATTACTTTTGCAAAAAATGCCAGTATTATCGATTCTATCGTAAGAGCTAGCAAAGTTTTAGATATTCTTCCTCTTGATACAAATCAAATTAAAAATTCTGGTATTACTCTAAACAACTCATATGAAGTAGTAAAAGAGGTTGAAAACTCCGATAGCATTACAGAAAAACAGCTAAATTACCTGCGAACTCTCATTAAGACAAACGTTGCTGAAAATAAGCGAAGAGAGTTAGAAGGCGAGATTGCTGAATATTCACGCAATGAAGCATCTGAACTTATAAAATCTCTAGTAAAATAAAATACAATGAATACAAAAATAAAAGCTGAAGACATTAGTTTTGACACTAGTTATTCTTGTTTCCACGGTTATGATGTTGAACCAAAAGTTATGACAGCCAGACAAAGACAGGTATTAACCGAGCTTATCTACTCAAAGGTATCTGATGCAGAGGCTGTAGAAGATTGGCTTAGACAAATAGACAGTTTCAGTTACGAGGATGCAAGGAAAAGTATAAGAGAGCTGACTGAGTCAAAATGGCGATAAGAAGAAAGGCTGTGTTCCATCTGGAATACGGCCTTTTTATTTATAAATCATCTTTTAATTCCACAGCATCGTCTTCATCTAAATCATTCTCATCCATAATTTCTTTTACATGTTCTGCTTCATCTCGATCAAGATCATGATTTTCCATTAACTCACGAATCTCTTCATCTTCTCTACCACTTTTTTCACTCCAAGAATAATCCTCTTCTATATATTCATCTATTACTGGTAATTCTTTACTGTTTGATAGTAAAACTTTTTGTTCTGACAATACATCCTCTTGCTTTTTATCTGTTATTTTTGGTATCTGTTTCTTATTCAAAGCATAAAGAATAAAAACAATCGCACCGACAAGAAAAATCCACCAAAAGTAAGTATAAATGAGATAAATAATAACAACCAAAACATAGAAAAGCATTTTTAGTATCCAAAGAAAAATAAAGCCAGCTCCTAAAGCCATAGCAAGCCCTGGAAACAATAGGCATAAAATTATAATTAATGGAAGATTATTTCCGTTATGATAATGAGACATATAAATATATTACCATTCAAATACATCAACCATATTTTGAATAGCAGACTTAATACGATCGATAATTCCTTGTCTTTCTAAGATCTTTGGAGATTCTGGGAGTATATCAACAATGTCTTGTCCACGGGGTAATTTTTGAGTATATAAATATTCTCCTATTAAATTTTCAATTTTACCAATTGGAATATTTTCTTCTTTTGCAATCTTTTTTAGAACATCTGAACGCTCACTGGCCCAAAATTCACCAAAAGCTTTTTCTACATTTTCTGATTTACCGATCTTTGGTAAATTCTCTTCAATAAATTTCTTAATCAAGTCTCTCTTCTTACGTAATTGAATATCACGGTCAAAGATCTTCAAAATATCTTCCGTTTTCTTTTCTCTTAGCTTATCGGAAGTGATATTTTTAAGTCCTATTATAAGCTGAATGATATAATCGAAGTTAATTATGTCTCTTACAGTTAATTCAATTTCAAAATCTATCTGGTCCAAAATTGATTCAGCATCTTCATCATAGCTTTTACGTTCTTCATAAATATCTAAGTATTTACTTTGGTAGTCATAAAATTCTTGTTCTGATATTCCTAATTCAGTAAAAGAAAACTCAGCAAAAGTTTCTAAAGACGATTTAATACGTAACAAATCACGAAAAGTCTTTACAAAGTTTGATTTATTTTCTTCTCCTTGCAAGTCATCTACTGATAACACTGTTGGCACCTTTTCCTTTAATTCATTTAATTTATTTTCAAAATCTTTCTTTTGCTCTTCATATGGTTTCTTAAATACTATTTCTTTAGCATTCTCATCACCAAATAGAGCCAGGGCTTTATCAGTCTCTTCCTTAAGATTTCTAAAGGAAATAATATTACCGTGTGGCTTATCTGAATTTAAAAGCCTGTTTGTTCTTGAATATGCTTGAATGAGTCCGTGATATCTTAAATTCTTATCTACATACAAAGTATTGAGTCTAGGACTATCAAAGCCAGTCAAGAACATATTTACAACAAGAACTAGATCTACTTCTTTGTTTTTTATTCTCTTCTGTAGGTCTTTGTAGTAATCGTAGAATCTATCTGTTGAGAAATTTGTTGAATATAGTTTATTGTAATCCTTAATACAATCCTCTAAGAAATCTCTAGAATGTTGATTAACAGCTTTTCCTTCATTAGCAAAAACATCAATATCAAGCATATCAGAGCTCTCATCTTCATTTGCTTGATAAGTAAATATGGTGGCAATACTAATATCTGGCTTCTTACTCTTAAGTAGAGTGTAATACTTTTTTAATACCTCAATGCTGGAGACGGCAAATAAAGCATTGAACTTTCCATTTTTTGTTTTTCTCTTCCAGTCTGCCAAAACATAATCAGTAATTTTATTAAGTCGATCACTACTCTCAAGAACTTCTTTTGTATCAATTCCTTCAACGAGTGCATCCGCAAAGATATCAGCATCTAAAGTGTTAGAATCTTTTTGTTTATATTTTCCTACATACTCAACTGCAAAACCGAGCACATTATTATCTGAAATAGCATTTGTAATAATATATTTATGTAAGCACGTTCCAAACACATCCGCCGTAGTTACTCCACCGACATTATTTTCAGCAAAGATTGGTGTTCCTGTAAACCCAAACAACTGGGCTTTTTTAAAGAAAGCTTTTATTCTTGCATGGGTTTGACCAAATTGACTTCTATGACATTCATCAAAAATAACAACAACCTTTTCGTCGGCGAGATATTCAAATTGTTTTAGATACGATTCTTTACCAATAGCAATATCGAGTTTTTGAATCGTAGTGACAATAAGTTTTCTGTTTTTATCTTCAAGTTGTTTTACAAGATGACGAGTATTGTCTGTGCCGTCAACAGAACCGTCAGAAAAAGAGTTAAATTCCTTTGTGGTCTGTATATCCAAATCTTTTCTATCCACAACAAATAACACCTTTTTGACCTCTGAAATCCTTGAAAGGATCTGACTAGTCTTAAATGAGGTTAATGTCTTACCAGAGCCCGTTGTATGCCAAATATAGCCATTCTTATTAGATTCAAGTACACGTTCTTCGATAGCTCTCACTGCATAATACTGATATGGCCTAAGCACCATAGGAATCTGTGTTGCTTCTGCAAGAACAATATATTCTGCTATCATTTCTGACACAGTACATTTTTCTAGGAATGAATTAGCGAATTCATCAAGTTGAGTTATTTTTCTATTATCTTTGTCAGTCCAATAAAAAGTTTGTTCAAATGACTGTTTTGGATTATTTGAAAAGTACTTAGTATTGACTCCATTTGAAATTACAAATATCTGCACGAAGTCAAAAAGTGTCCCTGTAAATGAATGCTTTTGATATCTTTGAATCTGATTAAAAGCCTCTTTCATCTCAATACCTCTTCGTTTCAATTCAACTTGTATTAGAGGTAAACCATTTATAAGCAACGTTACATCATATCTATTTTCGTATTTACCTATTTGGGTTATTTGTTGAGCTACTTGATATTCATTTTTACACCACTTGTCCATATTGAAAAATCGGACATAAAAAATAGTTTCATCATCACGAGTAAGTGCATATCTATCACGTAAAGTTTTAGACTTTTGGAAACGATCACCTTTGTTTAAGTGATTTAATATCTTTTTAAATTCAGTATCAGAAAATAGAGTCTTATTAAAATTCTCTAGCTGTGTCTGTAAGTTTTCCGTTAATGCTTTTGGATCTTCTAAAACAATATAAGAAAAACCCAATTTTTGGAGTTGGCTAATTAATGTCTTTTCTAGTTGTTGTTCTGATTGATGGGTCATGATTTTTTATTAATAAATTGGTCTTCTAATGATTGATAGTGACTAGGAAATACTTTTTTCATCATCTCTAATAAATGTTTAATATTTTTTTGTGCTTCCTGAACCAACGACGGATCAAAACCGCTTCCTGTCTTGTGTGATTGATCATTTGTAAATTTATAAATTGCATCCTTTTTAACTTTATCAAAATCTATAGCTTCCATTTTTTGATACATATTTTCATTAGTTGGTACAACAAACATTAAAAATGTTTCTAGAACCTTTCTTGTAATGTTTGTAATTTGATAAGCTGTTTCAATTGTTCCATCCGATTTATATTCAAACATCCTTTTGCACAAATAATGATATTCGCTATCATATTCCTGTAATAATTTATCTAATTCAACGAGGTCTGCGTTACGTTCTTCATCAGTAAGAATTGAATTCTTAATCATAAAGTAGCTTTTATTATTTCTAGCCTCAGGAAAATGATTCAACCAATTTAATAGCAGTTTTAAAAAATCAAAATTATGTGTGAATAAAAATACCTGTTTGGCATCTTTAACGCTATTTTTTAAAAAAGAAAAAGCTTGAAATAAAGAGTTAGAATCTAAGCTTGAGACTGGATCATCAATAACAATAATTCCATCTTTTAAATTAAAATTTTGATCTTCGAGATGTACAATAAAGTAAATAAAAGATATTGCTGTTTTTTCTCCCTCACTTAAATTTCCTGCAGTTTTATTGTTTCTTTTGATTATATATCCGCCTTCTGGGGCAACTTCAAACTTAATTTCATCTCTACCAAGAAAAATCTCCAACTTTTTATTTAATTCTTCACAAGCTTTATGTTCTGAAGAAATTATTGCTTTGTTTTTATTTATCAATTCTTGCAACCCTTTAATACCCGTGCTATTAGGCGTACCGTTCTGAATACTTAAAATATTAGTAGTATATTCTTTAACATCTTTATCTATTTGTTTAATTTCATCAAATATCTCACTGAGATAATGTTTTTTTAACTTTAAATTAACTTCATCTTTTTGAATTTGAAAATTTTCAGTCTTTTTATTATGCTTTTCAATTGTCTGATTTAATAAACTAAGTGAATTTAAAAAACTATTATTCAATGTTCTTACAAAAGAAATTTTTTCTGTAGTTTTATTTTTTTTATTATTCAATTCTTGAATCAGGGTGGTAATCTCCAGTAATAGATTTATTTTTTCTTGACTGAAAGTAGTTATCCGAGAAACATACTCAGTATGTAATTCTTTATATAGTAAAGCTTTTTCTGGAGCTTTTAAAATATTTAATTGGTCTTTTTTCTGTTCAAGATCATTAATTACTTTTTGTATCTGTTCTTTTAACGCCTGGTCTTCTTTATTAAAATGAGCTAATAAATCTTGAAGTCTCTCTTTTGAAAAAGAGTTGTCACAAAATTCACACTTTTTATTTTGATGTAGTTGATATAATTTTAAACCGCTTTCTACCCAATTTGAAATATCCTCATGATCTTTTAAGTGTTTAATTACATTACTTTTAACTACACTGCTACATAACGAAATCGTTTGTTTATAACATTCTTCTAGATCTAAAGAGTAGCTTAATTCAACAATACGAGGTTTTTCTTCCTGTTTTAGAATCGTTTGAAATTCAACTAATTTAGCATCTTCTAAAGTCTCTTTTGTTTTTAATAGATCAAAGTCGGATTTTGCTTGTGGTCTCTGATAATTTCTAACTGTACTTCCCGAAAGTGTAGCACCTATAATTTTTGCAACATCAGTAAATTTTTGATCTTTTCCTTTTTCTTTTTTATCCTTTTCAATTTCTAGTTTATTTTTTTCAATTTTTAACTGTTCAAGTTTTTTCTCATCTTGTTTAATTTGTTCAGAAATTTCTTTATTTTTTGCACCCAAAATAAAAATAGATTTTGCTTTTGCATTTAATAGTTCAATATTATCTTCTACATATTTTTTATTAAAAACCCTTATCTTTGTAGGGTATTGATTTCCATGTTTAAAAGTTACAGAATCTGAACTTATTTCGTATTCCAAATCAGGATATTCCAAAATTAAACCTAAATTAACACCACTAAACAGTTTTGATAGTGTTGTTTTCCCTGATCCGTTCCACCCATAAATAACATTATATCTTTTGAATTCTGGGATTGAACCAATAGAATAATTTTTGAAAACACCTAAATTTTTAATTTTTGAAATTTTCTTAATCATATAAATGTTTTATACAAACAACTCCTGAATTAATCCCTTTTTCCATTGCTCTGCTAAAATTATTTGTTGTTGTTTTGATTCTATTACTTTATCAATGGAAGACAAAAAATCCGCAATTTTTTGTTGTTCTTGAATAGACGGTATTAAAATTTTAGTTTTCATAAATTCGATCTTTGAAATATTGTAACGAGTGCTTCCTTGCGCCAATTTTACTATTTCCTTTCTAAATAAAGGGCTCCTAAAAATAAACTTTGCAAAATAGGGATTAAACTCATTAAGAGAGTTGGGACGAAAACCAAAAGAAAAACTATTTAAATATGGAGATACATTTTTATCTAATAAAACAGAAGAAAATCCAACTTCCTCTGGTGTTTCTGATGAAGTTGTAAAAAAAACATCACCGAATTGTGCTTTATTTTGTTTCTCATTCTTATCAATTTTAACTAATGCAAATTTTTGTACATCTATTTCACTATTATCAAAAATTTGTTTGTATGTTACAAATGGTTCACCAAAACCAAAACTTTCTGCTGTTTTACCAACAAGACCATTAAAGGTTTTGCCAATTTCACTAAGTTGCTTATTTTTCCATTCTGGAAATCTTTCTTTTTTGTCTTTGAATCTAATATTCTGTAAAAAAATTCTCTGTATCATTCCATTTTTATATCCAACTAAAAGATCTTTATTTTTTTTAAGCTCACCAATTTCTTCATCTAATATGGTTAAAAATGAGGATACTCGCTTTTGTTCATCAACACTAGGTACAAAAATTTTATCATGCAACACGTAAGAGTTATTAATTTTCATATCATTTTTTGCACCCTTCTTAACTAAAGGCCTCAAATAGCGGTTAGTATTAGCGTCTAATGAAAAGTAAAAATCTAAAAAGGGTCCGTAGGCAGTACTTTCATTTACATGATAAACGGCATAAAGTGTTGACACAATTCCTGATTTACCTTTATTTAACTTAATTATTCCATATGGATTTGCTTTCAATGGACTTTTGGTGTAAACGATGTCGCCAGTTTCCACAATATGATAATTATGTACAGATTCACCCGCATAAGATCGTCCCATGTGCTCAATTTGATTTACAATCCCTGATTCACCAGACACGGACAATACTTCGTCTTTACTAAACTTTAAATCTAAATTACGCTTTTTTGATTCACTTAATAATTCACTTAGTTTTTTGTGTTTCCATTCATCAGAAAACTCCGTAAAGCGTAACTTTGGGAATTTGTGAGTTTCCGATTTTATAGTCATGACTGTCATAATTAAAATGGTTTATCAATCCCTAATTCATCACAAAATTTGTTGATTTTATTTTGTAAGTTTATTTCTTCAGCATTTAATGCTTTTAGCTTTTTAGATATTTCTATAATATCAATTGATTCCTTTTCTTCGAATGTGTTTACATATCTTGGAATATTTAGATTGTAATCATTTTCTTCAATCTCTTTAACAGTTGCCTTATGAGAATATTTTTTCACTTCTTTTCGGTTCTTGTAAGTATCAAAAATCTTTTCAATATTTTCATCGGATAATCTATTTTGATTTTTTTCTTTTTCAAATTCTCCTGATGCATCAATAAAAATAATATTCTCATCGTCATGACGACATTTTTTAAAGATAAGTATCGTTGCTGGAATTGTAGTTCCATAAAAAATATTTGAAGGCAAACCTATTACAGCATCTAAATAATTCTGTTTTTTAATTATATATTTTCTTATTTGTCCTTCTGCACCAGATCGGAATAACGCTCCGTGAGGTAAAACTATAGCCATAGTTCCATTATCAGCAAGATGATAGAGCATATGCGTAACAAAGGCATAATCGGCTGCACTTTTCGGTGCGAGTCTTCCATATTGAGAGAATCTGTCATCTTGAGCAAGCTGTGGGTCATTCTCTCCCTTCCATTCAATTGAGAAAGGTGGATTAGCTACGATTGCTTCTGCCTTGAGGTCTGGATGAAGATCTTCTGTCAAAGTATCGCCTTGTTTAATATTGAAGTGATCAAAGTGCACACCATGAAGAATCATATTCATTCTAGCGAGGTTGTAAGTGGTAGGATTGAGTTCTTGTCCATAATAGCTTGAAACCTCTGTAAACTCACCTAGGCGAAGTAATAAAGAACCAGATCCGCAAGTTGGGTCATAGACAGATTTAATTCTTTTTTTATCTACTGAAACAATTTTAGCAATTAATCTTGATACTTGAGCGGGTGTATAAAATTCACCACCTTTTTTACCAGCTCCAGCTGCAAATTCCCCTATAAGGTATTCGTAAGCATCTCCAAGAAGATCACTTTTTGCATCTTCCAAATTAAAATCTATCCCATTTAGAAGTGATAAGACTTCAATAATAACTTCATTTTTATTGTTTTCTCTTGAACCAAGTTTAGTAGAGGTAAGATCTACATCATCAAATAAACCCTTAAAATCATCTTCACTAGCAGTTCCGACAGAAGTTTGTTCTATTGTGTTGAGAATCTTTTTAAGGTCTTCAAGAATAAAATTTGTTTGTCCTTTGATTTCTCCTTTTCCTTTTTTCACAAGATATGAAAATAGTTCTGTTGGGGTTAAAAAGAAACCTAAGTGATCAAGACAGGCTTTTTTGATAGCCTTTAAATATTCCTTTCCTTCTTTAGAATTTTCTTTAATATCAGCAAATTTAAAGTCTTCGCGAGCAAGAAGGTTTTTGTTTGCATAAAGTTCAAGCTTTTCAGAAAGATATTTATAGAAAATAAAGCCAAGAATATAGTTCTTGTATTCATCAGCGTGCATCTTGCCTCTAAGCACATTTGCAACTCCCCATAACTGTTTTTCTAATAATCTTTTTTGTTCTTCTGACATAGTTTAATTATATTGAAAGTAAAATTAACTTCCAAATAATATCACAAAATTGACTAAAAATCATTTGAATTTTTACTGTTTGACAAATATGGTTTTAATCTATATTTTATAAATATGGACTACAAAACATTGTTATTAATAATTCCTCCAGCGATAGCTTTGACTGTCTTATCATTTTTAGTTAAATTCTTAGGAAAAATCATAGTAGACCAAAAACCATTCTCTGATGATCGCAATTGGGACCTTGAATTAAATGGGATTGGGTTTTTAATGAATAATCTGGTGATCAATATTGCTATCGGTGTAGTTTTAGCAATAAAATTTCCACTTCCATTTTCTAATTTATGGAATTTTATAGTACTTTCTTTTATTATCTCAATCTTTGCTATCGTTAGTATGGCACTGACAGGTAAAGTATATGATATAGAAATACCTTTATTTAAAATATTTGGTAAATCTAAAAAAGAGATTGTGAATTCATTTGTGAAAATAAGTCCGTTTATCCTCTGGCTTTTAACTATAGGTTTTTATTTTATTACCCTGGAATTTATGACAAAAGATATATTCTGGTCAGTCTTAACATCTGGTCAACTTTTTCTTATTCTTTTCTATTCTGCTTTTATATATTCACTTCGTATTTATAAACCGATTAAAGCAGATATATATTTCATTGATAACACACAAGCTCCTTTGATTGGTGTTAATCTCTTAAAAATAAACCCAGACAACATAAGATTAAAAGACGGCAAGAATGTAATTCTTTTAAATAAGAGCACGGTCTCAAGAATAGTCGAAAAACCCTCAAAAAAAGTTAAGAAGCAAACAAAAATTAAAAATGATATCAATTAAGCAATACCGAGCAATAACAAAAGATCAGATAAGCTCCGATAGTAAGATAATAGAACGTCTCAAATACCTAGAGGCATTTTGCCGAAACATAATCAGAGCTGAGTTAATAAAACTTAAGACTACAAAAAACTCCTGATTATACCAATGATAATAGCCGTTTAACTTCTTTATTTGTGGTCTCTAAATCTCCCACTGCTTTCATCCAATTAAAAGTTCGAAAGCTGTCCAGATATTCGAGCCATATGGGATGAGCAGAGCCAAAAGCTCTGCTTTTCTCTTTATTTACGGGCTTTTTTGTGAGTTCGAATATTGTTTTTTCGTCCATTTTTTCTCCTGTTATCTCTGATACTCGGTCAAA
>Ga0172381_10006122_pt1 | contig 12106 bp, 12 predicted proteins | sample Leawel6488metaG_FD_119754 | JGI IMG/M metagenome (GOLD analysis project Ga0172381, IMG submission 119754) | Leachate microbial communities from a municipal landfill in Southern Ontario, Canada - Leachate well 64-88 metaG | ecosystem: Engineered > Solid waste > Landfill > Unclassified | place...
CAATCGGCAAGGGGGTCGGATTCGGTTCTCAATCTCAGTTGAAATTTTTGCCCGAAGCGCAAAATGACTTTATTTTTGCGGTTATCGCTGAAGAATTGGGATTTTTAGGGATTATCTTAATTTTAGGTTTTTATTTTATCTTTTTCGCCCGGTTTTGTTTGATTTTTCGTAAAATAAACAATGATTTTGGCATTTATTTCCTGATTGGCGCTAATGGCTTGATTTTTATCCAAATGTTTATTAATATTGGTATGAACCTGGGAATAGTCCCAGTTGTCGGATTATCTCTTCCTTTTGTGAGTTATGGCGGCAGTTCCTTATTGTCTTCGCTTATTTTGGCGGGAATTATGGAGAATATAATTATTAAATCAAAAATTAGTTATTAATATCAAAAAGGTATGGAATTAAAATTAGCGGCAGAAATGCGCGAAAAACAAGAAAAATCAAATAATGATTTTATCTTTGGTGTTCTATATGGAAAAGGTCTGGAGAGCAGGTCTTTGAAAATAAAGAGACCGGATTTTGAAAAAATCTTTTCTGAAGCTGGTGAATCCAGCTTGATTAATTTATCTTTGGGCGGAGAAGAAACAAAGGTTTTAATCAAAGACGTCCAACGCGACGTTTTGAAAAATTTTGTCAATCATGTTGACTTTTATCAAGTAAACATGAAAGAAAAGGTGACAACCGAAATTCCTTTACATTTTATCGGCGAATCAAAAGCCGTCAGGGAGCTGGGTGGCGTCTTAATTAAAGATATGGATACCGTGACAATAGAATGTCTTCCTGGTGATTTGGTGAGCCATATTGACGTCGATATTTCCGTTTTGAATTCTTTCGAAGATGCAATCAGGGTAAATGATTTGGTTCTACCGGCCGGATTGACTTTGGTTCAAGAAACAAATGAGATGGTCGCGGCGGTTAAGGAACCGAAAGCGGAAGCTGAACCGGAAGCAGCCGCAACTCCGGAAGCAGCCGCAACTCCGGAAGCGGGAGCGGAAGTTAAGGCGGGAGAAGAAAAGAAAGAAGAGAAAAAATAAGTTTAATCTTTCAGATAATAAAAAATTCCGGGTTTTCCGGAATTTTTTTTATATATATTTTTATTTTAAATCGGCGATTAATAATCTTTTTTTACCCGCAAGATCTTTTTTGATTTTAATTTTTGTTTCAGAAAAAGACTTTTTAATCAAATTTTTTATTTTTATCGCCTGACCCGGATCTATTTCGCATAAAATAGTGATCGATAAGGGTTTTGGTTTTAACTTAAAAAGCTGTAAAAATAATTTTCGATAATAAAATAATCCGTCTCGGCCGCCGTCCAGGGCTAATTTCGGTTCTTTTTGGATACTTGGTGATTTTTTTATTTGTTCCTTCGTGAGGTAGGGGAGATTGGCGGCGATGATTAAGTGTTCATTTTTTAAGCGGTTGATAAGGGGAGAAAGAATGTCCCCATGATAAAATTTTATTTTTTTATCTAATCTATGGGTTTTTGAATTTTGTTTGGCTATTTTTAAAGCCGCCTTCGAAATATCCGTTGCCGAAAAATCAATCTTTTTATAGCAAGAATAATTAATTTTTTGCAATTCTTTGGCGATAGAAATAATTAATGCTCCGGAACCCGTACCGACATCCAGAATCGCGGTCTTGGGAAATTGCGAATAATTATTTAAATCATTTTTGACGATAGTGATGATTTCATCCACAATCAATTCGCTTTCCGGCCGAGGAACAAGTGTCGCCGGAGAAACCGCAAAATTTAAACCGTAAAATCCTTTATGTCCGATTAGATAGGCGATGGGCCAGCCGGATAAACGTTTTTTTTCTAAAATTTTAAATTTTTTCGCCAATTTTTGGCTTAGCGGTTCATTCAAATGAGCCAAAATATATTCTCTTGATTTGTTATTTAAAAAAGAGATTAGAATTTCGGTTTCCAAGTAGGGAAGCGAGGTATTTTTAAAAATATCAGAAATAAGCATGGCGTTATTCTTTTTCTGATTCTATCGAGTTTTTTTTCAATCCCTCTTTTGCCGCCTTTTTCAAACTTCCGATTAATTCTTGAATTTCACCGTCCATGATTCTGTCGATGCTATGCCAAGATATTCCGACGCGATGATCGGTCACGCGATCTTGGGGAAAATTATAAGTACGCACTTTATCGGAACGATCGCCGCCACCGACCTGGTTTTGACGCGCGCTGGATTCTTCGGCGCGTTTTTCTTCTTCTTGCTTGGCGAGAAGACGGGAACGCAGAACTTGAAAAGCTTTTTCCTTATTTTGATGTTGCGATTTTTGATCTTGGCAGCTGACTGTTAATCCGGTAGGAATATGGAAAAGGCGAATTGCCGAATAAGTAGTGTTTACGCTTTGTCCGCCCGGTCCACTGGAACAGAAAGTATCGATACGAACGTCGTTTGGTTTTATTTCTATATCAACTTCTTCAGCTTCCGGCAAAACAACAACGGTCGCCGTGGAGGTATGGACACGCCCTTGTTTTTCAGTTTCCGGGACGCGCTGGACGCGATGAGTGCCGGCTTCATATTTTAAAGCGCCATAAGCGCCCTCGCCCTTAACTTCAAAAATCACCTCCTTGAAACCACCGATACCGATAACATTTGATTCAATTAAGCTCAGTTTCCAACCCAACCGTTCGCAATAACGGGAATACATCCGAAATAAATCCCCGGCGAATAGAGCCGCTTCATCACCACCGGTTCCGCCTCTGATTTCCAGGATAGCATTTTTTTTATCATTAGGATTGGCGGGATTTATTTCTTCTTCCAGATTTTCTTTCAGAGAAGCGGCTTGGATGTTTAATTCGGCCAATTCCTCTTGAGCCATTTTTTTTAACTCTTCATCTTTTTCTTGAGAGATTATCTCCTGGCTTCCTTCAATTTCGGAAGTAATTTTTTCCAATTCTAAAATCATCGCCATCGCTTTCTTTAACCCGGCATGTTCTTGGGAAATTTTAATTAATTCTTTTTGATCGGCGATTGAAGAGGAATCCATTAATTTTTTTTCCAGTTCGGCAAAACGTTTTTTTATTTCTTCGTACATATCTTGTATCTCTTATTTTCTATAAAAATAATTTTGGTATATAAAAACAACCGGTTTATATAATTATTTTAGCACGGTTGCGTCAAATAATTAAGCCGGTTGTTTTTATGATGCTATTTTTTGTTTAATTTGACCTGAGCAATTCTTTTCAAATCTTTGGTTTTAACAACCACTTCCTTCTTCGCTTTCGCTTCAGCTCTGATGGCACGTTTAACTTTTTTGCCTTTCTTGTCTTTGGCTATTTCCGCTTGAATCTTGGATTTAGCGGTAAACTTCTCGACACGATGGGCGCTGTCCACTAATTTCTGTTTGCCGGTATAAAAAGGATGGCAAGCGGAACAAAGCTCGACTTTGATTTCTGGTTCGACTGAACCGGTGGTAAAAGTATTGCCGCAAACGCAAGTAACCTTGCAATCTGGGTAATATTTAGGATGTATTTCTTTCTTCATAATATAAAAAAAATTTTATCTATTTTTAATAAAATTTCCACTATTATTTATGTTTCTTTTATGATAATATGATGTTATCATAAGTTTTAAATTTAATCAAGAGCTATGCCTAAGGCCGTCAATATCGCTAAAAATACTTCGTATCTAACTCTGGCCCTGATTTTGCAAAAAATAATTTCCTTTTCTTACTTTACATTATTGGCAAGATATGTCGGTCCCGATGATTTAGGCAAATATTATATTGCTATTTCCTTTACCACTATTTTTGCCATTTTTATTGATTTGGGCTTTTCTAACGTTTTGACAAGGGAAGTGGCCAAGAATCCCGATCGGTCCTCTTGCTGGTTGGGAAACATTTTGACCGTAAAAATATTATTGGCCGCCCTATCTGTCGGTGCGGTTTTTATTTTGGTTAATATCTTGAATTATGATCCGTTGATAAAAACCCTAGTCTATGTTTCGGCGATTTCGATGGTTTTAGATTCTTTTTCCGCTACTTTTTATGCCCTCATCCGCGGATTTCATAATCTCAAATATGAAAGTATTTCTTCGGTGGTTTTTCAATTGATTATTTTAATATTCGGTTATGGTGCTTTATTGTTGGGCGGCGGTTTGATTTTTGCCATGAGTGCCTTAGCTTTGGCTAGTGCTTATAATTTCATTTATTCTTTGGCGATAATCAAGACAAAGCTAAAAATGGCAGTACGGGTTATTTATGATTTGCCGGTAATCAAGGAAATTTTAATTATCAGCTGGCCTTTTGCCGCTTATGCCGTTTTACAACGCCTTTATACTTATTTGGATTCTGTTTTATTGTCTATATTCTCCGGAAACGAACAAGTGGGGCTTTATCAGGTCGCTTTTAAAATAATTTTAGCTTTGCAGTTTTTGCCGCTGGCTTTTACCGCCTCTCTTTATCCCGCCTTGAGCAGCTATTGGCAATCAAATCGAGACCAATTGGCAATTTCTTTTGAAAGGGCAATAAATTATTTAGTTATCATTTCTTTGCCGATTATTGTCGGCGCGGTTGTTTTGTCTGATAAAATAATCTTATTATTCCGGGAGGGATACGGCGGCGCGGCTTGGCCCTTGCGGATATCAATTATCTCCCTCTTTTTTATTTTTGTTAATTTCCCAATCGGTTCATTATTGAACGCTTGTGATTCTCAAAGAAAAAATACGCGTAATATGGCAGTGGTTACGGTTTTGAGTATATTGATGAATTTAATTTTAATTCCGCGCTGGCAAGCGGTTGGCGCCAGTTTTACAGTTTTAATTACCAGCGCTCTCATGTTTTTTCTGGGGCTTTTTTGCGTACGCAAAATTATCGGCCGTCTTCCAAGAAAAAGCTTATTAATTTTTTTTAAATCCCTGCTCGCCTCCTTGATCATGGGCTTGTTGGTGGTCATCGGCCGCGCTCATATAAACATTTTTATCATCACTGCCGCCGGCGCGTTGATTTATTTTACTTTTTTGTTCTTTCTCGGCGGATTTACGCGATATGATATTCAAAGTGTCTTTCAATCATTCAAAAAAATAGATAAAATTGAAAAAGAATTATGAAAACATTACTCCTTACATTAGAATATCCCCCCTTCAAAGGCGGAATCGCCAATTACTACGGCAATCTGGCTCATTATTGGCCGCTTGGAGAATCATTGTCAGTCATGGACAATAATCGCGGCGAATTAATGCGTGATAAAAAATTTTTGTCTTGGCTGAATATGATTCCGTCGATAGCGCGTAAAATAGATAATGGCAAAATTGATTATACTCTTGTCGGCCATATATTGCCTTTAGGAACTGTTGTTTGGCTGATATCCCTGATTCGACCTCTTAAATATGCCGTTTTTTTGCATGGAATGGATTTTTCTTACGCTTTAAGGAAAAAACGCAAGCAATTTTTATCCGGGATGATTTTATCTCGAGCCGATAAAATCATTTGCGCCAATAATTATGTGGCTGAAAAAGTAAAAGAAATTTGGCCAAGACAGGGACATAAAACCGAAGTTATAAATCCCGGCGTTCCGGCCGGAGTGCCCAATCCAGATGCGGCGGCGATAGCTTCTTTGAAAAGTAAATACAAATTAACCGGAAAAACCGTTTTACTAACTATCGGACGGTTGGTGAAAAGAAAGGGAATGGATAAAACAATTGAGGCCCTGGAAGCCCTTCCCGAAAAATTGGTTGATAATTTAAGCTATTTTATCATCGGTTCCGGTTCGGCGGAAGGATATTTACGTGAATTAATTCCGGGAAAATTATCGTCTAAAGTTACCTTTTTAGGCGAATTAACCGCCGATGAAAAATGGGATTGGCTTAATTTAAGCGATATTTTAATAATGCCTTCGCGTGATATTGCCGGTGATTTCGAAGGATTCGGTATAGTCTATTTGGAAGCAAATCTTTGCGGCAAGCCGGTTATTGCCGGAGATTCCGGAGGCGTTCGCGACGCGGTTATCGATGGCTATAACGGAATACTGGTCAATCCCAATGACACCGCCGGTATCGGCCAAGCAATAATAAAACTGGCTCTTGATTCGGAATTAAGAAATAAATTGGGCGCGCAGGGGAAGGAAAGAACAATCAAGGAATTTAATTGGGAACGGCAAGTTGAAAAATTATTTAAGATAATAAAAGGTTAGAAATTATGATTTCCATTATCATTCCGGTTTATAATCAAGCGAAAAAATTAATTAGAACCTTGGAGAGCATCGCTCGTCAAACTTATCTTGATTATGAGGTGATTATTGTTAATGACGGTTCCCGCGATAACGTAGAAAATATTTTTGCTTCTTATCATAAAAAATTAAATTCCAATAATAACTATTTGTTTATTAATCAAAATAATCAAGGGGCTCCGGCCGCCCGCAATCGCGGTTTTCGAGATGCCAAAGGAGGTTATCTATTGTTTTGCGATGCTGATATGGTCTTGAAACCGGCGGCTCTGGAAATAATGGCAAGTGCTTTGGCCGGGAATCAATCCGTTAGTTACGCTTATTCTTCATTTTATTGGGGACATAAATTTTTTCGAGTCGGCGAATTTGATTCGGAAAAATTAAAAAAAGAACCTTTTATCCATACTGCCGCGTTGATTCGTCGTTCCGATTTTCCGAATACGGGCTGGGATACGAATATTAAAAAGTTCCAAGATTGGGATTTATGGCTCACAATGCTTGAGCAGGGAAAGGTCGGAATCTGGATACCGGAATCTTTATTTACTGTTAGCCCCGGCGGTACAATTAGCTCTTGGCTGCCGTCTTTTATTTATAAATTATTACCATTTTTGCCTCGAGTTAAAAAATATTATTCGGCGATGAAAATAATAAAAAATAAACATGGATTGGATTAAGAAAAAAATTAAAAATAAATTTATCTTTTATCTTTTTCTCGTTTTAATTTTCGGTTTTTTATTGATTTCATTTTTGACAATTTATTCTGATTATCCGCTTTATCTTAAAAAAAGCAATTTCGTTTTTCCTTTTCCCGAGGAACTTATAATTTCCGAAAAAAAGATAAAAGTAGAAATTGCTTCGACACCCGAAGCTCATTATCGCGGGTTGAGTAATCGTGAACAGCTTTGTCCGGATTGTGGAATGTTTTTTATTTTTCCCGATAAACAAATCCGCAGTTTTGTAATGAGAGAGATGAATTTTCCTCTGGATATCGTTTTTATTAATTCCGGAGAAATAGTTAAAATTGCCGCCGATGCCCGGCCGGAAAGTTATCCCGCGGTAGCTTATTCAAGCTCGGAACCGGTCGATGCGGTTTTGGAGCTTAATGCCGGTTATTGTTCCGAGAAAAATATAAAAATCGGGGATAAAATTTTGAATTTTAATGATTTTATCCCTATAAAATAATAATGCTTTTACCACTATGATTCATCGCGATGCTAAAAAAATATTTATTCTTTTTTCTGGATTTTTAATTTTGGAAATATTGTCTTTTTATTGTTTATCTTGGCCGATTTTAAATTATTTTATTTTTGGCGCGCTAATTTTAATCTTTTCGGCGGCGACAATCTATAAATTGGAATACGGCCTGTTGATTTTATTCGGCGAATTGTTTATCGGTTCAATGGGGCACCTTTTCAGATTGGACTTAAATTTCGGCCGCTTATCGATCAGAATTGTTTTTTGGGCTATTTTGATGTTGATTTTCTCAATAAAATTATTGATTCAATTCAGCAAACAAAAAAAAGAATCTCCATATTTTTTAAATATAAAAAACTTTTTTAGCGGTAAAATCTTCGGTATCGGAAATTTATTTTGGCTTTTATGCTTTTTTGTTTTTGTCGGAGTAATAAACGGCTTGATCCGCGGAAATAATTTTGCCAATCTATTCGCCGATTTTAACGCCTGGCTCTATCTATCGGCGATAATTCCCGTGGCTGCAATCTATGGCGACGGAAATAGGGAACGGACAAATAAACTTATGCCTTTATTTATGGCCGGGGCGGCATGGCTTAGCGTCAAGACCATTTTTCTTCTTTATATTTTTACCCACAACCTTGGTGTTTCGGATATTTTTTATACTTGGTTGAGAAAAACTCTGGTAGGGGAGATGACCCCTACTTTAAGCGGTTGGCCGCGGATTTTTATCCAAGGACAAATTTTTCCGGCTATCGCCTTTTTTGTGGTTTTTTGGTCAACCAAACTCAATGAGGGATATTTAAGTTTCAAGAAATTTTTTTCTCAAAAAAATATTATTTCAATTTTTTTGGCAGCTCTGTTTTTTAGTTCGGTTTTAATCAGCTTTTCTCGTAGTTTCTGGGTTGGGTTTGCGATTACGGTTTTTGCGTCCCTGGTTGTATTTTGGCGATTATCTTCTTTTAAAAAAACTGTAATTGCCGGGATTTGGCTTGCCATTGCCACCATATTAGGATTCTTTCTGATTTATTTGACGGCTATTTTCCCTTATCCTCGTTCCGGAGAATTTAACGCCGATTTTGAACAACGAATAGCCAGCAAAGGAGAAGCCGCCTTGGCATCGCGTTGGTCGTTATTGCCGGAATTGAGCCGGGAAATTTATAAAGCTCCTTTGTTGGGCAAGGGGTTCGGCGCTACAGTTACTTATTTCTCCAGTGATCCCAGAGTCTTGGAGCAAAATGCCAACGGGGAATATACAACCTACGCCTTTGAATGGGGTTATTTGGATATTTGGTTAAAAATAGGATTCCTGGGTTTATTGACTTATCTGTTATTTTTGTTTAAATTATTAGCCGCTGTTTATCGAAGAGCTTACCAATCTGATAGTTTCATCTTTTTAGGATTAGCCGCGGGAATCGTTTTTTTAGGCATCACTAATATTTTTACTCCTTATTTAAATCATCCTTTGGGAATTGGATTTTTGCTTCTAAGCTCTTGTCTAATTCGTTCGGATAGAGTATATTAAACATTAATTAACTCTTAAAAAATATGAATGAACAAATAATTTCTCAAGACGGTTATAACAAATTGCAAGACGAACTTACTCTTTTAACGACGACCAGACGCAAGGAAATCGCCGAGAGAATTGAAAGAGCCAAAGAGTTGGGCGATTTGAGCGAAAACGCGGAGTATAGCGAGGCGAAGGACGCTCAGGCCCTGAATGAAGGAAGAATATTGGAACTGACAAATATTTTGAAGAACGTTACTATTGTTGAAAACGGGGGCGGTACTAGAGAAGTTAACATGGGTTCTAAAGTTAAAGTAAAAGTCGATGGCAAAGAAAAGGAATATACAATTGTAAGTTTCAACGAAGCCGACCCTTTGAGCGGCAAAATTTCTAATGAATCTCCGATCGGCGTCGCTTTTTTAGGAAAAAGCAAGGGCGATTCGGTTGAAGTCGAAACACCCCGGGGAATAATCAACTATAAGATTATCGACGTTAAATAATCGGCTCTAATTTATTTTAATTTCCAAATATATGGCCGAAGAAAAAGAAATTAAAACACCATCCGGCGAAAGGGAAGATCGTTTAAAGAAATTGCTTGAACTTGAAAAAATTAACATTAATCCTTATCCGGCAAAAATCAACCGTGATTTTGAGATAGAAAAAATAATTGCTGATTTTGAAAATTTGGAAAAAAATGGCAAAGAATTCCGAATTGCCGGGCGTCTTCGATCAAAAAGAGAACATGGTAATTTAACTTTTGCCGATTTGGAAGATTTTTCCGGCCATATCCAGATCGCTTTCTCCAAAAAAGAATTGGGTGAAAAATATAAAACTTTCATTAAATTGGTTGATACCGGTGATTTTTTGGAAATAAAAGGGCCATGCTTCTTGACTCATAAAGGTGAAAAAAGCATTATGGTTAAAGATTGGATAATGGCCTCCAAAGCAATTCGTCCCATTCCCGATGTTTGGTTTGGCTTGAAAGACGAAGATGGCCGTTTCCGCCGCCGCTATTTAGACATAATGTTGAATCCGGACACTAAAGATATTATTTTAAAAAAGGCCAAATTTTGGAACGCAACTCGTGATTTTTTGAAAAATCGCGGATTCATTGAAGTAGAAACTCCGGTATTGGAAACAATGGCCGGCGGTGCTGATGCCAAACCGTTTAAAACTCATCATAATGCTTTGGACATTGATGTTTATCTGCGCATTTCTATGGGCGAGTTGTGGCAGAAAAAACTGATGGTCGCCGGTTTGGAAAAAACTTTTGAAATCGGTCGGCAATTTCGAAATGAAGGGATGGACGCCGAACATCTCCAGGATTATACCCAGATGGAATTTTATTGGGCCTATGCCGATTATAATATGGGCATGGAGCTGACCGAGGAATTATTTAAACATATCGCGCAAGAAACTTTTGGAACATTAAAATTTAAAATTAAAAATTTTGAAGTTGATTTGGGACAAAAGTGGGAAAAATATGATTATCGAGAAACAGTTAAAAAAATGACCGGGATTGATGTTTTAAATACAAACGAGAAAGAGATTATTGCCAAATTGGAAGAATTGAATGTTGAATATGATAAAAAGGGATTTAATATCACGCGCGCTATTGATAATCTTTGGAAATATTGCCGTAGGCAGATTTCCGGTCCCGGATTTTTAGTTGGAGTGCCGATTACCGTGTCCCCCTTAGCCAAGAGAGATGATGATAATAAGGATTTAGCTCAAAGGTTTCAAGTAATTCTTGCCGGATCTGAATTAGGCAACGGTTATAGCGAATTGAATAATCCAATTGATCAGGATGAAAGATTTAAAGAACAACAGAAACTAAAAGAGGCCGGTGATGAAGAAGCTCAGGAACATGATCATGATTTTGTCGAAGCTCTGGAATATGGCATGCCCCCGACTTGTGGCTTTGGTTTTAGCGAACGACTTTTCAGTTTTTTGATGAATAAAACGGCGCGCGAATGCCAGATATTTCCCCTAATGCGTCCGAAAAAAGATTAATTTTAATATGCGTCTTTGGAGCATCTCAGCAAAATATCTTGATCGGCAAGGTCTTTTGGCTGTTTGGCGCGAGGCCCTATTGGCAAAAAAAGTTTTAGCAGGAAAGACAAAGGGTTATAAATATCATCCGCAACTGATTCGATTTCGAGAACAGGAATCCCCGTTGGATTATATAAAAGCATATTTGCTCGATATTTATAACGAGGCGGTGATACGGAATTACAAGTTTGATAAGAAGAAAATTGGTCTCTTGAAAAAAAAATTAAAAAATATTAAAGTGAATAGCGGGCAAGCGGAGTATGAATTTCAACATTTATTACAGAAATTAACCGCAAGAGATAAAGATCGTTGGCAAGAGTTGAAAAATTTGAAAAAAATAGAACTTCATCCCTTGTTTAGGATAAAGAAAGGAAAGATTGAAAGTTGGGAAAAAACAAAATAACATTCGGGGATCGTCTAACGGTAGGACGACTGGTTCTGGTCCAGTTAATCGGGGTTCAAATCCCTGTCCCCGAGCACTAAAACAAAACAACAGCTGTTAGCTGTTGTTTTGTTTTAGCATTCTAGGATTTAGGGATTTGAACAAGCAACGAGCGAAATACGAGAAGGAGCGGAAGCGACGACGAGTAATTGAGCGACGCTAAGCGCGACTATAGGAGCGCTTAGCGGTTGGTCTGGGCGAGTTGAGCTTTTTGCATTATGGCAAAAAACGAACGAGATAATCCCTGTCCCCGAGATATAAAAATGAATAAAAATACTCTTTTTTATTGGATAAAAAATATGCTATAATATGGTTATGAAAAAAGAGAAAATAAATAAAACCAATAAAATCGCTATATATCAAGCAAAAAATGGGGCTATTGAGTTAAGAGCTGACTCTAAAATGGAGACAGTTTGGGCTACTCAGGCTCAAATTGCTGAAATTTTTGATATTGAAAGATCAGTTATTACTAAACATATTAATAATATTATAAAAACAGGTGAATTGGATGAAAACTCAGTATGTGCAAAAATTGCACAAACTGCAACAGATGGTAAAATTTATAATGTTAATATGTATAATTTAGACGTTATTTTAGCTGTTGGATATAGAGTAAATTCTTTAAGAGCGACTATATTTCGCAAATGGGCCACTAAAACACTTCGTGAGTATATCACCAAAGGATTTATTATTAATAAATTAAGAATTAAAAATAATTATAATCAATTTTTAGAGG
>Ga0172381_10006124_pt1 | contig 12103 bp, 10 predicted proteins | sample Leawel6488metaG_FD_119754 | JGI IMG/M metagenome (GOLD analysis project Ga0172381, IMG submission 119754) | Leachate microbial communities from a municipal landfill in Southern Ontario, Canada - Leachate well 64-88 metaG | ecosystem: Engineered > Solid waste > Landfill > Unclassified | place...
AGTAACTGAGCGGGCTTCGCAATTATTAAAAGGACAGGCGGGAATAATTGAAGCATTTGGAGATAAGGTTTTTGATCATATTATCTCGCAAGGCATTACCTTGTCAACCGCAAGTTCAGGCACTGCAAGCAATCTTCTTATCAAAAATGCTGATTACTTGATGGAAGGTAAAGGACATCCAATATTTATTAAGAACTTTAAGAATCTGCCATCTTACATCCAAGTCTTGTCTCCAGAATCTAAGCCTAAACGATGTTCAAAGTGTGGGAAAATGTATCATACTACATTAGGTGAGCTTGCTACTTCGTATCCTCATTTTGACATCTGTGAGAAATGTCGTTAGAAAACAGCAAATTCGCTCTTTAATTCAAATAATATCTTCGCTTCCTCAGAGAATAGCCATTTCTAAATTCGTCTGCTACGGGGAGCCAAATTTGCCCAATTGATGAATAATCAGTTGGGCGAATTTTTTTTATCTTGTATTTATTGATTTTATAATTTATTGTGATAAAATATAAAAGTTAGAATTACAGTTAGAAAAAAATATAAGGGGAGGTCGTTAGAGCGGCCTGAGAGTTCCGTTAAATAAGCGGATTACCCTGATAACCTGATCTGGATAATGCCAGCGGAGGGAATGGAGCAAGTGGATTAGACCCTTATGCGTGCGGCATAAGGGTTTTTTATTTTTGCAGGCAAATAAAAGGAGGATGTATGGGGTTAGATGAGATAAAGATCTCCCGGGCGATCATTAAGTCATATAGCGAAAAGCTCTCAAAAGCACTGGATGTTGATGTGGCGATCGTGGGCGGCGGTCCGGCAGGTATGGTTTGCGGTTATTATTTGGCCAAAGCCGGAAAAAGTGTTGTGCTATTTGAAAGAAAGCTTTCCATCGGCGGCGGAATGTGGGGCGGCGGAGTGATGTTCAATGAAATAGTCTTTCAGGAATCTGCCAAAAAAATACTGGAGGAGTTTGGGGTCAGAACCAGGCAATATGAAAAGGGTTATTATTTGTCTGATTCCATAGAAACAGTATCTACGATCTGTTCTAAAGCAGTGAAAGCAGGCCTTAAGATTTTTAATTTGATCAGTGCCGAGGATGTAATGATCCGGCAGAAAAGGGTTTGCGGTTTAGTATTGAATTGGACCGCAGTTGAAATGGCTAATCTGCATGTTGATCCTATTACCATGCGGGCGAAGTTTGTAGTGGATGCTACGGGCCATCCTGCTGAAGTAGCGCGGATCATTGAGAAGAAATCCGGTATTAAATTGAATACAAAGTCAGGCAAGCTTATGGGTGAGCAATCCATGTGGGCCGAAGTCGGCGAGAGCACGATTGTAAAGAATTCAAAAGAGGTGTGTTCAGGTTTTTATGTCTGCGGCATGTGTGCCAATGCTGTTATCGGTGGTCCCCGGATGGGCCCTATTTTTGGCGGAATGTTATTGTCAGGTGAAAAGGTGGCTAAAGAGCTGATTAAGAAGGTATAGATAGAAATTCTATAGGCTGAAACTCTTTCTTGCGAAAATATTTTTTTTACTGTAAAATAGTTTAATGAGTAAGACAGATAATATTAAGCAGGATCACGGGCGGGGATCTACGCCTGTGTTCATGGACCTTGTTTTAATTCTCATTTCCCTCCTTGTTGTTTTCGCTGTTTCTTATTATTTTAATTTTTTCTCTTTTCTGATGAGATTATTTCAGGATAACCCTAAAGCGTTTATCTGGCTTGACGAGATCATTGTCTGTTTATTTGTTTTAAGCGCTGGTTTGGCGATATTTGCCTGGCGCAGGTGGCTGGAACTTAAAAAAGAGACAGCTGAGCGTATCAGGTTTCAGGAAAAACTTATTACAATAGCTGAAACAAAGGCAGAAACAGCTGACATTATTTCTAAACAGCTGCGCAGTGAAATTGAATACCACCGTAAAAGAAAATAAAAGCCAGGGGTATGAGGTTATGAATATCTGCAGTAAATGCGTATTAAGTTCTAATTATCCTACCATTAAATTTAATAAGAATAATGAATGCAGTTTTTGCGCTAACTGGCAAAAGCGCTGGGGTGATATTGATTTCACGAAAACTTCCGCTCAGCTTAAAGCGATTCTTGAACCCTACAGGGGGAAGGTTAAACCCAATGATTGTGTAGTAGGATTCAGCGGGGGTAAAGATTCTAATTACGCGGTTTTTAATCTTAAAAAAATGGGTTTTAATCCGTTGTGCGTTACCATGGATAATGGTTTTTTATCGCAAGAAGCTAGAACCAACATTCAAAGATTAACGGATAAATTTTCATTGGGTCACCGGTTTATAAGCCCGGATAGGGATATTTTATTTAAATTTTATAGGCATTTTTTATTGACAACGGGTGAATTCTGTTCGGTTTGTAACACCGCTATACGTTTTGCTATAAGGCAGGCAATTAAGATATCAGGGGTGAAATTAGCTGTTGTGGGGAGTTCTCCCAGGACAGAGGCTAATGTTCCCGAAGAATTCTTCTGCTGCACGGACAGTTACTTTAAGAATGTCGCAAAGTTGGAATTTCGGGAGAATGAGGTTGGTTCCTTCGATCTTTTAAGTTATAAGGACCGAATAATAAAATACTTTCGTAAGAAAGATAGGGTCCTGTATCTAAGGATATCCGATTTTGTCCCCTGGAAAGAGGAGGAGATCGTTGAGGAATTAAGAAAGGCCGATGTTCATTTATCTTTGTGGTCGCAGCACACGGATTGTGTAATGAGCGATGCGAAAGAATATCTTAAATTAAAACAGTTCGGCATGCTGGAAAAAGCCGCGAAATTATCCAGCCTTATCCGGGATGGCCAGATCGATAGAGGCAAAGCGCTTGAGCTTCTAGGGCTTGAGACTGAAAGGATATTGAATAATGAGCGGGATATACGTGAAAAAATAAAAGAAGTTTTTGAGATCAATGAAGAGCAGCTCGATACTGTTACAAAACTAAAACCCGGGCCTTATCTGCCTAAGGGTGAAGCGGTTTTTAAAGTTATGAAAAGTATTCTTTCGTTTTTTGGCAAACATAGAGCCTGATAAGCCAATAGAAGGAGGGTTTATGATCAGAAATATGTTTCTTTGTGTTTTTGGATTTTTTTTGTTGCTGAATATCTGCGGATGTTTTTTGATCATTGCGGGTACCGCGGGAGGATCAGGAACCGCGATCTGGCTTTCCGGTAAGCTTAGCGAAGATGTGAATGCTACTTATGACCGCTCTGTAACCGCCGCGTCCAAAGCCCTTAAATCGCTTAAACTGCCTATCAATAAGGAGTCCAGAGAGGCAGAGATCACGCAATTCAGGAGTAAGTATACTGATGGAAAAGAGATCTGGATAGACGTGCGTAAGGTCACTGAGACTATGTCCAAGGTGGAAGTCAGAGTGGGGGCGGTTCAACCGAATAAAGAAGCTGCGGAAAAGATCTTAAAGAAAATACAAGCATACTTATAAAAGGGGATCATGGCGGCATTAATAGCTTCATTTATATTTGTTTTTTTGGCTGAAATGGCTGATAAGACCCAGCTTTTAGTCATGGCTTTTGCCAGCCGTTATAGCGCGTCAAAAGTCCTGATCGCGGTGTTTTTAGCCGCTATTTTGAATTTTTCTCTGGCGGTAGCCGCGGGTTATTTTTTGACGGTGGTTATACCGATGCATATTATTTCTTTTGTCGCGGGGCTTTCATTTATAGTTTTTGGTTTATGGGCCATGCGCGCGGAAAAGCCTGAGAAAGACGGAAAAATAAATAGCCGTTTTGGGCCGATTCTCACTGTGGCAATTGCTTTTTTTATCGCTGAGATGGGAGATAAAACGCAGTTGGCTACAATGAGCCTGGCGGTCCAATACCGCGAACCGGTCAGTGTCTTGCTGGGAGCTACTCTAGGCATTGTCATTGCCGATGCTTTAGGCATAATCGTGGGTTTGGTCCTGCGCAGGCATTTGCCTGAAAGGGTGATCAGATTTTCCTCAGCAGCCATATTTATTTTATTCGGGTTCCTGAGTATGTATAAAGTGATGCAGGTACGTTTTGATCCTATCCAAATTCTACTGGTTTTATCAATTACAGCAGTACTTACCGCGCTAGCAGCCAGCTGTATCTTGCAGGGACGGTTATCAAACCAAAGATAAGGGTGTCCCTTTCCGGGGACACTCTTGTGAGTAATTTGAGAACCGTCCCTTTATATTATCTTGACAATCAGATTTTAATGATTTATCATATTATTCATACATTACATACTCAGGAGGTATATATGATGCCGATTCTAAGAGGAAAAGTTTATGGTTCGGTTACTATAGGCGAAAGGGGGCAGTTGGTTATTCCTGCAGGCTTGAGAAAGGCCCTTAAGCTTAAAACCAGCGACCAGCTTATGGTATTCGCTAACGTAGACAAGGGTGTGATCAGCCTTATGCCTTCCAGGGACCTTAACGCGTTTCTGGAAAGAGCGGAAAAAGCTATCGCGAAATTGGAAAATCAGGTAGGAGCAAAATCTTAAATTTTATATGGTAAGATCTTTTTCTTCAACATTTACTATAATTCTGTTTTTATTCTTTTTAACCGGTAATGCTTATGCCGAAGAGGTGCTCAATTGGCACGACTGCATAAAGGAAGCAGCGGTTAACCATCCTGACTTGATCGCGGCAACCCAAAAAATCAAACAATCCGAGGCCACTAAGGATATAACCGCCAGCGCTCTTTATCCTCAGATCAATTCTACCTTGAGCGCTTCAACGGGTGCCACTACCGGTTCTCCGGCTGTTGATTCTTATTCCTACGGCGCAACTGGTTCACAATTGATATTTGACGCGGCCAAAACCATAAATAACGTGCGTGCCGCTAAAGAAAATGTAATTGCCTCAAAAGAAAGTTACAGGTTTACGTCAACCACGGTCAGGTATAGCCTACGCAGCGCTTTTATAAGTTTATTGACTAACCAGGAATCTTTGCGCATAACCCAAGAGATCTACGAGATCAGAAGGCAGAACTTGGAATTAATAACTTTACGTTACCAGTCGGGATTAGAGCATAGGGGGGCGTTATTAACCGCCCAGGCGGATCTGTCGCAGGCAAAATACCAGATTTCCCAGGCTCAAAGAAATGTGGAAGTTGCGCGGCGCAATCTTTTAAAAGAAATGGGCCGTATACGCCTTGAACCCATATCGGTAAAAGGCGATTTTCAGGTCAGGGATACAGCAAAAGAAAAACCTGATTTTGATGTTATTGCCAAAAATAATCCGTCTTTACAGCAGATCATAGCCCAGAAAAAAGCCGCGGAGTTTAGCCTCAAATCCGCGTATGCTAATTTTGCCCCCAGCCTTACGGGCCAGACAAGCGTGGGCAGGACAGGGCCGCATTGGAGCCCGAATACGAATGACTGGAGTATGGGTTTGGCTGTTTCCTGGCCTTTATTTGAGGGAGGGTCCAGGATCGCTCAGGTTTCGCAATCCAAGGCTCTGCTAAAACAGCTTCAGGAAAACGAAAGAAGTTCCAGGGATTCGGTGATCTTTACTTTAGAGCAGACATGGGCGGCTTTACAAGATGCTATGCAGAATGTTGATGTGAAGCAGTTGAATTTAATGGCTACTCAGGAACGTTCAAATATAGCCCAGGCTCAATATTCCATCGGCCTTATTTCATTTGATAACTGGACGATCATTGAGGATAATTTAGTAACGGCAAAATCTACTTACTTGAATGCCCAATCCGCGGCTCTGCTTGCCGAGGCGAATTGGATCAAGGCGAAAGGAGAAACTATAGAATATGAATAAAAAAATAATTTCTATATTGGTAATTTTATTGTTTTTTGGCGCGGGTTCCTGGTTTTTTGTAAAATCAAGATCAAATTCAAATTCAGGCGAGATGATCCAGGAGATCAAGCCGGAGATTGGGATAATAAAAAATGTAATTTCTACCACCGGCTCGGTATTGCCTAAAAACCGGTTGGAAATAAAACCTCCGGTTAATGGCCGTGTTGAGAATATACTTGTAGCGGAAGGGGATACTGTTAAGGACGGCCAGACATTGGCTTGGATGAGCTCAACTGAACGGGCTGCCTTGTTAGATGCTGCCCAAGGGCAGGGAGAGGATAAATTGAAATATTGGCAGGAAGCTTATAAGCCAATAGCCCTGATCGCGCCGATCGACGGCGAGGTGATCGTGTCCACAACCCAGCCCGGCCAGACCGTAACAACCGCTGACGCGGTGATAGTCCTGTCAGACCATTTGATAGTCCGTGCCCAGGTGGATGAAACGGATATCGGTAAGATCAAGCTTGGCCAAAAGGCGATTATCAGCCTTGACGCTTATCCGGACGTTAAAATAGATTCTGTTGTTGAGCATATATATTATGAATCTGAAACGGTGAATAATGTGACTATTTATAAAGTTGACCTTAAGCCCGGTGAGGTGCCGCAATTTTTCCGTTCCGGGATGAACGCGACTATCGATTTTGAGGTAGAACGTAAGGATGATGCTTTGCTTGTGCCGGTTAATGCTGTGCGTAAGGAAAAAGACGAAAGTTATGTCTTATTAAAACAAAATGGCGATAAAGATCCGGCTAAGAGAGTTATAAAAGTAGGTTTAAATGATGATAAAAATTATGAAGTTCTTTCCGGGTTGACTGCCGCGGATACCGTGGTCGTTACCACAAAAAAATACGTTTTTCCCAGCAGCAGTAAAACAGGCAGTAATCCATTTTTGCCCAAGATGCCCTCTAGCGCCAAAAAGAATGCGGGTGGTGGTCCGCCATAAAAATGATTGAAACCAAAGGCTTGTGTAAAACTTATCAGATGGGCGATGTTCAGGTGAATGCCTTAAGAGGAGTATCTTTAAAGATCTCCTCCGGGGAATTTGTCGCCATAATGGGGGCTTCCGGTTCAGGGAAGTCCACACTTATGCATGTCCTGGGGCTTTTGGACCGTCCGGATAAAGGAGAGTATTTATTGGGCGGCCAGGATGTGACAGGGCTCTCTGATAAAGAGCTGGCTTTGGTTAGGAATCAGTTGGTTGGTTTTGTTTTTCAGCAGTTCCATTTATTGCCCAGAATGACAGCGTTGGAGAATGCCGAGCTTCCTCTGATCTACGCGGGTAAAAGGCATTTAAAAGAAAAAGCGGCAAAGGAGATCGAAGGGGTTGGTTTAAAAGACAGGATGTTCCACCGGCCGAATGAAATGTCCGGAGGGCAGCAGCAGAGGGTGGCTATTGCCAGGAGCCTGGTCAATGACCCTCCGATAATTTTTGCGGATGAGCCGACCGGAAATCTTGATTCAAAAAGCAAAGATGAAATAATTTCTATATTAAAAGGGCTCAACGATAAAGGCAAAACCGTTGTGATTGTTACCCATGAGCCGGAGATAGCGGCGCATGCCAAGCGGGTTATTACGATGCGCGATGGCCAGATCATTTCAGATAAAACTATTCCCGGTAAAACTAAAATTCCCGGAGTCAACGTTCAAGCTGACCTGGTAAAAAATATTTTATCAAAGTCAGGCAGCGCGGTAAAAGGCGGGATGGAGTTCTTAGATTATCTCAAACAGGCGGTTTCCGCGATGTTGTCGCATAAGATGCGCGCGTTTCTATCCATTCTCGGCATACTTATCGGAGTTGCCGCGGTTATCGCGATGCTTGCGATAGGCCAGGGTTCAAAAGAATCCATAGAAAAGCAGTTGGCTTCTTTGGGTTCTAATCTTCTTGTAGTCAGGCCCGGGGCCCCAAGGTCAGGAGGGGTAGCTTTGCAATCAGGTACAACCACTCGCTTTACCCTGAACGACGCGATTGAGATCAAAAAGCTCAGCAATTATGTGAAAAGAGTCAGCCCCTCGGTAAGATCCAGAGCGCAGATAGTCTATATGGATAAGAACTGGAATACCCAGGTTGAGGGCACGTCGGTAGATTATGGAGAATTGCGCGCAACTATCCCGGAAATAGGAAGATTTTTTACCGAAGAAGAAGTAAGGATGAGGAATAAAGTTGCTTTGATCGGCGTTACTGTGGCAAAGGAACTGTTCGGAGGGGAGATTAACCCCATCGGCGAGACGGTAAAGATCAACCTGATCAATTTTAAGGTTATTGGCCTGCTTCCCGAAAAAGGTTCATCCGGCCCACAGGACCAGGATGACACGGTGATCATTCCTATAACTACCGCCATGTACAGGGTATTCGGAAAACAATACATTGATTCTATTTATGTGGAAGCTAACAGCGCTGACACGATCGACGCGGCTCAGGAAGCCATTAGCAAGTACATAATAAAAGAACATCGCCTGATCACGGACGACCAGAAAGATTCGTTCCAGATCCGCAATATGTCGGATATCAAGAAAACACTTGAATCCACTACTCAGACAATGTCTTTTCTGCTCGGAGCTATCGCGGCTATTTCTCTTTTGGTGGGCGGGATAGGCATTATGAACATTATGCTTGTGTCGGTAACTGAACGTACCCGGGAGATCGGGTTGCGTAAGGCGATCGGGGCTAACAATAAGGATATCATGACGCAATTTCTTATTGAAGCGGTATTGATGTCGTTTATCGGAGGGTTAGCCGGCACCGCGCTGGGCAGTGGTTCCGCTGTGCTGATAACTCTTATATCCGGATGGTCAGTGAGAGTTTCGTTATCTTCGGTGATCCTGGCCACAGTCTTTTCTTTGATAGTAGGAATAGTATTCGGGCTTTGGCCGGCGAAACAGGCATCTCGGCTTAATCCGATCGAAGCGCTCAGATACGAATAGGGACGGTTCTGTTTTTTCTCTGGGGACGGTTCTGGATTTATGCTCAAAGGTGTCCCTAAGAAGATACCATTTGCAATAAGTTAAATATAGCGTATACTTTTATACATTATGAGATACAAACACGCGTTGTTTATTAATCCTTATATTGAGAGTAGTGTCAATTCAACGATGAAGCTTTTTCCGCCTATCGGTCTGGAATATGTGGCAACCAGCGCTTTGGGGCTGGCGGATAAAGTTACCATGCTTGACCTCCGGCATGAAGATGAATTGAGCCAGACTGATAGATTGTTAGAATTTATTAATAAGGGTGTTGATATTATTTGTGTCAGCATTGGGTGGGACCGGCAATATAAGGAAATATGCGAACTTCTGAATAAAATGCCGGATAATATACCGCTTGTTGTTGGTGGATATAAGGCTACTGAGAAAGTTGAAGAACTTTTTACTCTATGTCCTACGATAGATATAATAGTCAGAGGTGAAGGTGAAGAATCGATCAGGGACATCATGAAAGATATGACCCTGGACGACATTCCGGGGATCTCATTTAGAAAGAACGGCAAAATAATTCATAATAAGAACCGGCCGCTGCCCGATATTGATTCTTTGGCCACGCCTGACCGGAGCCTGCGCCGCAGCAAATACAGCCTGACTTTGAACGGGATCGACGCTACGGGTTTAAGTTTCGATTCGGTCCTATCAGCAAGAGGTTGTCCTTATAATTGTAAATTTTGCACTTTTAGCCTTAATCCATTGGGACAGAAAAGAAATTATTCTCCCCGCAATGTCAAATCGGTAGTGGATGAAATTGAAAAAACAACTGCTAAGGCAATACTTTTTAGCGACGATAATCTCTTTGCTGACCCCAAGCGCGCTGAAGTATTATGCGATATGATCATTGAGCGAAAGATCAAGAAAAAATTCATCGCGCAAGCACGGCTTGAGATCGCCAAATATCCAACTTTGCTCAAAAAAATGGTCAAGGCCGGGTTTAAGGCGCTTTTGATCGGCATAGAATCTCCGCATGACCGGATATTAAAACAGCTGAATAAAGGTTTTGATTCCGCTACCGTAAGAAAGGCATTCGCGGTTTTAAGGAAATATCCGTTATATTGCCATGGATATTTTATTTTCGGAAATATCACAGAGACTGAAGAGGAAATGCTTTATATCCCTAAATTTGCCAAAGAGATAGGCGTTGATTCCATTACATTCAATAAATTAAGGATTGAGAAATTTTCACCGCTGCGTCAGCTTGCGGAATCGACCCCCGGTTATCATATAACCGAGAAAGGGGAGCTTTATTCGGATGAATTCAGCCATGCCAGGTTAAAGAAGATCGGCAGAAGAATGAAATTTGATTTTTATACTCCTGCCAGATTCCTGAAGATGATGTATAAATGTATATTTGTGATAAGATTTTTTACGTTTAAGGAAACCGCGTTACTGTTTGTCAATATGCCCCGCGTTTTAAAAAGCGTGATCGACCGCGAACTAAGCAAGGTTAAGCTCGCCGATTCGCTCAAACGTTCGTTTATCAGTAACAAATAATTGAGGTTGAGATTGCGAAGAAAGTAGGCGGGTTTAAATCTTGGCTACTTTTCTATAAGCTTAAGGGGACACTTTTGAGCACAAAACCAGAACCGTCCCCAGAGGAAAAACAGAACCGTCCCTGCTAGATTAGTGTTGCTTCAATGGTGTTGTTTTGAGGCAGTATCAGCAGGGTTTTTCGTGGTATTAGAAATGAAGCTTTATCTATTTTATCGGCGAGCACTTTGTTGTTTAATGTTACTTTGGACAGGACAGCCTTTTCGCAGCCGATTTTTTTTGGATTAAGAAATCTTATTTTAAAGTTTTTTCCCGCAAAAGAAATGCTGATCTGGGCACTCCCTGATCTTTTAAACCATCCCAAAGGTAATTTCGGCTCAATCAATAGATCTCCGAATTCTCCTCTTACACCAAAAACCTGAGTAAGAAGGGTAAGCATAAACCAGCTGGCTGAACCGGTAAGGTATGAGTACATTCCTTGGCCTTGAGCATCAAAATACTCAGGCAGGCAGGGATATATCCGGCTTGTTTTGGTATCTAATGCCATTTTATAAATAGAACTGAATACTTCAAAACCTTCGCTGGTAAAATTTTGTTTATACAGTCCATAAGCGAACATAACCGACATATGGTTGAAGAATGCCCCGTTCTCTTTATCGCCGTAGACAAATGAAAAAGCCCTGCCTAAGTCGTGTTGTTCTTCTTTAAAATCGGTATTCAGCCTGAATCCGCCCAGTTTTTTATCTTGCAGATATTTTTTAGCGTTACCAAATAATGTTTGGATCTGTTTTTTATCGGCGATTCCGCTCATAACTGGGAAAACCTGTCCGGAGAGCGTCATGCGCATCAGCCCGTTGATATTTCCTTCAACTCTGCGGCTTTTGTTATCGTAATATCCGTTAAAAAAACCAACACTTAGCCATTCCTGGTCTTTTATATGCTGTTTGATCCAATCGGATTTGCCTTTTAGGTTATTCAAAACGCTATCTTTATCAAAAGCAATCTTTTCTCCGGAGAATTTTTCTCTTATGTCGCGCAAATAGTTATTTAAAACCTGTTTTTTTGCCTTAGGGTTAGAATAGACTTTTATATCATGCTCATGAGCAAGCAGTAAGGATGTTTCTTTAAGCAGAAATATTTTATTCGCTCCTGATCTTTTAATTAAGGCGCAAAGAGTATCTAAATTCTGGGCATACATTGCGGTGAATGCCACACTTTCCCCGAATTCCCTGGCCATATCTAACCCGTCATTCCAGTCAGCGCCTTGAAGCAGGATATTGTTATGGAGCCCGACGTTAAAAAACTGGGTAAGGTTTTGCAGGATGAGATGCTCTAAAATAGTGCCTTTGTAGAGCGGCTCGGTGAAATATCCGACCTCTTCGGATAAAATATCTAAGTCAGCGGTTTGCTGGATATACAGGTCTGTTGTTATCAATGGCCAGATACCGTGATCCATCCAAACGCGGGGAAGATTATTCCGGTCAGCAATGAATTCACCCGGTTTATCTCCAATAATTGTGGCGTTTGAACCGTCAAGGCGCACGCCTTTAAAATTATTCAAAAGCATAGGCTTTACATCCTGAGGGCTGCTCAAAATAAGAGAGAGGCAGTCTTGCCAAAGATCGCGCCAGCCGCGCCCACCTTTGCCATAATCAAAATCAGGCAGAAAAGAACAGCCGAATATCTTGCGTAGTAAGGGTTGGATGCTTACCCAGCGCAGCCAGGAGTCAAAATTTTTATCCGCGGTATCAGTAGAGATATTTGCGCTTTGCTTCTGCCAAAATAATTCCGTTTGTTTTAATGATCCGGCAATAGCTTTAGGCTTAGA
>Ga0172381_10006125_pt1 | contig 12101 bp, 8 predicted proteins | sample Leawel6488metaG_FD_119754 | JGI IMG/M metagenome (GOLD analysis project Ga0172381, IMG submission 119754) | Leachate microbial communities from a municipal landfill in Southern Ontario, Canada - Leachate well 64-88 metaG | ecosystem: Engineered > Solid waste > Landfill > Unclassified | place...
TCCCAATCCGACAGACCGCGCCGTGAAGGCGGGTACCAATCCGACAGACCACGCCGTGAAGGCGGGTACCAATCCGACAGACCACGTCGTGAAGGCGGCTACAAGGCAGAAAGATCGCGCAAACCGGGTTTCAAAAAACCCTATAAGAAAGAAGTGTCAGCCCCGGAACCCAAGCAACCTAAAGTCCCCGGAGAAGTCAGACTTAACAAATTCATTGCCAACTCGGGACTTTGTTCCCGCCGGGAAGCCGATACGTTCATCACCACAGGACTGGTAACAGTCAACGGAGAAGTGGCAGACCAACTCGGCATTAAAATAAAACCCGAAGATGATGTAAGGGTCAACGGAGAACGCATCAAAGGCGAACCCAAAACATACATTATCATGAACAAGCCCAGGGGTTTTGTGACAACCATGAATGATGACCATGCAGAAAAATCGGTCATGGACCTGATTGCCGGACAATGTGAGCAACGCGTATACCCTGTAGGAAGACTGGATAAATCTACTATGGGTGTTCTTATATTCACCAACGACGGGGACCTTACAGAAAAACTGACACATCCGTCATACAACCGTAAAAAAATATACCAGGCCCGACTGGATAAGAATCTGAAAAAATCAGATATGGAACAGTTGGTTCAAGGTGTTGAACTGGAAGACGGACTTATGCAGGTAGACATGATCTCATACATAGACAATGACGAAAAAGAAATAGGTCTTGAGATCCACTCGGGTAAAAATCGTGTAGTCCGTCGTTTGTTTGAAGCACTGGGTTATAAAGTAAAAAAACTGGATCGCGTATATTTTGCGGGCCTTACCAAAAAGAGTCTCAAGCGCGGGCAATGGCGTTTTCTTTCTCAGGACGAGATCAATATGCTGAAAACGGGATTCTACGAATAACGTATTAATGACACATAAAGCAGGTTTTGTAAATATAATCGGCAATCCCAATGTCGGGAAGTCTACCCTGATGAATGCCCTGGTAGGTGAAAAATTATCCATCATCACCTCAAAGGCCCAAACAACACGTCATCGTATTATGGGTATAGTAAACGAACCGGACTACCAGATCATTTATTCCGACACGCCCGGTATTCTTAAGCCCAATTACAGGTTGCAGGAAAATATGATGCAATTTGTAGACGCCGCCCTGGGAGACGCCGATATTATTCTATATGTGACGGATGTTGTGGAAACGGTTACCAAAAATCCCGAATACATCCAAAAGCTCAATCTTATCACAATTCCTGTCCTGATCGTGCTCAATAAAATTGACAAAAGCTCCCAGGAAGAAGTAATGGCATTATTGGAACAATGGCAGTCTTTGGTCCCCAAAGCCGAATTGTTTCCCGTAAGTGCGTTGGAACGCTTTAACCTGGAAGCTCTTTTTTCCCGTATCCTGGAATTATTGCCCGAGTCTCCTCCCTGGTTTGAAAAAGACCGATTTACAGATAAGAGTCTGCGGTTTTTTGCTTCCGAGATCATCCGGGAAAAGATCTTTCTCAATTATTCACAGGAAATTCCATACAGTGTGGAAGTAACTATAGAGGAATTTATTGAGAACGACCAAAGGTATAACATACGTGCCGTTATTAATGTAATGCGTGATTCCCAGAAAGGGATCCTGATAGGAAAACAAGGCAGTGCCCTTAAGCGCGTTGGCACACAGGCACGCCTTGATATGGAAGATTTTTTTGAGAAAAAAGTATTCCTGGAGTTATTCGTCAAAGTCGTTCCCGATTGGCGCGAGAACAAGACCAGACTCAGGCAGTTCGGTTACTAACGGAGCAGACAAAACTTCCAAAGCTTTTTGAAGAACGTTGTCAATTTTTCCCAGGTACGGGTAAAAACCCTTGTCCTCAAGGCGCGTATTCCTTCCTATATAAGCTTTGATTTGGGTCATGAGTATATCCCCACACTCATTCCATTGTGGTGACACCGGGTTAATTCCCTGATTACGCAGGTAAGCTAAAAAATCCTGCGTGAGAGATGTTTGGGCAAAAAATGCTTCCAACTCCTCCAGGTTTTTTATTGATTGTAGCTCTTTTCTGTGACGATCGGCGTAATCCATACTGAAACGAATTGGCAGGTTCTGCCTGGAGATTCGCAGGTACAGATCGTTTACTCCTGCCGTATCCAAGGGAACAAATACATCGGGTATGATACCGCCACCACCGTACAGTACTTTTCCTGCGGAAGTTGTATAACGCAATGAATCGTTTTTGGGAATGGAATCCTCCTGCATCAACTCTCCGTTCCTGTAACGATCAATCAGATCGTAAGCGTATTCCTGTGTGTTATTTCCGTATGGTTTCTGAATAGACCTTCCCAAAGGAGTATAAAAACGGGCGACTGTCAGACGCAACCCTGAATTGTCAGAAAAATAAACAGGTTCCTGGACCAATCCTTTCCCGTAGGAACGTCTTCCCACTATGGTTCCCCTGTCGTTATCCTGCAAAGCGCCGGCCATGATCTCGGAAGAAGAAGCCGAAGCCTCATTTATTAAAACGGCCAATGGCATGTCGTAACAAAAACCGCGTTTTTTAGTGTAAAAATCCTGTCTTTCCCGGTGAGTACCTTCCGTATATACGATTAGTTTATTTTCATCCAGGAATTCTCCGGTAATTTTCAGTGCCTGATCCAGGTATCCTCCGGTATTGTCACGCAAATCAAAGATTACCTGCTTCATGCCCTGTTTCATAAGATCGGCAATGGAACCAAGCACTTCAGCATAGCTGGTCATGGAAAAACGGGACAATTTAATATACCCGGTAATGGAATCGGCCATATAGGCCACATCCACACTGTGCACCGGAATTTTGTCCCTGATAATGGAAAAAGAGATGGGGTCGTTCTCTCCGTAACGTTTTACCCAGACGTCCACTTTTGTGCCTTTGGGTCCTTTCAATAAACTGACGATGGAATCCTGGGGCAAGCCTACCCCCGCTATGGTTTGTGTATCAACTTTTATGATCTTGTCTCCGGGTTGTAGTCCCATTTTTTCAGAAGGACCTCCCACAACCACATTTATAACCGTAGCCGTATCCTGGGGTACATTAAACACTATGCCTATACCTTCAATATTACCTCTCAATTCTTCATCGGCTGAACGCAATTCTTCCGGAGACAGGTAAATGGAATGCGGGTCCAGTTCCTCCATGATATAGGGAAGTGTTTTTTCAATAAAATCTTCTACATTTACCGGGTCCACATAATTGCTTTCAATCTGGTTCAGTATCAATTCCAGTTTTGACCACTCCCTCCCAAGCTTGACATTGCCGGCTCCTGCCTGATCCCTGTAGACCTGCCATCTGAGGATCCCTGCTATCACCAGGGCAATCAATATGATAAGGACAATGGCGCCTGTCCTTCTTGTCTTTCTTTGTTCTTCCATTTTTTATATTTTATCTACCCTGACACCTGCCCGTATCAACAGATCAATGCCTTCCTGTAACCGGTAATCGTCACGGTATACTACGCGTACAATACCTGCCTGAATGATCAGTTTTGCACATTCAATACATGGAGAGGCGGTGATATATATGGTAGCTCCTTCACTACTGTTGTTACTCCTGGCCACTTTGGTTATGGCATTTGCTTCTGCATGCAATACATAAGGCTTGGTACTTCCGTCCTCGTTTTCACATATATTCTCAAAACCACGCGGGGTCCCGTTATAACCGTCAGAGATGATCATCCGGTCTTTGACCATAAGGGCTCCCACCTTCCTGCGTTCGCAATAAGAATTTTGAGCCCATATCTGTGCCATTTCCAGGTAATGAATATCAAACTGGGTCTGTTTATCCATTGTATAAGAAACGTTTAATACTTCTTTTTGGTGTTTTCTCAAATTCTTCGGGTACTATACGTACTTTCGATATCTGGCAATATTTTGGTAATTCCAGGTTGATCTGGGCCAGCATGGCTTCCATGGTGGTGTCCATGGCCGTATCGGGCAATCCGTCGGCTGCCGCTTTTTCAAAATCCGGATACACCAGGGCCACCAGTTTACCGTCTTCCATGATCACAAGGCACTCGCTTACGTAAGACATATTGTTGATGGAACTTTCAATTTCTTCCGGGTATATGTTCTGACCGTTAGGTCCAAGGAACATGGTTTTGGAACGGCCCCTGATGAACAGGTATCCGTCTTTATCCAAAGTTCCCATATCCCCTGTTTTCAGCCATCCGTCCTTTGTAAAGATCTCTTCAGTGGCTTCAGGATTCTTATAGTATCCCAGCATAACATTGTCTCCTTTAAGCTGTATTTCTCCGGGAACCGTTAAGGGCTCCGTTGAATCTATGCGTATGGTCATCCTGGGAGCTGCTTTTCCGCAGGAGTACAACGGCCTTTTATTCCATGCCGCATAAGATACTATTGGCCCGCATTCGGTAAGCCCGTACCCCACCGTAAAGGCCAGGTTAATGCTTTTAAGGAATGGTTCCACTTCATGATTCAACGGAGCGCCTCCTATGATGATCTCTATAAATTCTCCCCCGAAAGCCTTAACCAGTTCGTCATGAATACGCTTTTTGATCCTCTGATCTATAAACGGCATCCTCAACATTACCTTTATGGACGGACGTTTGAGCAAAGGCAGCAATTTTTGTTTGTATATTTTTTCAATGATCATGGGGACGGCAATGATCACTTTGGGTTTGACGTTTTGAAATGCTTCGGTAATAACCTTGGGCGAAGGGGTTCTGGTGAGAAAATGCACATGGCAACCACTGCTGAGCTCAAAAAGCAATTCAAACATCAGCCCGTACATATGGGCTGATGGCAACATGGAAACTACTTTTGCCCCGTTGCTCACCTGTGGTAATACCTCCCAACCGAAAAGCACGTTCGAAAGGAGGGAGCGGTAAGGCAGCATAACGCCTTTTGAAAAACCCGTAGTACCGCTGGTATAATTGATCAGGGCCAGTTCTTCGGGATCATCTTTATGGAAACGGACATCTTCCGGTTTCATGCCGTTGGGATAGATCTCTTTGAACATGGAGTCAAGGTTCTTCCTGATGCTTTCAATTTCATGCTCGGGTGTATAAAGAATTTCAAAATCATTCAATCCCACTATCGCTTCCAGGTTGGGCATTTCCAATTCACTCAGCCCTTCCCAGACCTGCTCTCCCACAAAAAAGATCCGTGCATCAGAGTGATTGACCAGGTGTTGTATGTTCCCGGGCTTGAACTCATGTAAAATGGGAACCACCACGGCCCCGTAAGTAACTGTAGCCAGAAATGCCACAGCCCAATTGGCCTGATTCCTGCCGCATAATGCCACTTTATCTCCTTTCTTCAATCCGCATTTTTCAAAGCCTATATGGATCATCCTTACACGGCGTACCAGATCGCGGTAATACAGTGTTTCCCCGTGAAAATCCGTTAGGGCTTTGAAATCCCAATATTTTTTGAAACTTATTTCAAAAAGTTCATTCAGGGATTTGGTTTTTAAAATGTCCTGATTCATAATATTTAGTTTGAAGGTTATCCGAAAACTTGCAGATCACACAAATGACGGTACATACCCTCATTTGCCAGTAAGGCTTCGTGGGGTCCTCTTTCCACGATCATACCTTTGTTCATTACTACGATCTCATGCGCATTTCTTATTGTGGAAAGCCTGTGGGCAATAATTACAGTAGTGCGGTTTTTCATCAGTTTGGTCAACGCTTCCTGGACCATTTTTTCGCTTTCCGTATCCAGGGCCGATGTTGCTTCGTCAAGGATCAAAATGGGAGGATTCTTCAGTACGGCCCGGGCAATAGCAATGCGCTGTCGTTGTCCGCCGGATAATTTACCTCCCCTGTCTCCAATATTTGTGTCATAGCCTTGTTCCATTTCCATAATAAAATCATGAGCATTGGCAATCTCTGCCGCACGCAGAACCTCGTTAAAAGGCACATTCTCCAAACCAAAGGTAATATTATTTGCCACAGTATCGTTGAAAAGGATGGCTTCCTGTGTTACTATGCCCATCAACCCTATCAAATCTTTGGGCTGATACCTCTTAATATTGATCCCGTCCAGCAAAATTTCTCCTTCCAGGATATCGTAGAATCTGGGTAACAGATCGGCCAAAGTGGTTTTACCGGCACCGGAAGGCCCCACCAGTGCAATGATCTTACCCTTGGGAATCACCAGGTTGATCTCCCGCAATACATAAGGATCGTTCTCATTATAGCGGAAGCTTACGTTACGGTATTCCAGAGATTCGCGGAAATCTTTCACGGGAAGGGCTTTTGGATCCTTTTTGATTTCAACGGGAACATCCATGATGGCAAAAATACGGTGTGCAGACACCATCCCTTTCCGGATCATGGCATACGCTTTTGTAATGGATTTGGCCGGTTCCAGTACCCTCCAGTAAAACCCGATATAAACCACAAACTGGGGCCAGCTCATACCCAGTTCTCCGTGGACCTGAAGCCATCCTCCGTAAAATAAGATAGCCGCCGCTACGGCTATACCAAGGAATTCACTGAGTGGAGAGGCCAGTTCCTGGCGGTTATACAACCGTTTTGTGGCCTGCCTGTGCTGATCGTTAATGATCTCAAACCTATCCCTGACATAATGTTGCGCATTGAATGCCTTAACTATCCGGCTGCCGGATATGGCTTCCTCAAAATGACTCAGCAATTTTCCCAGGAGGCTTTGAGACACCTCGGCCCCGGAACGCAAGGCCCGGGTTATTCTTCCTATGAGTAAAGCTGAAACAGGTAAGGTAACCAAGGTTACAAGTGTCAGTTTGGGACTCATGTAAAAAAGCATGGAAAGAAACCCCAGAATAAGTAATGGGTCGCGGAATATCACATGAAAAGAACTGGCCACGGAGTTTTGCACCTCGTTTACATCGTTTGAAATAGAAGAAAGCAGGTCCCCTTTTCGTTGCTTGTGAAAATACCCGATATGCAATCGACTGATCTTACGGAAGAGATCGTCCCTGACATTTTTCATCAGACGGGTCCGCACGCTAACCAATACCCGTTGGGAAAGGTAATGGGTAATATTTGACAACAAAGAGGCGGCAAGAAGCGACACCGAAACATACACAAGGGCCATCATGATCCCGTCCTGTATCTTTATCCGGAGTAAATAATACCTGAAAATATCCGCTACATAAGAAAAGGAAAAACTGTATTCGGGCCGGATCATTTCACCTGTCAATGTGTCAGGTTCAAACAACACGGTCAGCAAAGGAGCTATCAGGGCATAATTGGCAATCCCAAAGAGAACGCTAAGAACGGATAGCGCCAGATAAACAGGCCAATATCTTTTAAACGGTTTCCCGTATGCCAGTATGCGCAGGAAAGATTTCATCAATCGTTTATTTCTTCGTAATCAATGTAATCTCCCGTATTGTTATCTATACGTTTTTTGCGGGTTCTTTTTATGTTGCTTTTTTGTCGGTTTTGAGGGTTTTGAGGGTTTTGAGGGTTTTGTCCGTGTTTTTGCATTTGACGGATCTTCATGGCTAAAAGCCAGGGGATCAGGCGCATTAACAAGAATCCTCCCAGCATTATTATGAAAAGAATTGTAAAAAAGGTCATTTTAATTGAGCATTATAGTAAGGGGTTTCCCCTCAATAGTTGTGCCGCGTAGTTCATAAGGACCGGAAATTTCAATTTCAGCCTGTGGATCCAGGCAATCTTTCTGTGTTACCATGGCACGGATCTGTCCTTCCTGAGATAACACTACGGTCTGACTGTTCGTGTAGATTACCCACGCACCGGTTTCCCCGGTCAGAATATAGTGCGGTTTTCCTGTCAGGTAATCAGGGATCAAAAAATCGTTCCATTGAGGGAGCCCGACCCCGGACCTGTTATAACAACGCAATACGTTATCCTGGTGGACCAACAGAATCAGGTAATCTTTATTTCCACGTGGATCAAAAACATAGGGACCGTAAAGAATACTGGTTGTATACGCCCGGGGATACGGGGATACGTTTCGGCCCAGTCTGTCCAGTAAATACAACCTGTTCCCTATACTAAACAACATTTGCAATTTGTTGTTTTTCAAAAAATCAATTTGTTCTACCCTGTCCTGTATGGTCCCCTCCATCGTTTTTTCCCATAACGTTTTTCCCACATGGTCCCTGAGTATGAGCCTGCATTCGGGCCACGGAGTCTGGTACAGTTCGTTATCTTTCCGGGTGAAATGATTGTATACGGTATACGGCGGACTCTCCCGGACCAGGGAATCCTGAGCCGATCCGCTCCGCACCCGGATTGTCTGTTGCCGGGGAATAAGTGGAGAAGTTTCCAGGGAATCTCCGTAAACGGAAAGATGCGTATACATGCGATCCTCCAACGCGGAAAATTGCAGAAAAACGAACTGGGCATTGTACATTCTCCATTCGCGAAGCCTGTCTGTATACCTTTTATCCATGACAGATTCCAACAGATCCAGCCCCACGGAGGGTTGCAGGAACAAACTCAGATTGGAGGCATTCATATAACTCGCCGAGATCTTTGTCCTGTCGACGGCATCTGCAAGCGAATGATAATTCCCGATGCTGTGTTTGCCGAGTATATCGTTTAAAAGATCCTTCTGTCCCAGTAAAATGCAGGAACCCACATAACAATAATGATCTGCCGGACACAAGCCGAATACCTGCCCGAAAATGTCTTCCAGAAGGCCGGGCTTCGGGTTTTCCATGACCTTGCCTTCTTCCTGTTTTCCCAACAGGGCATATTGAATCCTGGCCTGATGTATATACCGGGAATGTATCACGGTTATCCATTGGGCGCTGCTTCTGAAAGGGATACAGGCCAGAGATACCTCTGTGGGGTACAACAGGTTGAACCATTCCAATGTTTCGCTACCCGGGGCCTTTCGGTTTTTTTTATGCAATTCAAGGTACCTGCCGTATCTGTCCAGGTATGTCTGAAGGTCTGAAAATCCCAGGAAAAGACCGGCAAGGGTAGCTGCAGGCAACACCTCCGGAGCCATTAACGATTGCGTTTGCTGACCTGTCAGCGCGGCAAAAAAATGCTCCTGCCCATTTGAAAGCATGGAATACCCGTCCATTCTGACCTGGTTATACTCAACGAATCCGTCCAGTACGGTCCAACCGGCTGTAGTACTTAAAAAAGGAGCGTACTTTTGGAGCGGAACGCCCAGGTAAGCTGCAAAAAGAGATGGAATACGTGCATGTGAAAAAAATATCCTGACAGGTTTTGAGACCGGGGTTTCTGCCACCAGCCGGGCAAATTCGGGATCGTCCATCAGAGAAGTCCCGTTTTTCATATGTCGCAGGGATGATTCCAGAACGACCAGGGACGGTGATACCATCAAAACATCGGGTACGTAAACAGCATAAACATTTTGATCTTCATTTTCCCCATAAAATGTATAAATGGTTTGCCCGTCATAAGACCTTGTTTTATAAGGGATACCTGTTGAATCTACATAAGAAGACCACCAGTGCGGATCGCGGGCATCTGACCCGGAAAGGCAAAACAGTGTGCTCAGCGTGTTTTTAGCTGAAGGATGCAGGGAACATAAAGCCTCGGCTTTCTTCATTCCCGGAAATCCGGGGACAGTTGTTTCTTTCAATATTTTCAAAAAATGGCCCAATCCATCTCCGGGATGAAAAAAACGCTCCAGGTAACCTCCGGATGCAAGCAGGTCATCGGTCAACGTATTAACCTGGCTGAAATGCTGTACCAATACGGCATCCAGGGGGACAGCACGGTACGTGTCATTCTGTACTGAATGGATATAAGGCTTCCTGAAAAGCATCAAATAGCCGAAGACGGAAGCTCCGGCCAAAAAGACAGACAACAGACTTAAAAATATGATGGTACGTTTTCGCATAAATGACAAAGATAAAACATCAGTTGGCAACCTCAACTAAAAATTTTATCTTTACCAACCTTACTTCTTCTTCCGTATACTCGGGACCCAGCTCTTTAACGGCTTCTGACAAAGATTCAGATTGTGCTTCGTAACGAAAATAATCAAATATATTTTCCAGTTTATCATCATCAATGACCTGTTGCAGATAATAATCAATATCCAGTTTGGTCCCTGAATTAACGATAACTTCTATCTCCTCCAGCAATTCATCAATCGTTAGTCCTTTGGCATCGGCAATGTCTTCAAAATCCATTTGACGGTCTATGCTTTGAATGATATATACCTTATTTACAGATTTATTAATAACGGATTTTACGACCATGTCCTGAGGACGGACAATTTCATTCTCTTCAACATATTTATTGATGAGTTCAACAAACGGCTTTCCGAATTTTCTGGCTTTCCCCTCACCCACGCCCTGACAATGCACCAATTCTTCAACGGTAACGGGATAAAGGATGGACATGTCTTCCAGGCTGATATCCTGAAAAATGACAAAAGGAGCAAGTTGCATTTTGTGAGCCATATCCCTGCGAAGGTCCTTTAGCAGAGCCAGCAGGATAATATCGCCCCCACCGCCGCCGGCTTTGGAGGGTGCATCAGAAGCATCCGTTTCTTCTTCCATTTCCCTGTCTTCAAAAAGCATCAGTGGATACGGATTCTCCAGAAATGCTTTTCCCGAAGGAGTTACGGACAAGGCCCCATATTTTTCTATATCTTTATCCAGAAAATGGTGGATCAGTCCCTGCCGGAGAACCGCATTCCAGAAATGGGCGGATCTTTCCCTTCCCAGACCGTAAACATCCAGTTTGTGATGCTGATAGGATTTGATCATGGCATTGGACACACCGGCAATAATATTGGCAACATGCTCCGCATTGAATTGTTCCAGGGATTTTTGCACCGTTTCCAGAGCCAGGCACATGTCTTCCTGCCCGTCAAACTGTTTTTTAGGATGCAGACAATTGTCACAATTCGTGCAATTTTCATGCGGGTAATCTTCCCCGAAGTAATTCAGCAAAATTTTCCTGCGGCAAACATTTGATTCTGCATAAGCCACGGTTTCCATAAGCAGCTGTTTGCTAACTTCCTGTTCAGCTATGGGTTTGCCTTGTTTAAACTTTTCCAGTTTCTGAATGTCCTTGTAACTGTAAAAAGCAATGCATTTGCCTTCTCCACCGTCGCGCCCTGCCCTTCCTGTTTCCTGGTAATACCCTTCCAGTGATTTTGGAATATCGTAATGAATGACAAATCGGACATCCGGCTTGTCAATCCCCATGCCAAAGGCAATGGTTGCCACAATGATATCAATATCTTCCATCAGGAACTGATCCTGGGTTTTTGATCGGGTTGCCGCATCCATCCCGGCATGATACGGAAGTGCCCGTATTCCGTTTACTTGTAAAAACGAGGCAATCTCCTCCACTTTTTTGCGGCTCAGGCAATATACAATACCGCTTTTCCCCTGATTCTGCCGGATGAATTTAACCAGCTCTTTATTGACGTTCACCTTGGGCCTGACTTCGTAATACAGATTTTCCCGGTTGAATGATGTTTTGAAAACACGTGCTTCCATCATGCCCAGGTTCTTTTGTATATCCTGCTGGACTTTGGGAGTAGCCGTGGCAGTAAGCGCAATGATGGGAGCTTTCCCTATCTCTTTTATCAAGGGACGGATCCTCCTGTATTCCGGACGGAAATCATGACCCCATTCCGAGATACAGTGCGCTTCGTCTATGGCATAAAAGGAAATATTGATTTGTTTAAGAAGGTGGATGTTTTCCGATTTGGTGAGTGATTCGGGTGCCACATAAAGCAATTTTGTTTTCCCTTCAAGCAGTGATGCCCGGACTTCCACCACCTGCGTTTTACTCAGCGATGAGTTCAGAAAATGAGCCACCCCGTAATTGTCGGTTGAGAATCCCCGAATAGCATCCACCTGATTCTTCATCAGGGCTATAAGAGGGGAAATTACCACGGCCGTGCCTTCCATAAGTATGGCCGGTAACTGGTAGCATAAAGATTTACCTCCTCCCGTCGGCATCAGTACAAAAGCATCTTCCCCGTTCATCAAATGGGTTATAACCTCTTCCTGCTGTCCTTTGAATGCGTTGAAACCAAAATGCTTTTTCAGCTGAAAGTGCAATTCAGATGAAGTACACATATTTTACTACCTTTGTGCACTAAGTTATACGTTTGTTTTGTTCTTTCAAAATTTTATGAGCACTACGAA
>Ga0172381_10006126_pt1 | contig 12101 bp, 13 predicted proteins | sample Leawel6488metaG_FD_119754 | JGI IMG/M metagenome (GOLD analysis project Ga0172381, IMG submission 119754) | Leachate microbial communities from a municipal landfill in Southern Ontario, Canada - Leachate well 64-88 metaG | ecosystem: Engineered > Solid waste > Landfill > Unclassified | place...
AAATATACCAGCCCCGAACCTGAAATATCTTATTCCTCTTCCTAACCATTCAATTTCTTTTCTTAACATAAACTATATAACTATCGTAAAACAAATAATCCGTGGAGTTTGGGAAATGAAAATAAATATGAACATCTGGGTCGATGAAGAGACAAAAGAGATGATTCAACATTGGGTGGATAAAGGCCAGGTAAAAAACCCAAGTGAATTCGCAAGAATAGCATTTGACAACCAACTATACTATCTCTATGTGACCGAATCCAAGACCAGAAGTTACACAAAACACAAAAACCAGCTTCGAAACTGATATTTGATTGCCTCCATTCAGATATCCTCCATGTATGCAATTAATTGCCGCTACGAAGATAAGCCCCCGATACCTGCCAAACCGGGCATGCCTGAAAACATGCGCACGCAGACATGAAGACGGGGGGGAACTCGCTGTGCGGAAACGGACGCCATAGGGGTATAACAAAAAACCGCGTGACCACAATATGAGCCACCCCAGATTTTAAAGAGTATGTGCGGCACCTGATGATCCTCTAAGGTTTTCATACTGCCCCCTGGAAAACTGAGCGAAAACAGAAATTTATCATTCCGCAGGCTGGCCCCCGGCAACTGAAACCCACCCCATATCTAATAACGGTGGGGGAATTATCCACTCGACAAAATATATTATGCCAATTCAACCGCGCAGCGTTTTATGATGCCTGAAAATTATCAAGTATCCACAATTTCCCGCCCAATCACGATTTAATATAATCTCTGCATTATTTTATCCGTCCCTGCATAAATCTAATAAATCAAACAAAACAAGATTTATGCCCCTCCTTCCGTAAATACTATATACAGACAATCAGTTATTATCTTGTATACTTTACAGATTTGATTGCTTATGTCTGAACAAACCGAAACCCCTGTATTTCCTCTGCCTTCCCAGATGTTCACGAATAATTCAGAAAATGACCTCTCTGTGATCGTCCAGACGATATATTTCAATAACAATTCTGTAAATTTGCCCTACCTATTAGACCAGTGTCTGAAGAAATGCCACCTCAGCAACCCCTCAACATCTGAGAAGAAAAGATACTATATGCGCCTTTATCGCTTCCTTATTTCCCCAAAATGCCAGGAAACATTTTCAGTTTCAAAATCCAGCGACGGCCTCCTCTGGGTGGCCGTCGCGCCAAAGGCGCTTGACTTGTTTAGGCAAGTGCAAAATTCAAACTCGTTACAAGAGGCTCCGAATTCTATGTATGCTCTGCCCAATCGCTGCCGTCCGGAACGCATTGAGGCAATAAAGCAAACTCTACGCTCTAAGATGCTTTCCTATAAACAGAGAGAAGAGATTCAAGGGCGTTTTTCAGAATACCTGAATGTAATAGACAACAAGAAATTAATTTTAATCAAAGATCCAGAAGGGTATTCATCAGACCCTGATGCCCTCATATTAGATTATGAAACCCGGTTTAATTCGCCCAAAAAACAGGTTAAATCATTAGAAAACTATGAAACGGTCTGGAATATTGCCTCTCAGAACTATAAAACCGCGGTTCACCTGGTCCTGACAACCGACCCTAAGCGCTTTAAATCCCTGTGGCATGGCTGGAAACACTTCTCTAAAGCCTTTAACCGCTTTATGTCCTTCATTAAGAAAATCAAGAAAGAAAGACCAAAATATTTAGCCGTCTACGAGTTCACAAAGTCCGGCCTTATGCACGTCCATTGTGTCCTTTTCGGGATTTCGAGCCTGATGCATAAGAATAGAATCACGGCAGAATGGGAACGTTGCGGGCAAGGCTCTTATAATTTCATCTATTCCCTGAGAAACGAAAACGGAAAATGGGTCTATGCCAGAGGCCAGCCCAGGGAAATAAAAAAAGGTGAGTCCGTAGATAACTACCTTAAGAAATACCTTAAAAAATCCTTTTATCACCCCGAACTGCTCGGAATGTACTGGATTTCTAATAAACGTTTTTTCACCTGTTCCCGGATTTTTTCGGCAGCATTCCCAAAACCGCCACCCGCTCGCGGCGTTTTTATCTTTTTTACGTGTGTGGATGAATCGGGAATTTATGACGCCTTGCATGAGGATTTCACTAAAATTCTGTCTGGTCGAATCCGGCAGATGGGACCGAAAACGCCGTTAGCCCGGATATAACAAACCCGATTTCTGGAAAATTCCTGTAACCGCCCTACCGGAGGTTCTCGAAAAATCACATAAATCTATTATTCTGGTCATTCTCCCTAATCTGAGGTTTAAATCAGAATTCCTGTATGATTTAGTTCTTGCGTAGCCCCTGAAAGTGTGGAATAAAATATCTCTCGGCCTCGATGGGAACTAAAGTTTCCCTGCATGCCTGGTAAATTAACAGAATTCTGATAAGTCTGAAAATAACCCATTTTTCCCAAAAACCCGATTTTTCCGAAGCTGCAAGGGTTCCGCCCTTTTTGCTGCCTCGCTCATAAATTCGCTCGTTACAAAAAGACCTCCACCTCTCGATTTTTTCGCCTGCCCCAAGTTTTTTCTGATCCTGCGCTCCGGCTCCAAGTAGGTTATGTGAAAAAACCAAGTATGATTCTAACCGCCGCCACTTCGTGATGTGGTAAGGGGTGGCTCATATTGTGGTCACGCGGTTTTTTGTTATACCACTATGGCGTCCGTTTCCGCTCCGCTCCTGCCCCCCGTATCGCGTGCGGTTGTATGTGGGTAATTTTTGCGCTGCCTGACATATGTCTTGTTCTTGCATTCATCCCACATAAGCGCTTTAAATCAGAATCGGAGTTAATGAAATTGTCTGTTATATTTTTCCTGCGGCTGTCACATTATACGAAATAACCCATTTATAATCATTGCAAACGGGATTCGTCGAACGGCTGCGCCTTATCTCCCGAAACCCGTTTGTCCGGCTTTCCGGCTGGCTGGCATTGATGGGATGAAACACCTCAGACGGCTTCGCCTTTCTTCCGGTGATTCATCTCAGGCGGAATCAAGGGGGGGATTCCGCGTCCGCTTCATCACCCCCCTGAAAGACCCCCCCGACCTTACGCGGCAATCCCCCAGCGCAAGCGCCGGGGCCCGGATTACCTCTCCAGGTCTGACAGGATGGCGGGGGGACTAATCGCCCCCCGTTCCCCCCGGAAACGCTGGAATGGGCTGATTTCGGAAAAAGATTATTGTTTCCCCTGGGGGAAATTGCCTTTTCAACTGTTTTCAGGCTCTGTCCTGCCGGTGACTCCAGGGAATCAGCAGTTTCCACAATTTTTCAGAGGGGAGATCCTTCCGCCTGCGCGAACTGTTTTCGCTCTGGCCTCGGGTTCTGCCAGGTCCGGGAGGTCTGAGAACCTGCCCAACTCTGGCCGGTTCCGACAGGATGATCCCCCCGCCGGCAGGGTGATCCTTTCACCAGTCCCTTCCGGACATCTTCCGCCCCGGAACCAGCCGCGCACCCGGACATTATCGCCGGAAATCTGGACTTTAGATTATGTTATCTGCCCCCTGTATTCCTTGCCATTCTGGCGGTTATTTGCCCCGCGCATGAATATTTATCGATTTACAGCCATTATATTTTTGACTTTCAAAAGCCACGGCAGACTAAATAATCAAAGGCTATTCTGAAGGATTCCAAACCATTCATCGCATAAAGTATATATAAGAATAGAGGTAATATACAATTATATGACGGAGTTAGATAAAATGAGCGTGAGCAAAGCGAAACCCGAGAACCGTATCCGGTTCACAGACCCCTGCGATTTGATAGACAGGCCCAAATTTCACAGCGCTGAACTGATAATAAACTGGGAAGACCGGTTCATCACCACAGGCACCCGCGACACCTTGGAGGGCATATCTATCAGCCGATGGAACAACCGGGAAAACGGATATATCCTGCCTGACAACGTGGACGCCGTCGCGCTCCGCGAGTGGGTCGAGAAAGAAGTGATCCCCCACGCACAAGGCATATTTGATGCTTACAGGCTTGAATGGAAACACGACCACATTGTAGGGAGTTTTCCCGGATTCGAGGAAGAAAAAGAGAGTTTCGAATTTTGGATGCACTACACCGCGAGCCCGCCGACCCTCTCAGGAGCCGGCGCCGGTATCTGGGATGCCGAGGATTTCGTTCTTGATATCCCCTCTGAGCTTCCAGAGTTTCCAACCACAGACCAGATAGAGACTTCTGCCGAGTTCATAGCCTCACAAGCACGCAAGAACCATCATATCGTGATCTGGGGAGGAGTCGAGGCGGTAAAAAACCAGATCCGGAACCTGATCCGCGAGGGAGTATAACCCCAAACCATCAGCCAGGTGGAGTAATCAGGCTCCAAGAGGGTTCGAGGCCCTTGCCTGGCATGCTTTCATCCCTGGATGGAGGCGGAAACGTGAAACCATGACACACACAACAACGAAAAGCGCAATCAACCGGCTAATCAAGCCCCTTGATAAAACTGCGGTAATAACAGACGGAATTGATGAGTGGTTCCCCCCTGCCCTGGTAGAAAAAGAGATGGATAATACCTGTATCATGAATCTGGCAATCAATGAGGGGCATGATATCCGGGAACTGGACCAAAAAGGGAACCCACTTGCAAAAGAACCAATTTTTGAAGTTCTGACCCCTTCATCAGTTCAAATATCTAAGGTCGAGGCATGGGTTCAGGACAATGTACCAAACGCTCTCAGTGCTGTCTATCTTATCCTTGATTCCCCGTTAATCTGCACACGACTGGCCGAAGGTGGCGAGTATATGATCTGGGAAGACGGAGAGATCCCCCGCAACCTGACACAGGCCTTACTTGGAATCTCTGAAGTCCTGGACGAGTGGAACGCAGAGACCCCCGGATGCTTTGAAATGGAGGCCAAGGCCCTTAGTTCTGCCCTTCCTCTGACCACCATCAACTACGGTATCGGCACTTTTTTTCTCTCGCCCGGCGACAATATGCCCCCTGATGGGGATATCTCATCTCTGGCTGATGTTCTCGGTGATGTGCTGCGGCTGGCTGCAATCTCGGTAAAAGTCCTGCCCAAAACAAGTATAATGTCTGGTCTGAGAACATATGATGTAGACGCCCTTTCCCCCTCAGTTGAGAAGCTGGTTAAGGAGATGACCAGAGATCCACAATCCCCGGATATCCCTATACTGATCCGCGCCCTGCAAAATGCCATTCTCGACGAATGCAATAATCTATGATAATCCCCCTGCCAGGGTTCCGACCCTGCCGGGGAGATCCTTTTCCCCAACCTCTTTTTCCAATCTTGCCAGGGGTTCCCTGAGTTCCCCTGATCCCCGGGAAGGTCTGCCCAAATTCCCGCCAGGGGGGAGGAACTGCCCCGGCAGTTCCCCTCCCTGGAACCCCTCGAAATCAGGAGGAAGGCCGGGCTGCTAATGCAGCCCCCGCCCCGAAACCTTGTATACCATTGCCCGGCGGCGGTGTAATGCTTCCGCATTACCGCCTTATTCTATTCAAAACTGCCATTAAAAAAGGAATTATTGTTCTCCAAATATCTATATATACCTGGCAAACAGTATTGATACAAAGAGGTAAAAGAAAATGCCCAAATGGACCAGCCCGATTTTTACAGACATCAGAAACGCACTTGGAGAGAGTGTCGTTTTCTCGATGTGGAAAGGTCGGCCATATATGCGGTCATGGGTTCGTCCGTCAAACCCAAAGACCAACAAACAGCAGGCCAACAGGAGCGTGCTGTCTAACATCATCAAGCGCTATCAGACAGTTGTCTCAACTGATGATATCACCGCTGAATGGAACAAAGAAGCGCTTTCCTACACAATCTCGGGATTCAACGTCTTTACCAAGTTCGGTATGAAGGCATCAATCGCCTGCCCTCTGACCGGCAGCACTGCGGTGGCCTCCACAGTCACTTACACCGCAGGCATGCCCGCACTGAAGGCAAGGGTCTTTGCTCTGAAGGACGGCGCCACACTTTCAGACATCACACCTGCCGAGAACCTTGTAGCAGACAAGGATGCCACATTCGACCACACCTTCACAGAGGCAGGAGTCTATGATCTCTTCATCGCTGATAAGGATGTCCTTGTTGAAGGAGACAGCACACCTATGGCATACCAGGCGGTGACCGGCTGGAGCCGCGACAACCTAAACGGAGTTGCGAAAGCCGCAAAGATTACAATCTCAGCGTGAGGGAAAACCAAATTCAACTCATTTTTCCCTTCCTCCTCTTCAGGTAAAACCTATGGTTGATTCAACCCTCATAGAACAGGCTATAGAAAATTCAGGGACTCCAATCTCAACCCTTATTGCCCTGTATCTTCTCTATCGAACCGACCAGCTCGATAAGAAAATCCAGACGCTCCAATCCCGGATTTCTATGCTCTGTTCAATTATCGGAGAAAAAGTAGACGAATAACCCCCGACCGGGAAACTATCGAGGAAACCCCCATGAAAATCTTAATTGCCTGTGAATTTTCAGGACGAGTAAGAGACGCATTTCTCTACCTCGGATATGATGCAGTTTCATGTGATCTTCTTCCCTCCGAATCATGCAAGGGATATCATTACCAAGGCGATATCTTCGACATCATAAACGAAGGCTGGGACCTGATGATCGCCCACCCTCCCTGCACACATCTGGCCACTTCAGGCGCCCGGTGGTTCTCAGTAAAAAAAGCCGACGGCAGGCAGCAGGAAGCCATTGATTTTTTCCTGAAACTGACAGAAACCAAAATCCCAAAAGTCTGCATAGAAAACCCCGTTGGAATCATGAGTACTGTTTTCAGGAAACCCGACCAGTATATCCAGCCCTGGCAATTCGGCCACCCGGAAACTAAGAAAACAGGCCTCTGGCTGAAAAACCTGCATCCCCTCATCCCAACTCGCATAGTATCCGGCAGAGAACAGAAGATCCATAATCTCCCCCCTGGTCCCGACCGCTGGAAAGACAGAAGCCGGACATACCGCGGCATTGCAACCGCGATGGCTGAACAGTGGGGAGATGAATGCTGGCTCAAATGATTTTCTCCGGGCGGCAGGGATGCTTGCCCATCCCTGCCCGACCAATCCTGAGGGAGCGCAGCGACCCGCACCGCGAAGGCGGCGGGAGGGCTCCGCCCTTCCCGTCCCCGGCTCCGCCGGGGATGCTCTCTCAAGGAACACACAAGATGAAACCATGACTGAAGAAGATCCACCAATCGGTTCAAAAGGTTACTTCAAAAAGCGTTACAGGTATACTCAGGATATGCGCCTGCAATTCCTGAAAATCAGAAACGACAGCAGAAAAAGCGCTGAATATGACAAAGCACTGGCCGAACTGATAGACATGATATACAAAAATATCAGCCCGTTTGTCAATTACAACCACGTATCTCTGACAATCCCGCAATCGGCAATCCCTACGCACTTCAACGGTGCCCACAGTGACATAACTTACGTCAATGCGGAAAAATCGGTTGTATTCGTGATGGTTCACGTTCAGCCCTTCGATGATCTGGCTAAAAAATGGAAGGAACAGCCATGGCGAAAGGAAAAATAGAACACAACCTCATAAAAGCCTCTGGAGGGTTCTGTAACAAGAGCCATTTCCACGTTCCAAAGGGCAACCTTGATCTGCAATTCGCGCCCTCGCCGGAAGGGGTGATCCTTCAGAAAAAAACAAAAGCGTCTCAGCACACTTCAGAAAAACAACGGGTTCAGCGTGACCTCTGGCAGACATTTGATTGTATCTGGTCAAATATGCCGTTTACCCCAAAAAAAGCCCTTATTGGATTTTACCAGGAATGGGAAAGAGTCCACAAAAAAGGCAGAACCCCATATCAATGGTTCATGTCCAGGGCAATGAAAAACACCATGGCCGAGGAACTTGTGTTAGTTTTCGGCGTCTCTCTGTCCCGCATAAGCCGAAAATTCAGCGAAAAAGACGTAAAATTCATCTCACAGATATCAAGCAAGACATTTACCACACAGAATTACACAGAAGCATTTTATGAACGCCCAATAAGAAGAGTTTAGGAGGAAAAACGACATGGCAGACCCAGGAACGAATTTTTCAAAAGACGCATTCAAGGTATTTGTAAACGTCCGTGAAACAGTAACATTCTATATGTTTATCATGGAAGAAGCGGTGCAAACCGCAGGCATGGCAGCATATGTGGCCTACAAAGCCGGAAACATAGACCGGGCAAAAATGATAGCAAGACACATGCAGACTGAATTGATTGACCCCCTTGAGGAATTCGCGAAGTCGCCGGCAGGCGTTCTTGCCTTCCCCATGAATCTTGCATACATCTCATTTGCCAATGCTTCAAGACTATCAACAGAAACCTACCTGTCCCTGTAAACACATCAGGAGAAAAAACCCATGGTCGCGCCTATCATACTTGCAATCCCAAAACTGGTTAATCTCGGCATTGAGACTTATCAAGCTCTCCTTGATGTCACTCTAACTCTTGAACAACTATGCGCAGACATGTCTTTTTCTCTCTTCATCATGCATGAATGCGACGACCCAGATCGGTATAATTTCTACTTGGATTACTACAAAACCGCCCTACTGCTCTACACTCATATAGCCACCCCAGACCTCTTCATGATCCAGTATGATGAAGAGATCCGCGCCGACCCCGAACTATACGCCTGGTATACACAGTCCGTCTATCTCCGTTCAACAATGGACGCTGTCAAAACGGCAAAAGAGGAGCTAAACGAGACTGATTCACTGGACTACTTTATCCAGGGGATTCTCCAGTTTTCTTCATTCGGCTTCATGCTGACTGTAAAAGACATATTCATAGATAATCCCGGCTCATATGCAAATGAGATGGCCGAGCAGTTTTTGTTTATCACGGAACCCGCAAACGCTGACATGATGGCCAGGGCAAAAGCAAAAACCCAGGAACTATCAAAGACAGAAGTAAGAAAAATAGTTCTGCCGGTCCGTCAGGACATGACCGCCCATCTAAACCCGTTTTTGCCCTTCTACTTCGCGAGCCTCAGCGCTCACATCCACTCATACTACTCATTCAAAAACAACCAGATTACCCCCGGAATCCCGACAGTTCCCAAAGCCCTGTTAAGAGCACTCAGAAATGACGTATATCTGAATGACGAACTTGTTTCAGCAAACTACCCAGACAGCAACCTGAAACTAATTCATGCTGTTGAAAAGGATGATCCGACCTATCAGAAACCGGGCACAATTGAGTTTGATTATGCCGGCATGAGAGAATTCATCAAATCCAACATGCTGTATTACTCAATCCTCTCACTATTTGTAGTGCATTCAGAAGAAACAGGTATCACAGTAGAAGGCTGGGATTTAGAATACACTAACGACTGGGAGGACATCTACAAAACTACGAGCATTTACAGTAAAAATGATGATTCAATGACCCACCCACTTTTCTATATGTGGTTCTATCTGGGCACCACCAACCCCGAAACGTCCCCGGAATCAGGCTACATAGAAATCTTCATCTATGACGACCAAGATGATTATAGGGCAGAAATCTGGGGCGCCGTGGGGGGCGTCTCCGGGACCCTCTATGTAAAAAACACCGATATAGAATTCTACTGCCCCGCAGACCAAGTTTACCGCCTTCCAGGGCATGATCCTGTTTATACCAGCTATCAGGGAACCCTGATGATAAATAAGAAAACATATGCGGTTACCGATTGCCATTTTGACTGTTGAAACAGAGCCAATCAGAAAAAAACCTCCATTTCCTTCCTGATTTTTATCTAATTTGTTAACAGGGATTCAAACATTGCTTTCTGAAGTTCCCTGCCATCAAAAAATAGATTTTCTGCAGAGCCGGCCCTACCTCTTATGGCATGGACGGCAGCAGAAATAGCACCCATCCACCATGGGATAATAGTGAGAAGACTTCTTTACAGGGTCTATACAATTGTTAAACATCCCCAGATATAATCTGTTTTCATCCTCCGGCATCCAGGTGCAACCTTCCCGGTGGACTTCATGCTCTCCGGTTTCCTGTGCATGCTTGTTTATGAAATAGTGAACCTTCATTATCTTACCTCGATTTATTCGCTTATCTTCGCCCGCGGGCAGTTCCTTACCTGCCAGAATAAAAATTTTCGATTATAAGTAAAATATCCCACAACCCATATATGTCTAATGCTATCTAAGAACCTCACCCTCCAAGGCTGCACCCGGCAGGGCAGATCCAAAACAGAAAACTTGTAAAAATGCTACACTTCAGAACCCATCTCTTCCAGGCAAACATGATCCATCAGAACCGGCCATATCAGAATCTCACCCCCTCTTTAAGATACCAAAAAAAGTAAACTAAATTCTCTGAAAACAAACTTCATCAACTCTTTTAGATATCAATCCCAGCCTGAAAAAGTAATATTTTGAACCAAACCAAAACCTGCCTTAAAAATGCTCTAATTCCTCCACTGAAAGAATTTCTACAAAACAACAAAAAATATAAGAAATATATATAAAATCTAATTCTTAAATCCCTTGTTTTATCCTCATGGGATAAAATGATTTTCTGCAGAGTGCATGATCCTGCCTGCCCCTTCTGCGCTGTGAACAATTCTCCAGTGAAAACACACACGTCCGGAAACAAAACAATATCAATCAGAATATCGCCAACTGATTTCAGAAAATACCCCGAAAATCTATAATAAACCCCTGTAAAATATATTAGAGATATATTTAAATTCCTTCAAAGACTCACTAACTCTTTAGATTAATTATGGCAAAAGGAAAATCTACCCTGTTTTCTAAGATATCCGGGCACTTCAAGAACGCGGATAACCTGACCCTGCGCACCCGGGACGGCAACATCATACTTGAGAAATATCCAAAGCCCTCATATACTCGCTCAGTTGCACAGGACGAACAGAGAACAGCATATACAAACGCTGTCGCCGCCTGGCATGCTGCATCTGATGAAGATAGAGAAAAATATCGACCAATCGCAAGAAAAAGGCAGATAACTCTCTATAACGCCTTCATCTCCTCAAAACTCATCGGAGAACTGCCAGAGGGAACCCAGATCATACAGGTCGACAACACAAACAACTCTGACACTCTGACAGACTACCAGATCCTACTATCCATATCAGAAGACTCTCAGTTCTTCACAGACCTTTCTTCAGACCTGGTCCACGTAGAAATATATGACTCTGACAGAAAAACCGCTCTTCCCTTCTGGATAGAATCCTCATCCTCTGAAGAATACAACGCCAAAATATGGATAAAAATTCCTGAAATCCCGGCATCCGCTCAAAAGAAAATATACCTCATCCCCTGCCTCGGACGCACAGAGCATCTAAGCGACTTTTCCGAAACATTCACCAAAGAATATGGAGAATCCAACCTCGTTGGCCTATGGCACCTGGACGAAGGCACAGGAACCACTATTTCCGACAGTTCAGGAAATAACAACACTGGCACTACAATTAGTGCCCTGTGGCAGGATTATGATGGCGGCCAGTGGGCGGGAAGATCCGACATAACATTCCCAGCCGGCGACTGTCTGAAATCGCAGGGCCTCGACAATCGTATAACAGTACCTCACAGCACATCCTTAAACTTCGCGGATGAGTTCACATTCGAGGCCTGGATAAAATCAGGCTCCGACGCCTGGCAGACCTTTTATGAGAAAGTAATCTCAAAAACCGGTCTTCGAATATGTATGATTGGTGAAGGAAGATTATCTATCACCGGCTATGATGGTTCCGGCTCCACCCGGATACTAAACGGAACCACGTTTCTCCACGATCTGAAATGGCACCACATCGCCGTCACCATAAACAAATCAATATGGAAACTCTACGTTGATGGAACCCTAGAAGGCACAAAGGATACAGAATATGATGATACTGTGCTTTCCAGCCTCACAGACCTGACCATAGGGGCAAATGCCTACAATTCATCACAACCCCTCATCGGCAGCATGGACGAAATCCGCGTATACTCTCGCGGTCTACCTGCCGGGGAAATCAAAGCACACTATGAGCGCCGGAAATATACCAGCCCCGAACCTGAAATATCTTATTCCTCTTCCTAACCATTCAATTTCTTTTCTTAACATAAACTATATAACTATCGTAAAACAAATAATCCGTGGAGTTTGGGAAATGAAAAT
>Ga0172381_10006127_pt1 | contig 12099 bp, 9 predicted proteins | sample Leawel6488metaG_FD_119754 | JGI IMG/M metagenome (GOLD analysis project Ga0172381, IMG submission 119754) | Leachate microbial communities from a municipal landfill in Southern Ontario, Canada - Leachate well 64-88 metaG | ecosystem: Engineered > Solid waste > Landfill > Unclassified | place...
AAATTCACGCCCGAGGAAGCGGTTTTGCTGGTTCTCAATGATTTCAAGATCGTTTTAACCACAACTACTTTGACCACAGTATGGGCATTTCTGCCTCTGCTGTTTTCGTCAGGCATCATGGGCCAGTTTTTGAAATCAATTCCGATAACGATCTCCGTTACTCTGATCGCGTCGCTGGCAATCGCGTTGATGGTCAACCATCCCCTGGCCGCGATTTTGGAGCGGGTGCGGCTGACCAAGAACTTTTTCTTGATTTACTGCGGTTCGCTTTTGGCACTGGCGGCATTATTGCTTTTCCAAAACAACCCCGCGACAATCGCGGCCGGAGCCATTATCCTGACTGCCGCCGGACTGATGGTCTATTGGTATGAAAAAGGCGGAAAAACCGCCCTGGAGGCCAACAGCCGCCTGGTGCGGCAAGAAGCAAAAGACGACGAGCTCATCAAACAAAAACTCCAACAGCATGGCGGCGAGCAAAAAAGTTTTTCCCGCCGGCTCATGCACGGAATATTGAATCTCAATTCCGCCCTGCCGGTCTATGAAAAATATCTTGCCAAGCTGATCGACAATATCCGTTTGCGCAAAATATTCTTTGCCGGAGTTATTGCGTTGTTCTTGGTCGCCGCCGCGCTTCCGACCCTTGGCGTGGTGAAATCGGAATTTTTTCCCGCCGATGATTTTGGCTATATGTATCTGAACATTGAAACTCCGGTCGGCTACAAGCTGGACGCAACGGACAAAATCGTTAAGATTGTCGAAGAGAAACTTTTAGGCTACAAAGAAATCGATAATTTTTCCACCACCGTGGGCGCGGCGGCGTCAACATCTGTTTCCGGAGGAGGCGGCGGCGCGAACAAAGCATCGATTACCGTCAATCTGGTTGAAAAAAACCAGCGCGAACTGAAATCATTCGAACTTGAAGAAATTTTGCGCAATGAATTATCACAAATTAATGACGCGAAAGTGACCGTGGTTTCCCTGCGCGGCGGTCCGCCCAGCGGCGCGGCATTCCAAGCGCAAATCAGCGGCGACGATATCGCCAAACTGCAAAAAATCGCCAATGATCTGAAGCCGGTATTGGAATCCGTATCCGGAACCGTAAATGCCGCGATTTCCCTCAAAGAATCGGTCCCGCAATACACATTCAACCTTGACCAAGCAAAATTGGCCCAAAATAATTTGACCGCGGCTTACGTCGGATCGGTTTTGCGCACCGCGATCTCCGGAACCGAAGTAACCACGATCTTGCGTTCCGGCGAAGATGTGAAAGTTGTCGCCCGGTTCGATCCGGCGCAGATCCCGGATCTGGAAGCGATCCAAAACTTGCAGATATTGAGCCCGGCCAAACTTCCCGTATTTTTAAAAGACGTGGCAACGGTATCCCTTGATCCTTCCGTGGAAAGCATCTCCCGCATTGACCAAAAACGCACTGTGCTTTTAACCAGCGACATCACCGCCAACACCACCTCTAACGCGGTTTTGGCGGAATTCCAGAAAAAAACCTCGCCTTATGATCTTCCCGATGGCTACGAAATAATTTACGGCGGTGCCAACGAAACCAATACCGAATCAGTAACATCGATAATCGCGGCGATGGGATTGGCGTTCGTTCTGATCGTGGCAACAATGGTTATCCAGTTCAACTCGTTCATCAAGGCCGCGATCGTTCTGATCACTTTGCCTTTGGCGCTGATCGGCGTGTTCTTCGGCATGGCAATATTCAACGTGCCGCTAAGCTTCCCGGGATTGATCGGGATTCTGGCGCTATTCGGCATCGTGGTAAAAAACGCGATCATCCTGATCGACAAAATCAACTTGAACCTTGCCAGCAACATCAATTTCCGCGACGCAATCATCGACGCGGGCAAATCAAGGTTCGAAGCGATCTTCATCACCTCGTTTTGCACGATCGTGGGCATCGTCCCGATCACGCTTTCCAGCGTTACCTGGCAAGCATTGGGAGTTTCGATCATCAGCGGCCTGACCGTATCATCATTCTTCACCCTCTTCGTCGTCCCCAGTCTCTTCGCCAGTTTCGTAAAACACGAAAACTAAGAGTTCGAGCAGTAACAAAAAAATCCGTCCTTCTCTGACGGATTTTTTTTATCAGCTATCCAATAATTATTTAATTACATACAACATAATGCAGATATTCAGTTGTTTTATCTGTCTTATAATCACGATTTTTTGATTTATCGGCCTTAAAACGATTATATTGTTTTGTAAAATAACCGTATTTTCCTCTCAAACTCATTACTTCCCTTATATCCGCCGCGCTCATCAGCCCTTCGTTGTTATAGCTTAAAAATATATATCTGACTTTTGCCTTTAAAATTAAATCTTTAAACGCATTTTTTACATTAGGCCGCGAACAATAACAAGATTTTTGGCTTTCGTAATTTCGTAACCCGGTCTTACCGTAAATTTTTGGCGAGTCATATTTTGCGACCGTTTCTAATATGTGATAATTTGTTGCATATTGCCTCTGATTATAGGGCGGATCAAGATACAAGATATCGCCTTGGATAGTTTCCATCAATTGGTTTATATCCTCGTTATAAACCTCGTGGTTTTGATCATTAATTATCAATTCCGCCGGTTTAAAAATGAAAGTATTTGCCGCGCTTTTTTTTAGTTGTTTTAGAAAAGCCCCATAAACGGATGCCGTATTAGCGCATTTATCAATCGACTCGACCAAACTTGCAAGCAAAAAGTAATATTCATCATCTGAAATCGATTTTTCATTTTTCCAATTTTCAATTTTCGCCCTAATTGCATCACATTTCATCCCATTTCCATCGGAAAAATACTGCCGCGATTCTTTTTTATTTTTCGTTCCACCGAAACAATAATTTTTATATATAAAACCTTTTTCGCGCTTAATTGAGTTTAAATAATCACAAACAATCTTTTTTCTATTTTCAATTTTTTCATTCTCTAAACCAACGATTTCGCAAGCCACTCCAGAAAACGACAGTTCTTTATGGTTTCCAACGTAATGCCTATTCAAAACATAACTGTAATACTGAATATCATTGGCAATAATCTTATATCCTATTTTTTTAAAATGACTGCCCACGACACCAGTACCCGCAAACAAATCGCAAAAAACCCGACAGTTTTTATCAACCACCTTATTTATCGACGCCTCCAAAAACCCCAGCAACGACAATTTGCTTCCGATATAATTCATTTATTTTTTATCATCTCAAATAACAAAGAATCAACTTCTAATCTGCTCAAGTAATGGCCTAAACTTAATACTTCTTCACTTTTTTTCACATCATTAATGATTTTTTCCAATTCTTTATATGCTTTATCGTATTCTTGTTTTATATTAAATTTACCTTTTTCAAAATCTTTGATTTTAATATCAAAATTTTCCCCAAAACTTTTTAAATTATTGCGCCACACAATACTAGCTAAATGCAAAGTACCGAAATATTTAAGCATATCGCCATTTAATCGATTTTTTTTAGATTCTTCATCGCAATAATCAAAAATTAAATAGGCCAATAAAAGTTTTTTTGGATCATGCTCGAAAATTTCTTTATAATACTTATCCTTATTAAAAAAATTATCCTCAATATTTTTCCTAGCTAAACTTGGCTTGCCGCATACCATAGCTAATGAAATTTGAGCTAATTTTTTACTAATTATTTCTTTTTTAAATTTCTTATTTGGCTTCACCTGTCCCTTTTGCCTTTCGTAATAATAATTCAATCTATCAAAAACTTTTTCGATAGAAATTTGCTCTGGATCATTAGACATAAGATCCCTGCTCCCTATAGAAGATTGGCTATTTGTTGCTCTCGCTATTTTATTTATCAAGTTAATATCTTTTGTTTCATAAATTCTGCATAAAACAATAATATTATTCTTAAGCTTTCGATTCTTTATAGCTTCATACAGCATACGAACTGTTTGCTGTCCATTTACTATTTGTAAATTTTCTATCTCCCATTTAAAATTAAACGGATCCGGATAAACTTTATCCGCAATTATTGTAATCCCATTGTTCATAAACCAAAATAACTCGCTATCATCGCTCGTCGCAGAATTATAAATATCTACATTCTTTTTATTGTATTTCAACCAACCCCTTACATTTTTTTCAAATAAAGAATCCTGATATTTTTTCACTAATACCGCCACATCACCAGCTCTTACAGACGCTATATAACCCTTAAAACCATCTTTTGTTTCTATAATTGGACTAAAATTTTTATCAAAACTAGGTATTATTATTTTGACACCTCTCAACGGTTCTTCATTTTTTCTTTTTTGCTCAACTATTCTCTTACAATCTACGAAACTAAAATTAAAATTAGCTTTACCTAAATTAAAATAATTCTTCACAATGTACCCGTATTTTTTATCTATTTCTTCTTGTTTTCTTTTAACGTTACCGCTAATTAAATTTCCATTAAAAACACAATAATAAACATTCACTTCGATTATTTTATCCTTACTATCCCGTATTGCAATTATTTTATCAATAAAATTGCTATTGTTTAATTTTTTTATTTCCGAAATATCTTTTTCAAAAATAAACGCCAATCCGGCCTGCAATTTAGTCAAATCATTAGCGGAAAAATTGTCAGAATAAGAAGATTTGCAATTAAAAATGCTCAATATATTTTTATTCTCTAGCTCATCGAAATGTATAATATCTATTCCTTCCTCATCGTTACCATCAATAATATCTTCATCATTTATTTCCTTGTCTGAAATATTTCCAAGGACACTTAAACACAAAAAGTGGAATGATTTCCCTCTTTTGCTCGGATCGTTCTTAAAGTATTTTTTTTCTATACTTTCAATTTCCAAATTAACTAAAGTTTTTTCTGGCGTTATTTTGCTTTTCATATCCTATTTATGTATGAGTCAACAGACTCTCTTTTTATATACGGTATAAGCTTAAATGCAATAAATCATTACACAGCTCATAAAAATTATTTTTCTTCATCTTCCTTCATTATTTCCAGCGGGCTCACTCCTAAAAACTTGGCAAGCTCTACAACATTGCTTTTTACAGGCTTGAATCTATTTGACAAAATGTTTGATAATTGATTTTTGGAAATACCTAACATTTTTGCCAAATCAGAAAAATTATCTATTTTTCTTTTTGCCATTATCTCTTTGATTTTATATTTGTCTAGAATCAGCATAACATAATTTAAAATAAATATACAACTATTTTATTAACTTTATACAATTTATTTATTAACTATACCATTTAACCCTTCGCGCCACCTATACGGATCATACCAAAAACACCCCTTACATCCTTTCTCGTCATACTTATCAATTTTTTCATCCCATTCCTTGCCACCTTCGTACCAATAATAAATTCCCGGAAAATTCCCTCTTTTACCAGTTTTAAAACATTTTTCGCAATATCTTGATTTCAAAAGATTATTGCTTCTTGTTAAAAGAATAAATTTCCCCTTAATCTCGGCAATGCTCATTGCAGGATGATTTTGAGATTCATTCTTGCACCATCTAACCTGCGGAAATTTATGGTCAACTTCCAATTCCCGCGATTCCATTTTTCTCAAAAACAACGCTTCTTCAAAATTCAATATTCCTTTTATTCTATTGCTTAATTTTACCGGCAATCCGGATCTTGTTTTGGTTTCCAGTGACATTTCCAACGATTTTAATTTTCTATGTACGGTCTTACTTTGGCATTCTTTGCAAAAGATTGATTTATAAAGTTTACCATTTTCAGTAATATCAATTTGTATTCCCTTTTGACGCCAAATCTGCCAAGTTTTTGCTTGACCCGATTTTAATTCGCATTTGGTACAATGCCATTGTAAATCGCTTAAAATATTAAAATCTCTATGCGAGGTTGTGCCTTCTTTAAACGGATTGTTTTTCATTTTTGAATATTAGAATGTATTCGTGCTTGAAAATATAATAATCGCTCGAAAGAGCGCGATAACGCCAAATCGCTTCATTATTTCTTTTGGCGCGATTGCCCTCCATATTTTTCACAACTATGCTTTTCAATGTCAAACCTAATTTTTGCGCTTCGTTTAAACAATAAAAGCCCAAAGGAATCCATTGGCCGGCGGTATATTTATCGCCGATTACAATCGCTAAATATCTATTCCTTTCCAAAACTGAAATTGTATTCTTAATGACTAACGAAAATTTTTCCAGAAACTCTTTCAATGATTTACAATTCGACAAATCGCCATCATAATCACTAAATTTTACGATATCCGCATATGGCGGATGTAATATTGCCAATTGCGCGTTTTGTCTTTGCCGTTCCTCTAATATTTTTCTAACTTGATCAAAAGTTTTATCGTTCGTGCTGTCTTTTGCCAGTAATCCGTAAAAAATACTTTTATTATCAATTTTTGCCTTGATATAATCTATCATTTGCGGCTGTATATCGATTCCGATAAAATTACGATCCAATGATTCCGCTTCGAATGCAGTGGTTCCACTGCCAATAAATGGGTCAAAAACCACATCACCTTTCCTTGTGTATCGCAATATTAATTGGCGCGGTATTTGCGGTATAAAATTGCCGTGATAAAAACCGCTATGTTTGCCAGTTTTGTCTCTTTCGGGAATCACCCACAGACTATCAGTCCAAATCTCCGCATCTTTCCACTGATTTAAATTTAAATCGTTAAAATAAGGCATAATTTGCCTTTTATTTATTAAATCTACCTTTTCTGAATTTTATTATCAACGCTAACCCTAGTTGCAAGGTAAATTATAGGAAATCATTCCAGCTTGTCAGCGCAAGCGTTATAAGCATTTACTTGCTGGTTGTATTGGCTGATATTGGATTTATAAGCCTCATATGTATCCTTGATTCCCGCGATTTGGGCGTTATATTCGCGGACCAATGAATTCACCGCACTGATCGCAATGTTCAATTCTTCGGATTTTGCCTTGATCGCCGCTTGCAATCCGCGGGCGGCAATCAAATCTTTCAGATCGGATTCCAAAGTTGCCGCAAGGGTTTTTTCTCCATTGATTTTTTCCAAAAGCAACTTCTGCCGCGCCGAAAACTGGTCCATTGTTTTTTTACCGGCATCAATGGCCGCCGACAGCTCGCCGCTGATTTTCGGACAAGCCGATTTTGGAGTTCCAAACTCCTGTACCGCCAACCATGTTTTTTTCCCCTTGAACATTCCGAATCCAACCGCCACGCCGATTTCCTTGTATCCGGGTTTTAAAATGTTTTCGCGATGGCCCGGGCTATCCATCCACGCCTTAACCAGATCAGCATCGTTCTCATAATTGCCCAATGCCAGATTTTCACCGATTATTATGTATTTGTAACCGGTTTCCCCGACAAAATAAGACGCGTTATTCCCTATTGGAGACATATGCTCGAAATATTGCCTCGAAAACATATCTTTAACCTTGTTCGCCGCCGCAATATCGAGCTGGCGGTTCTCAATCAAAGAAAATCCGGCGCCCAGATAATCCTGGCGCTGGCCATTGGTCAAAGCGATCACGCCTTCCCGCGTCAGCGCTCCATTTTCGAAAACCTGACCTGGCGCCGGAGCAGGCATTTCGTTCACCGCGGGCGCGGATACTTTTTTTTCTTCCGGCTCCAATTTTGGCGGTAAATTCGCGCTGTCCAGCGGCTCATTGGATGTTATAACTTCGGGTGTTTGAGTTGTTCTCCCGCCCGGATCGCCGGATACCGGAACTTGTACCACTTCCACAACCGCCCATCCATTTTGGACCGCGAAGTTTTGCAATAAGCCGCTGATTTTCGAAAGATTCAATTGCACGAACGCAACTCCGGCGAATACGGCACCCAACATCAAAATAAAAACAACAAATTTAGCGAATCTCATATGGTTTATTCTATCACAAAGACAAAAGGGCGGAAAACGCCCTTTTGTTTTGGTTGTTGCACTGCTCCCGTTGAATCGGTTCTAATACTCTTCGCAACGCAATTGATAAAATCCCATCGCGTGGTCGCAGGACGGGCATAACGTCGGCGGCGTTTTTCCAAAATGAATGTAGCCGCATTCGCGGCAAACCCACCAGGTATCGCTGGCTTTGGCAAAAACCGCATCCGCCTCGATCACTTCGAGAATTTTTTGATAACGGTTCTCGTGGTGCTCTTCGGCCTTGGCGATCGCCAGCAAGCGCTGGGCGATATCGGGCAAACCTTCCTCGTCGGCAGTCCGCGCGAATTCCGGATACATTTGCGTGTGCTCGAAATTCTCGCCTGCAATCGCGGCTTTCAAATTTTCTTCGGTTGTGCCGTGGACCGTGGGAACTTCGGCTTCAATAGTTATTTTTTCCCCAGCCTTATCCGCCTTGGCTTGCAATTGGGAAATCAGTTTTAAAAGCCAGGAAGCATGTTCGCGCTCGTTATCCGCGCTCATCAAAAAAACATCCGCGATCTGTTCAAATCCCTCCTTACGCGCGATCTTGGCGTACATCGTGTAGCGATTGCGCGCCATTGATTCGCCCGCGAACGCCTTAGCCAAATTTATTAAAGTTTTATTCATAAAACTTTCAATTTCCAATTAACAATTTCCAATTTCCAATAAATTTTTCCCGCCGCAGCGGGATCCCGTCGGAGCGGGACAATGAAACAATTTTCAAACAAATAATTAGCCTTTCGTTTGGTCATTGAAACATTGATAATTCATTGGAAATTGGTTATTGGAAATTGGAAATTTTTTAGGAGTTCTTATATTCCTTGCGTTCTTTGTATTCTTCTTGTTTGCCCGAGTTCCACTGCCCGACCGGCCGCAGATAACCGCACACCCGTGAATAGACTTCGCATTGTCTATAATCAGTCAAGCGCGGATTCTCTTTGTAACAGCTGTTGCATTTGAAAACTTCATATTCCTTGTCTCCTTCCTTATACGAAAGCAATACGCCGTTCTTTATCTCATCGTTGGCGACGTCAATGGGAACGTGGCAATCATGGCATTTTTGATTTGGTTCCATGTTTTTTTGGTTAGTGTCTCTATTGTACCCAACCCATTAGCCGCGTCAACCCGGTAGTGAATTTTGGAGTAACCCCGCAAAAAGCGGGGTTAGATACGTAAAAACGCTCCAAAATCTACTACCGGATCAACCTCCCTCCTGCTTTTTACGCATATAAACAAAAACAAGGCTCTCGCCCGTTAAAAGTCATCTGAAACTAAAAAAGGAATGGGAAAAGAATCATAGCCTATTGGCTTACTTTTTTACCATCTCCTTGGGGCAAAGGTCCCGTTTGGACATCTTTGCCATACATATCTTTCCCATTTGCTTCCCGATTATTCATCCAGCCACCGGCAGTCCATCTGCCAGTATCCTTTGACATTGTTTATCTCCTTCCTGTTTTTCTCTTTTTATTGGCAATGCCAAACGCTCCAAAGAAAAAAGAGCTAAAATAACTTTCAATTAATTAGTATCATAACCATGTCGATTTGACAACAATTAAAATTATGGTAAAAAGAAAGTGAGCTCTGGCTGTAGGTGTCCTCGCGAAGCTACGGTCAAAGCTCTCCAAATCGCTCATTATTATCAATGTCAAACCGCTTGGCAAGTTTCAATAGCTAAATCTTTTTTCTCCTTCCTGTGCGGAACTTAGCCAAGCGGCCAAATTGATTCTTTCTTTTTACTTGGGCGCAACATTATCTGTTCGCCCTCTCTCTTTTTATAAGCGCGTTGGCGTTTTTTGTTTTACAAACACGGATTTTTAAAAAATGAGATTAAGAGGTAAAATAATGGAATAACTTCCAATTTGATTTGACATTTGTCATTTGAAATTTGACATTTTACGACCATGTCCCTTATCCAGCTCCATAATTTTTTCAATCCCAAGACCGTGGCGGTCATCGGCGCCAACGACCGCGAAAATTCGGTCGGGTATTCGATTTTCAAAAATATCAAAGACAGCGCTTACACCGGCAAGGTGTTTCCGGTGAACATAAAAGCCAAAATTGTACAGGGAATTAAAGCCTATGGCTCGGTTTCCGAAATCAGCGAACATATCGACTTGGCGGTCATTGCCACGCCCGCGGCTACGGTTCTGGACTTGGTGATCGAATGCGGCAAATCCGGGGTTGGCGGCGTCGCGATAATTTCTTCGGGGTTCAAAGAAGCGGACACGGAAGGGCAAAAAATGTTTTCGCGGATACAAACCGCGGGGAAAAAATACGGCGTGAAAATCCTTGGCCCAAATTGCCTTGGCTTCATCAACCCGCGCCTTGCGCTGAACGCAAGCTTCGCCCCGGAAATGCCCAAACCGGGCAATATCGCGTTTGTATCGCAAAGCGGTGCGCTGTGCGATACGTTTTTGGATTGGTCGTTGGGCGACAACGTGGGTTTTTCCTATTTCGTTTCCATCGGCTCGATGGCTGACATCAGCTTTGACGAACTGATCGATTATTTCGACACCGACCCGAACGTAACCAGCATTTTGCTTTATATGGAGTCGCTAAACGACGCGCGCAAATTCATGAGTTCGGCGCGCGCGTTTTCCAAAACCAAACCGATTGTCTGCCTGAAGGCCGGATTGGATTCCGCCGGCATCAAGGCGGTCGCGTCGCACACCGGCACGATTGCCGGCGACAACAAAGTTTTCCAGGCCGCGTTCAAACGCGCCGGCGTTATCCGCGCCGCCACCATCAGCGAGCTTTTCAATTATGCAAAAACCTTGAATCATTACAAAAAACCGAACGGCAACCGCTTGGCGATCGTCACCAACGCCGGCGGCCCGGGCGTAATTTCAACTGATTTCTTGACCGGGCATGGGGGCCGTCTCGCGGAAATTTCACAAGCCACGGTGCAAACCCTGAACTCGGAATTGCCCGCCGCCTGGAGCAAGGGAAATCCAATTGACGTTTTGGGCGACGGACAGCCGCAACATTACCGCAGCGCGGTAAAAGCCTGCCTGGATGATCAAAACGTGGATGGCATCATGATCACGTTAACGCCGCAGGCCGTAACAAAAAGTGGCGAAATCGCGCGGGAAATCGCCAGCCTCCCCAATATCGGCAACAAGCCGGTTTTCGCGTCGTTCATGGGCCAGCACCGGGTCAAGGAAGGCGTGGAAATATTGCTCGGCGCGGGCATACCGGTCTACCGCACGCCCGAAAAAGCCATCGCCTGTTTTTTGGGCATCAACGAATGGCAAAAGAATCTGGAAAATATCGAAATTACGCCCGAAGCGATTCCGGCGGAATTCGTTCCCGATACCGAAACCGCGCTAAAAATGATCGACCGGGCAAATAACGAACAACGGTTCATCCTTACCGGCGCGCCGGCCAGAAAATTCCTGGAATGCTACGGCTTGGCCGCGAATCCGGCATATCTGGCCAAAACCGCGAACCGGGCCGCCGCGATCGCGAAAAAAATCGGCTTTCCGGTGGCAGTCAAACTCGAAGCCGCCGGGCTTTTGCATAAAACCGAGATCGGCGGCGTAAAACTGAATATCCGGTCCGCAAGCGAAGTCAAAAAAGCTTTTGCCCAGCTCATGGAAAATGCGAAAACATATATTGACGCCAAAGACATTGAAGGGATCACCGTGGAAAAAATGGTTTCGAAAAAATTCGAGCTGATCGTAGGCGGAAAATTCGACCCGATGTTCGGGCCGGTAATCGTTTTCGGGATGGGCGGCGTGGCCGTGGAAGTCTTCAATGACATCGCGATCGGCCTGCCGCCGCTGAATATGGCTCTGGCGAAAAACCTGATGGAGCAAACCAAAATATTCACTTTGCTCAAAGGCTACCGCAACCTACCCGGCGCCAATGTCCGCGAGTTGCAATTCTTCCTTTATAAATTTTCTTATTTGCTGGCCGATTTTCCGCAAATCAAAGAAATCGACATCAATCCGCTGGCCGCCGATGAAAACGACATCGCCATAATCGACGCCAAAGTGGTTTTTGACCCAAATGCCGTTAAAAATCCGCCCAAGCCTTATTCGCATCTGGCAATTCTTCCCTACATCAAAGAATACGAAAGCCATATTACCGTTGCCGGCCAAAAAGTTTTTCTCCGGCCGATAATGGCCGAGGACGAACCCCGCCACCGCGAATTCCTCAATAATCTTTCCGAAGATAGCAAACGCTTCCGTTTTTTCGGCGCCGCGGAAAATTTCGA
>Ga0172381_10006128_pt1 | contig 12097 bp, 12 predicted proteins | sample Leawel6488metaG_FD_119754 | JGI IMG/M metagenome (GOLD analysis project Ga0172381, IMG submission 119754) | Leachate microbial communities from a municipal landfill in Southern Ontario, Canada - Leachate well 64-88 metaG | ecosystem: Engineered > Solid waste > Landfill > Unclassified | place...
AAGACATTACAGATCCGCAGTGGTTGTGAAGGTGGCGGCAAAGGCGTATTGATACAAAACAACAAATCAGCGACGCTCTCATGCAACAACACACAGACGCTGTTTGAGGCAAGTCATAGAGAGCGGTGTTTTAGTATATCGCCTTATATAGACGGCAATGGTGGCAATCCTGCCTGTAATCAAGGCGGCAAAGCAATAGTACAGACATACGCCATTGGAAACGGTCAAGCAGACCAAGCGGGAATAAAAGAAAAAGTGGGTGCATTAAATTGTATGCACGACCAACAGGCAGTAATGCAAAGACAACATAGCGGTCACACAGTACGCAGACTTACGCCTCTGGAGTGCGAAAGGCTTCAAGACTATCCTGATGGGTGGACGGACATACCTGGGGCGAGCGACTCTGCAAGGTACAAGGCATTAGGCAATTCCATAGCGGTTTGTTGTGCGGAGTATGTGTTGGAGGGGATTAGTAAAGAGGTGGATCAGATATGAAACTTTTATTTGTAGGCGATCTGCATCTGCGTGGCCAGAATCCCCGAAACAGGAGAGGTTCTTATTATGATGACTGTTTTGCTAAGTTATCTGAAATAAAAGATCTTTCAGTATTATATAACGCTCCAGTAGTGCATACCGGTGATCTGTTTGATTCTCCTATGGTTTCATACAGTGTTTTCGGTGCCTTGGCTGATTATCTTTCGGGTTTTTCTCCTGTTTGGTTTGCTGTACCGGGTAATCACGATCTTATAGCACACAATCTCGACAAAGTAGCCAGGACACCGTTTGGTGCATTGACTAAACTGGGATATGTACAGGCAGATAAAGTTATAGGCACGAGTTACGAGATTAGAGGCGTGGGTTTTGATCCTACACTCGATAGAGACTTACATGAGTACAAGGTTACTTTTTTGACAGATAAATGCAGGGTATTGGTTGTTCACGGGATGTTACTGCCTCAAAGGCCTGTATTTGACAAGTATTCGTATGTAGAAGATGTAGCAGAGGTAACGCAGGCAGATGTTGTTTTATCGGGGCATTATCACAGTGCTTTTATAACGGAAGCAAAGGGCAAGAAGTTTATAAATCCGGGAGCTGTTATGAGAATAAATGCATCTGAGGAAGAGATAAAACGTATGCCTCATGTAGTGCTTTTTGATACAGATAACGGTAAGACAGAGATTTTACCATTAAAGGTGGCAAAACCGGGTGATGAGGTTCTTGACCGGAGCGCAATCGTACTTAATAACGATAGGGATGCGCATATGCAGGAATTTTTATTGTCGCTCGATTATACATCAGAATCACGGTTTTTAAATATGCAGGAGATCATGGAAAAAATAATTAAGGACGAAAAGTTAGACCCAAATATAACCACAATAGCAATGAATAAATTATCGGAAGTCCGCGAGGCTTCCAGAGAGAGGAAGAGCATATGAATAAGAAGACAAAGATCGTAGTAAAAACCCCCGGGAGCAGGAATGTAATGTCAGCAGATGGCGGAGTGACTATTTCCCTGCTGCTTGGAAAAGATGTCAAGCTAAACGGTAAATTACAGGGGCAGAATAAAAATTTCCTTTCATGTTTATCGGGCCCCCCCGATTTACAGGCTCTTATGATCCTGACATTTTTGCATCAGAAGCCGGACATCAAGGCAGAGTTTGAAAAATATTATGAGCAGGCTAAAGAGCCACAAGACGCAAAAAGCATTAACCTGCAGAAAAAAGAGGAGAAAAATGATTAAACAAAGCGTAAAAGAACTGGGAGTGGAAGAAATATTGACACAGCTCCGGGATGCGGCAAATTTAATTGATGCCTCTCTTGTTTCCCTTACCGAAGCACAGCGGGCGCAATCAGAGGCCTATAAAAACAGAAATGATGCCAGGACAATATTAGAGTTGGCAAAGGCAACAGCCGTAATGTCTCTTCCGGAAACAGCCAAGAATGACCTGACACGGCAGGCATATATAACAAAAGAGTGTACGGCAGAAATCAGGGTACTTACAGATGTTGAAAACCGTATATATGATGCGGAAGCAAAAGTGCAGGAGTGTCAGCGCATGTTGCAGTTATATCAGAATCAGTTTTTAGCGGCGCAGAAAAGGGCCCTGCTTGTATCTGCGCTCTGTAATGCGGCGGTGGTTGTGGATGGCTGAACGGAAGCCCGGCGTATTGAACCTCGGAGAAGTACCCGCAAAGACTAAGGCTAAAGAGAAGAAGAAAAAAGAAACTGCCGTGTCTTATTACAGGGGACAGAAACTGGGAGAAGAGTTTGAGCGCAGTTGGGCTGACAGTATGAAATATTACAAAGCCTGGGGACACAAGATCGAGACAGGGTTTGCGGGTACACCATTTGATTTTTTCTTTTTTACTACAAAGCGGGCATTTGCGTTAGAGCTTAAGTCAACAATGGACGGGCGGTTATTGTATTCACGTATCAGACCGAACCAAAGACAAGGGCTCGAGGCGGCATATCAAGAGACTAATGGTTTTTTGACTTCAGCTATTTTGATAAGGCATAAGACGCTTAATATCAACAGGATATTTTATGTGCCGTGGGAAACGGTAAGGGAGCATGTGTTAAGTGGTGTGCCGGGATCCATTGATGGCAGGGATTTTGAATGTATAGAGCAGTTGCATTTTCGATATACAAAGAACGAAAAGGAGATAAAGGAATGGGTATGGGATTTAGGTATTTTAGGGGCGGAGCCAAAAGATGAATACACAGAAGTCTATCGTAACAGTGTCAATAGGCTCTTTGATCTCCGTAGAGGGGTTGTTCCCCTTACACCAGAGCAGCGTGCAGAAGCTCAGGTCTATTTCGACATTATTAAATCCAGATTACTCAAAGAAGCTGAGGCTCAGGCTGCCGCTATGGGGGTGTCCACGGCATCTATTATTGCATCAGATAAACCCGTCAAAAAACTCCGTTATCCTGCCACGAGGGCTCCTTCTAATGGTCCTATCAGAAATCCAAAGACTTGGGGAGGAGGCCGGGGAATCGGTAAACATCCGGATAAACGATCAAAGAATAAATCTTCCGGAGATCAGGTACCGGAGCGATATCCTCCTGAGGCCGTACCAGAAACCGACAATACAGACAGCGATTGAGGCAGAACAGGGCATATTAATTGCTCCATGTGGATCTGGCAAGACAGAAATAGGGCACGAGATAATAGCCGCTTTAAAACAGCCCGCCCTATGGCTTACACATACGATTGATTTACTTAATCAGTCTGCAAAAAGGGGCAGAGAAAAGCTCCATTTGTCGGATGAACAGATCGGAATCATGGGCGATGGTAAGAAAAATACAGGCACACATATCACATATGCCACTGTACAAACACTTAACAGGCTGACAGATACGGAGTTACAGGAATTTGCAAAGTATTTTGGCACAGTGATTGTTGATGAGGCGCACAGAGCGGTTGCAGGTGTATCGCACATGAAGCAGTTTGAAAGGGTTCTGTCTTTTATGTCTGCCAGGTATAGATTCGGGCTTACGGCATCTGAACACAGAGCCGATGGATTGATGCAGACAGTATTTATGATACTGGGCGAGAAGTTTTATGAGATACGAAAATCGGACATCGAAATGCATTTAATGACTCCGGCCGTACAGTTTGTCAAGACAGAATACAGATTTGCGTATGATCCTGCGGCATATGATCGTTTTCCTTTTTCGACAATGTTATCCGATATGGCTCTTGATGCTGACAGGAATGAGAGTATTTGCAGGCTCCTTAATCGTATGGATGGTCACAGTGTATTGGTTTTAGGGGATTCATTGAAACATCTCGAGGCTTTAATGGCAGGTACGGTAATCGGACCGGTTGAGTATATAAACGGCGGCACTAATCGCAATGACAGAAACACAGCATTAAAACGCATGTATAACGGAACATCAAAAGTGTTGTTTGCGACATATGCGTTAGCGAAAGAAGGGCTCGATATACCGAGGCTCGACAGGCTGTTCCTGGTAACACCAAAGAAAGATCGCACGGTGGTTGAGCAGGCAGTAGGCAGGGTAGCAAGAAAATCCGAAGGGAAGGAGGATGTAATAGTATACGATTTTTGGGACGAAAACATGAAGTTATGCACAGAACACGCACGGGCAAGGGTAAAACAGGTTTACCAGAAGTTAGGTTGTATTGTAAGTGGTGGCCCTATAGTCAGGGCTAAACAAGAAAGTGAATTACCAATCTTTTAAAAGGAGAAATGGAAAATGAGTAAATTATCAGAGGCAATGAATGCGGCGCAGAGCGCGTCCGAAACGAAGCAGAAAGAAATAAAGAAAGATGTAAAGAAGGTCGTACAGGAGATAATCGATGCTCCGGTCGAGACCGCTAAAAAAGCAGAAGTGCTTCCGGAGCCCGAGGCTGATCCGGCAGAAAAGACAGAACAGGCGCAAGCGCCTGTTACAGCAGTAACAGTGACGCAACCGGCGGAAATACAGAAGATTTCGCCTTTAGAAATGCTTGCAGAAGACAGGAAAAAACAGATCAGAGAGCTTAATCCTGATTTTGATCTTGATTTTATGAATGTTTTCACCCGCCTGAAGCTCAACTCCAAAGGAGAGTTTATGTATTCCCTGGCCGGGCAGGATACGGTACTGGATGACAAAATTAAAATAAAACTGCTTGCAGGAGCAGCTATGCATCAGTACTGGGGCGAAAAGGGCACAGAGGAAGAGGGAACGTTGGTATGCTATTCCACTAACGGCCGTAAATGTGCGGTTGACGGTACAGTCTGCAGCGAATGTCCGTACAACAAAGAGAAGTGCCAGCTCAGGTATGCCATCGCTCTTAGAGTGGTTGGAAACAAAGATGAGGAAGACGAGATATTCAACTATAACATGCCTCCTACTGGCGCGTTTGCGTTTTCTGATTATGTTAAGCTCGTTACAAAAAAATATCGTAAGGGCATTAAAGACATAATCACGGTCATGTATACAGAGACGGAAGAGGGCAAAGACAAGACTCAGAAGTACAATGCCATTAAATTCAAGCCCGCCGATTAATCTACACACTAAAATAACAGGGGGTATTTGCAGATGACAATTTTTGCAGATATGGATTTGACAACAGACACTAAAAAACAGGTGTTCGGTATAAGGGAACGAGGCGCGTTTTCAAGTACCATACAAAGAGCCAGAGTTCCGATACAGGAAGTAAAAATTGATCTGCAGGTACCGGAAGTTAAGTATGTATGTTGTTTGACTTCGGAGATGTTTGATGAGTATATGGCACCGGTGTTCAATGACAAAAAGCCTTGTGCGTTTGATATTGAGACTGCGCCATCGGATAAGTGGCGTACTGATCCGATGGCGAGCCTCGATGCTCACCGTTCTGAAATTACCGGCATATCTTTTTCCCATATGTTAGGAACAGCCATATATGTACCGCTAAGGCATAAATCGGGCCAGAATTTTATACTTGATCCTGATACCTTTATTAAATGGCTTAAGACAGAGTTTTTTGAGCGGACGGATATTATCAAGATAGCGCATAATATATCTTTTGAGGCCGCATTCATGTATAAACACGGCATAGTTATTCAGGAGCCTGTATATGACACAATAGCGGCATCTCAGTTGACACTTAAAAACGATAAAGCGTTTAGGGATTTAAGCGATTCAGGTCTTAAAAAACTATCTCTTGAAATTCTCGGCATCCGGCAGACAGAATTTGCTGATGTAACCCAGGGTAGGTTTTTTGATGAACTTGATCCGCAAAATTATGCGACAGTCGAGTATGCCTGCGCCGACTCAGATAATACAATCCGTCTTTTTCAGTATTTTGAAGAGTGGTTCCGTTTAAATATACCAAGGCATTCTTTTTACTGTATGAAAATTGATAGCCCGTCCTGTGTATATGCCGGACTCATGAAGTATAACGGCATAGGGGTCAATGAAGAGCTTATGTTATCTAAAAAAGCTGAGGCGGAATCGAAGCTCGAGGCTCTACGTACGGAGATAGACAAATATACCGGGGGGATCGATATAGGAAAGAATGCGGCCACAGATGTATTTAAGAAGTGGCTGTTTACTACTCAGGGTTTCCATGTTCCTCACCGTACAGAAAAAGGGCGGGATTCGATTGATGATGAGTCGTTTCAAACACTGATGGACGAGTGTCGAGAGTCGAGACCCGAAATGCTGCCTATGTTTGAGAGATTACAGGAATACAGGAAGTGGGGCAAGCTTTTATCTACGTATATTGAGGGTTATATGCAGTACATCAATCCCGAAACAGGCAGGATACACGCTGATTTAATGCCGACAGTAACAGATACATCAAGGTTTGCATCACGTAAGCCAAACACTCAGAATTTACCCAGGAAAGACAATGACCCTATAGGAACCAGAAACTTCTTCCTATCTAATAAAGGAAACAATTTTTTAGATTTTGATTTTTCGCAAATCGAGCTTCGAGTCGGGGCGGTGTATTGTCGGGATGAGAAAATGCTTGAGGTATACAGGGACAATGGGGATATACATGCACAGACAACATCGGCGCTCTATAACATTTCTTTGGAGCAGGCTAAGAATAAGGATGCAGAGAATTATAAGGAACGCAGGACAATAGCCAAGAACATGAACTTCGGTATATTTTTCGGGCTGTATTCAAAGGGGCTGCAGAGAACACTGAAATTCAAAGCCGGTATTGAGAAAACACAGGATGAGTGTGAGGAGTATATAGATAATCTCCGCAGGGGTTACCCGGGCATTTTCAGGTGGCAGGAGCAGACAAAGAAACATGCGAGGGAGTTTAAGTATTCTGAAACGGCATTTGGGTTTCGTAGAATTTTAAAGGAAATCGATAGTCTTAATTGGGGAACTAAAGCATTTTGGGAAAGAGCCGCTTTAAATACTCCGGTACAGGGAACGGCAGCGGGGATAATAAAGCTTGCTATGGCGCGGCTGTTAAAAGTATTCATGGTATATCCACAGTTAAAACCAATATTACAGATTCATGACGAATTGTTATTCGAGTGTCCGGAACAGGATACAGATACGGCTGCCGGATATGTAAAAGCATGTATGGAGGTACAGCCATATGCAGAATTTGATGTACCAATAAAAGCTGAGGGAGCAACAGGGAAATTATTCGGGGAGCTTAAAGAACTTTAAAAGGAGCCTGACATATGGGACAGCTTGAAAACCTGCAACGATTTTTATCCGCTTTTTATAAGCCTCATGAAGAGATACATATACGTACATTCCATGACAGGGAAAAACAACAGCCAAAGAATTATTCTTTTAAGTTTAATGAACTCGAAGCAACATATAAAGAATTAAAAGCTGTCAATGACGAAAAACACGGTGTGTTTTTCGTAGTCAATGCCGGGGGGCATAATGACAAAAGCATTGATCGTATTACAGCACAGTTTTATGAATGTGATGCTAAGAGCTTTGAGGATCAATGGAAGCAGATCAATGCCTTTCCTCTGCTCCCTTCCGTTGTAGTAAAAACATCCAAGTCTTTGCATGTTTATTACCTGATGCGTGATGGGGCGGAAAAAGACAAGTGGCGTAGTGTACAAAAACAACTGGTGGCAAAGTTTGATGGGGATCCTCAATGTATCAATGAGTCAAGGGTTTTAAGGATACCGGGCTTCTATCATAATAAAAAAGAACCGGTCATGGTAGAGTGTCCTGTATTTGAACCGCACAGGAGATATGATCAGAAGGTTTTATCAGATCTCCTGCCCGTACTTGAAGATGATGCTGTCGTGGCCGCCGGAGAGTCAACATCAATCCTGCACCCAGGCATTGAAGTAATGTGTGATAAATGCCTGTTCATGAAATGGTGTAAAGAAAACCCGGAAGAAGTATCAGAGCATGACTGGCTTGCCATGATTTCAAATATGGCTACATTCAAAGGCGGCGTAGCAAAAATACATGAGTATTCATCCCCCTACACAGGATATTCAGTAAAAGAAACCGATCAAAAAATACAGCATGTTTTAGATAGCAAAACGGGTCCTATCATGTGCAGTACCATAGCCGAAAAGGGGTGGATATGTCCGAACATTGGCAAGTGTAATACTAATTCTCCCGCAGGCCTGGCATTTAAGGGCCTTACCGTGGATGAGCTGCAGTCTTATATAGAAAGAATCCCTCAGGATGATAGCGAACTGCGCAACTACCTGAAAGCTAAAAATTATGTTGAAAACTATTTTGCAGGAGTTTCGGGAGATATAGCTATTTCGTTTATTCAGGAATTTGTCAAGGAGTATTTTGGCTTGACCGTTGTACATACCAAGGCGCTTGTAAAGTTCTATAAGACTAAGATCAATCCCGAAAAGATCCGTGAAACCATGGTCAATAATTATGCGTTACCGCTTAAAGAGATTTGTAGCATGATTGTATCAAACACGAAAAGCGACACTCGAACCCCGACACTCTGTCAGACGATTTATGAATGGCTTAAGGCGAATAAGGCGGTTTTTTATAAGTATCCAGATGGCAAATGCTGTATGTTTTATAGAAACAGATTTTTACAATTATCGGACAATCCTAAGTTAAGGGGTTTTGTATATAACGAAACAGGGATATTGAGTTCAGGGATGGATGGCAGGGCGATAATGCAGGCGCTCGCAGATAAGACAGAGTATGAAGGCAAGGCTATTTCTTCAGCGAAATGGATGTATTATGATCCAATAAAGGATATACACTATTATAACTTGTGTGATGAGGAAAACAGTATCCTGAAGCTGTCAAGTGGTGTTGTGGACATAGTATCAAACGGAGTTAATGAAGACAGTATAATGCTTGAAAAACCATCAACACCTGATATGGTACCGATTAAGTTTTTGCCTGATGTTGATATATGCAAAGGTCTTCTTGAGCTAAAAACCCTCATAATGGATAACCTGACTATCGAAAGGGAACATGCACTTTTTATTTTCTGTTATATTATTGCAATTTTCTTAAAAGACCGTGTCGAAACAAAACCAATCATAAAGTTTTCGGGTTCCACAGCAGCAGGCAAGTCTACGGCGGCCAAGCTTATTACTACCTTATTATATGGATCCCCGGTTCTTAATTCGGAAGCAGGAACAGGAGCAGGACGATATACAGCCGCTTCCCGTGATCCCCTTTTCGTTATGGATAATCTCGAGGCTGATAATATGAACCAGGGTGTTCGTGATTTTCTACTTACGGCGGTTAGTGGTGTTACGAAAACAAAGCGTGAAATGGGGACAGATACAGGGCTTATTACTGAGAAAATCGAGGCTCTCATCATGATTACCGGTATAGAGCCTCTTGCGGGAGAAGAAGTTATAAATAGGACATTCGAGTTTCGATGCTCGAATGAGTATAAGCAGAGTTGTTTTTTGGAGCAGAAGTTACAGAACGATATAAAACGGGCAAGAAACAGATTATTGAGCGCCATATTCCGGTTTATAGCCGAGATACTCCTGCCTGACCTGAACGATCTATATCAGGATGCGCATACGTTACTGAGCAAAACTCCTCATAAAAAAGAGAGATCCAATGAAATGATAGCAAATATCATGTCAATATTAGCCAAGCTTGATGAGTTGTCTCCCGAATTTCTTAATGGAAAATCGATAGCCGATACAGTATCAGAGTGGCTTAGTTATCATGACAGGACAGCTTTGGAGATTGAAGAGGATACAGACAGCGGCCTCTTGTTCCTGGAAGTTATATTAAAGGACCTGCAGGAAGAGAATAACGAAATTGATAGTGTGCTTTACCGTGTTCCGGTTGTCAGAGAAAAAGGGTCTGTTGTAGGGTGGTTGGCGCGGCCTAAAGATCTGTATACGATGTGCGCCATGCTCGCTAAAAATAAAGGCTTCAAATTCGAGTATCGGAACGCGAGGCAGCTATTCCTGAGGGTGAAAAACAATACAAGAATTACTGGCGAAATGGGTTGGGAGATAAAGAAAGCAAAAAGAATAGGTGGCTATGACTATTATCGGTTTATTAAGAAAGGAGGACAGGAAGAGGATGACGACTCGTGAGTATATTTGTTATGTGTTGTCCCGGTATAACAGTATTATTACCGACATTAATACCCTGAGGAACGAGATACAGGTGGTCGAAACTCTTGATGAGACGATCGAGACTCTTGCGTATCCTCACTTTGCTCCTACGGGCGGTATACATGGGTCGAAAATCAATGATCCTACTGCACGGGTAGCTCTTATTTATCGTGCCGAAAACGAAAAGGCCGCACGAAACCATGTCGATCGTGAGCAAACAGAAAAGACAATCAAGTATTTAGAGAGTGTTATTCGGTTTATTGACACGAGCCTCGATGCACTAAAAAAATATAAGCCTGTGATTTTTAATGTTCTGTGTGGCCTGTATATAAAACAGCTGCCGTGGCTTACATTGTCAAGACACATGTTTATAAGCCGATCACAATTAAACAGGTATCGAAACTCGGGCATCGATATTCTTACTGCCTGGTGGGAGGGAAAGCCGCAGGATCAAACAGCTGAGATATTAAAAACGGAGGAAAAGGAAAATGGATAACGCATATGTAATTCGAGTTTTAATCATTCTTGTAATAGTAGCGGCAGGGGGTTTTTGCGGCGGATATAAATGGCGTGAAGTCAAGTGGAACATGGATCACGAAGCACGCCGGAAAGAGTGGACGAAATGAACGAGAAACAAGCAATAAATATATTTTTAGTGTTGGTAGTTATCTTATCTATCGTTCTTAAACTTTATTATATCCGGGGGGCAGAGGCAGAAATAATCCCTGAACCTGTAAGAGTGGAACGCAAATTAGTCAACGATTACAGGTATACAAGACTTGACTTGCCAAACGAAGCGTCAGGCGAGTTTAAGGCATACATGGACTATCGAGCCATTGAGGATAAGCTAACAGCACAATGGTATCTTCAACAATTATGCCGTACCGACAGCGAGGGGTTCAGGCGGTTCAACAACAGGTATGTTGTAGCGGTAGGCACAGGGTATGCGGACTGCGTAGGTCAGGAGCTTCGGGTTACGTTGTCAAGCGGTATCGTGTTTTATGCCATAGTCGGGGATATAAAACAGGACAGACATACCGACTGGAGTAACAGGTATGCCATGAGTGGCAACATAATAGAGTTTGTAATAGACACTTTGGTAATGGACTTCGAGCATATCCGCAAGGGCGACATATCAGGTGCCGGACTGTTCGGGGCGGTAGTAGGTTTAGAAAAATTAAAGTAGAGAGGTAATACAATGCTTGAACTAAACAGGCTGTACAATATGGACTGCATGGAAGGCATGAAGATGATAGACGATAACAGCATAGACATGATATTTACTGACCCGCCATACGGACACAACAACAACAACAACGGCGACCTTATTTCGCGGAGGGAGGCCGCATTAGGCAAAGGCGAGTATGTCCCAGACAGGGACAATAGGGCGATTATGAATGATGGCAAAGAAGCCGATGAGATATTTAAGCAGATGATACCAGAAATGCACAGAGTACTAAAAGCTGGCTGCTGCTGCTGCTGCTGCTGCGGCGGCGGTCCTGACCCAATGTTTGCGAGGTGGAGTTTATGGCTTGACGAAGTGTTTAAATTTAAGCAGATGATAGTTTGGGATAAAGGCCCGATGGGGATGGGCTGGCATTACCGCAGGAGTTATGAAACAGTACTTGTTGCCATGAAAAAAGGGGCGGCCTGCAAATGGTATGACGAAACACACGCAATAGAAAATATTATCCGGCCACGGTATAAAGGCATAAGAAAGATAATACCTTCAAAAGCGCAGCACCCGACACAAAAGCCGGTTGAGCTTGCAAAGTTTTTTATAGTTTTGCACTCACAGGAAGGCGAAACAGTATTAGACCCATTTGCCGGAAGCGGTACAACATTAATTGCGGCAAAGCAAATGAAAAGGCAGTATATAGGATTTGAACTTGATAAACAATGGGCAGATATAGCCACAGCCCGACTTGAAGAGGCGAAGAACCAGACAACACTATTCTAAGAAGGGGGCGCACAATGATACACGCAACAGAAAAGCAGGTAAATTTTTACAGGCAACTGTGTGAGGAAATAGGTCAAGACGCTGATGATGACTTTGAAAGAATGTCAGTCAGCGAGGCAAGTAAGG
>Ga0172381_10006129_pt1 | contig 12097 bp, 8 predicted proteins | sample Leawel6488metaG_FD_119754 | JGI IMG/M metagenome (GOLD analysis project Ga0172381, IMG submission 119754) | Leachate microbial communities from a municipal landfill in Southern Ontario, Canada - Leachate well 64-88 metaG | ecosystem: Engineered > Solid waste > Landfill > Unclassified | place...
AATTGATAAAAGTTTTTTCATAGGATTTTGGTTAAGGTGAGGGGTGAGGCGTCTTCTGTGGCCCGAGGGCGAGGGAAGAATATATTAATTTGGTGGAGGGAGCAATATGCGTTCCGGACTCGGCTACCCCAAACAGTTGAGTTCGGGAGTTTGGTTGGCTGCAGGGTGGACTCCCACTCCCTTTCGTGGTAGACTCCCCGTGCTTAAAAGTAACAAGGGCTTTTCATGAAAAATTTTATTAGAAAGATCGTTCTTTTCGTCTTGAGAAGGTATGCTAAAAGGAAACTAAAAAGATTCAAAGGAGAGGTTATTTGCGTCACCGGATCAATAGGGAAAACCAGCACTAAAGATGCTATTTTCACCGTCTTGAACACGAAATTCAAAGTACTGCGCAATGAGGAAAGCATGAATACCGATTTTGGCCTGCCTTTGACTATTCTTGGGCTGAAAAGTGGATATAAAAGTGGGTTAAAATGGGCGTGGCTCATTATAAAAGGGTTCTTCACATCCTTCACTAAAATGTACCAAGAGGTGATCGTTCTCGAAATGGGCGTCGATAAACCTGGCGATATGGACTACCTTCTTTCCATAATCAAGCCTGATATTGCTGTCATGGGGCCGGTTGCTCCTGTTCACATGGATGTCGGACAATTCAAAAATCTGGATGAAGTTTTTGAAGAAAAATCGAAAATGGTTAAAGCTCTCGACAAAGATGGCATCGCGATTCTTTATGCTGACGACGAAAGAACTTTTAGGCTCAAGAACGGGAGACCAAAGAACAAAACCTTCACATACGGACTTTCTCCTGAGGCAGATTTCAAGGCTACCGGAATAGACGAAAGCCTTGCTGGAATCAAATTCAATCTCGGGATGGATGGCCGTCGAATTGAGATTTCCGTTCCAGTTTTGGGGAAACAGCACATTGGCATCGTTTTGCCTGCGATCATATGCGGCATATCGATGGGTTTCACAGTTGAAGAAACGATCATGGCTTTGCAGAGATTCAGATTGCCAGCAGGAAGGTTCAATCTTATAGAAGGACGTGTGGAAGGGGTTACTATTATTGACAGTACATATAATTCGTCGCCGAAGGCATGCGAGGAAGCGCTTCGTACTCTTTCCGGACTTCAACCAAAAAGTGGCGGAAGGAAAATAGCAGTGCTTGGAAATATGAACGAACTCGGAGATTTAAGTGAGAAGTTGCACAGAGACATTGGAGCAAAAGCTCCTGAAAGTTGCGATATTCTGGTGACGGTCGGACAGGCTGCTTCTTTTTTTGCAGATGCCGCTGAAGAGGCTGGGATGAAAAAAGTTTTCCGATTTCAAAATGTTTTTGCCCTTATTGAAGGATTCAAAGATAAGATACAACCTAACGATATCGTTCTCGTGAAAGGGTCTCAGAACAATGTCCGATTGGAGAAATTTGTAAAAGAAATAATGAAATTTCCGGAAGAAGCTCCAAATGTTTTGGTCAGACAGAGCAAGGATTGGCAAAAAATCTAAACATGATCTACAACTGGAATATCATAGGCCACGAGAAACAGCTCCTTGCGTTGGAACACGACATCGCAAGCGACAACCTTTCACATGCATATCTTCTTTGCGGGCCAAGTCATGTAGGGAAGTACACCGTGGCGAAGAAGCTTGCTTCGATTTTGCAGTGTGAAAATAATTTCTGCGGAGTTTGTCCGACGTGTATACAGATCAGAAAAGGCAGCCATATCGACACGATGGAATACGAAAACAACCACGAACCTATCAAGATCGGGGACATCCGAGAGATCATCGCGAGATCTAATATGTGCAGTCAGAGCAGATACAAAATAGTGATTCTTCAAAGCATAGCTAGAATGACACCTGAAGCCGCGAACGCCTTTCTGAAGACGCTTGAAGAGCCATACCCACGAACGGTTTTCATCATGACGGCCGGCTTTGCAAAAGACGTTTTGCCGACTATCGCATCGCGATCAAGGCTTATGAAGTTTCATTTGTTTTCGTCGGACTTCTTGGCGAATAAAATGCGTGAACTTTATCCTGAGAGCGACGAAGAGACCATATCGCAGGTCGAAATTGTCGCTTGGGAAGACCGGTCGAGCCATTGATCTCATGGACAATCCGGACAAGCTTGCTTATTTTTTGAAGCTTTATAAGGACATTCTCTATCTCCTTGAGACCGACAATATCGTTGAGAAATTTGCGTATGCCGCCGCGTTTGCCGAAGAAGAGGAAAAGGGCAAAGATTTCTTTGGGGTTTTGTCTCATATTCTCAGAGCCAAGATTCTTGAAAATAATGGGTTGGAAGAAAGGGAAAAATTCATTAGAATGGTCGCAAAAGTGCAAGAGGCCGCACAGCTTATAAAAAAGAATGTGAACGCTAAACTTGTATTTGAAAATTTAATGCTTACACAATGATTATAGGAATTTTTGACTTTTATGAACTGAACAACATCGAAGTTGCGTCTCCTCCTGAAAATGTTTTTGATAACGGCGACGTTGTTATTTTCAAATCTGAGGAAGGATACGAAGAACTCGGGAAAATTTTGTATATTTCCGCCGGAGAAAAGATAGGGGAGAACTTCAAGGTTAATGCGAAAATTCTCAGGAAAGCGACAGCTCACGACCTCCAGAAATTCGAATCCAATAAAGAACGAGGATTGGCCGCTGTTGAGGCTTGTGGCGAATTGGTAAAAAAACACTTGCTCGACATGCAACCTTTTTATGGGATTTATTCATTGGACGGACTAAGAGTGAACATCATCTTCACAGCTGAGGATCGCGTGGATTTCCGTGAATTGGTTAAAGATCTCGCTAAGAATTTACAGAAACAAATCCACCTTAAACAGATCGGACCGCGAGACAAAGCGAGAATCGTCGATGGACACGGGAGATGTGGCCGCAAATTTTGTTGCCGTGGATTTCTTAGCAAACTTGAAAGTATCAATATGGACATGGTTCGCGTACAGGGACTTGAAGGGAAGGGAAGCGCGAAGTTGTCAGGAGCATGCGGGAAACTCCTTTGCTGTCTGAAATATGAAGTCGATGCCTATAAAGAGTTGAAGAAAGAGCTTCCTCTAATCGGGAGCAAAGTACGTTTGAAAAAACCGGTTTTCGGATCGCATGACGAGGGAGTCGTGGTGTCTCTCGATGTACTAAATAGAAAATTCAAGATTCATGTTGGAGAGAGAGATTACGCAACGGCTAGTGTTGACGATATTTCTAAAATTCTAAGCAAACCTATCGAGACTGCGCCGAAGACTTATGTTGTTCCGGCTGGTAGCGCGGGTGGCAGCGGCCGTAGAGCAAAGAGTGAAGGTGGCCGTGCGGATGGCGGCGAGAGTGGCGGAATTGGCGGGCTTGGTGGGGCGAATTCTGAAGAAAGAGACGCTGGTTTGGCTGGCGATTTGACCGAAGGTTCGGCTGACTCTGTTGGCTCCGATGATTCAGCTGGATCTGATGAGACTTCCGGCAACGAAGATTTAACGTAAAAAAATGTTTACATATCTGATTATATTCTTGAGCTTTTTTGCACTTCTGGCTGTGTTTATTCGAAGAGTTTATCTTGTTTTCAAAAAGAAAGCAGTTGTAGAGGAAAAAGCGCCTTTTACTGGAGCGCCTGTGGAAACCTCCGAAGAACCAAAGAAAAAAATGCCTCGCGATAAAAAACTCGAGATGCAAAAGCTTTATGATAGGGCACAAGCTCACATCAAGAAATGCAATCCAAAGGAAGCCGTTAAAACGCTTATAAAAGCACTTTCTCTGGATCCCGATTATATGGATGCTCAAAAGGAACTTGGACGACTTTATCTCGAGCATCAAATGTGGGGCAAAGCGGCCGCGGTTTATAAATATCTTTCAGAGAAAACTAATGACCCTATCGATTATAGTCATCTTGGACTCTCGTCTTACAATGCCGGCGATCTTGAGGCTGCAGTCGAGGCCTATCAGAAGGCCGTTACTCTCGATCCTCTACGTGCACCGCGCTATGTCAGCTTGGCGCAGGTATACAGGGATTTAAAGAAGGACCAGCTTGCTTTAATTTCGGTCAATAAAGCTCTTGAAATTGATTTCTCAAACATTGACCATCTTCTTCTTGCTTCCGATATACAGATGAATCTCAATGGATTGGTTGAGGCGAAGGAGTTACTTCGCAAAGTTCTCGAACATGACCCTGCCAATAAAATCGCCGCAAAACTTTTGGCTGAAGTTGAGGCAAGGGAGAGAGCGAAGGAAGAGGAGGGGGGTGCTGGGAATGGGACTCAGGCCTAGTACACGCTTCCCGGTGCCACTAGATATTTCTCCTGCCCGGCTCTGTAACGAGATATGATCTCTTCTTTTTGCTCGGTGCCGTCTTTTCTAGTGATTGTTCTATACCAAAGTGCGTCGAGGCCTGTGTTCCTATTTTCGATGAGTTGCTTTTGGCCTGGAGCGATAGATGGATCCACGATGTATAAAACTTCCTTTGGAGCGGATCTGTAATTTGAGATAAACGGACCATCCATCTTCACCGATCTGCCATCAGACGTTCCATAAAATTTGAAATAAGCGTGCATGCCGTCGACATATCCCTGTATCAAGATCGGAGCCTGTGTGTCGTTCGTGAATTTCAAGTCTTGACCTCCAACATAAATAGTCGCGTCCAATCCGTTGCCGAGAACCTGTGCGTAATATGAAACGACGTACGAATGAGGAGCTCTTTCCGTGATTGGAAGACCTGTGAAAATCGCGGCACGATACATAGTCGTCGAGACTTGGCAGAGACCGCCACCATATTCCGGGATAGTGCCTTTCTTTGTTATTACTAATTCTTTTTTATAACCTGTCGTGTCGTCGACCGAACCCAACGTATCATTGAAAGAAAAAGTCCCGCCCATCGGGATTATCGTTCCGTTCATTTTGGCAATTCCAACATTGATATTGTGTATCCTGTTCACATGCGATCCATAAAAGCTGGAGTGGCCAACTCCTATTAATTCTTTTATGCCCATTTCTTGAAGTTCGCTGCTTATATTTGTCGTGGCTTTGATTGTTCTTGTTTGGAGCTCAACGTCTGTGATTTTTTCGTTGATGGCTAATTCGATCGATTTCTTGAGAGACCCTCTTTGGATTTTTGTTCCGTCCGAGCCTTTTCCCTCGATGACAATCGCGCCCTCGGCGTTTTTTGAGATCGAGACTGATTCGGCTTCGCTTTCTATTTTAGCGGACATTTCTTTGTCGATGAATTCATTAAGTTTGGTTTCGTCTACCGTGATTTTGATTTCTTTCGTAACTGTGCCTGCAAAGCCTGTCATCGTAAGGGGTGCGGTGGTGGAGGTGTTCGTGGCGCCTGTTGCAGCTGCGGTGATGGCGCTTTGGGTGGCAGCTTGGTCTGTGCCGGTTATTGGCTGGTCGCCCGTGGCCGCTGGTTGTGTAGTCTCGTCGTTTGAAGATGGCGAGGCGTTGTTCCCGCCATTTTCGAAGAATCCTACTTTGCCGAGATATGGAATAGTTATTGTGCTGTATTCCTCGAATTTTATAAAATCCAAATTGCTCATTGGTTTGAATGTCCACTTATTTTTGCCGTATGAAATTTTGATCGTTGTTTTTAGTTTGCTTTCAAATTCTGCTCTGAATTTCTCAAGTTCGGCCTTTGTTATTTCGGGATTCTTCTTCCCAAGAGTAAGGCTGATTTCGGTGTTTTTCATAGCGGCCGCCATTTCTCCAACAGTCTTTATCACGCTTTCTACTTCTAGGCTTTGACCTGCTTTTTCTTCTGTTATAACAAGTTTATTCCCGGCGCCTACTACATATCTCGCGTTTAGAGGGGCGATTTTTGAGAGCTCGAATTTCTCTGTAAGCTTGGCGATCAACTTGTCCTTGTCGAATGAGTATAAAATCTCTGCACCTTGGAGTTTTTTCGCGTCTTGGATTATCTCGAAAGGATTTTGTTGTTTGAAATCCATTCTTCCTACGGTCGCGACTGTGTCTTCCGCGAGGATATCCAATCCTATTTCGCTTGGTAAAATCTCAACTTTTTTGGTGGAGGCTGGCGCGCTGGTCGTGCCGGTGGAGTCTGGTTTGCTCGCAAGAGTGAACACAAAAGGGGAGACCAGATATTCTTTTTCTTTGTCGTTAATTATTTGGATCGCTTCTTCCGGAGTTTTCAGCCCAACATCAACTCCTGCTATTTTTGCACCCATCGGAAGCTTGCCCTGTAAATAAAATTTTGCGAAAAAAAACAGAGATGCAATCGCAGCTCCTATTATGAATCCGATGAGGAGTGATTTTATCACTCTGCGAAAAACTTCTTTAGTCATTGTCGTCTTGTTCTTCGTTTTTCTTTCTGCCAAAAAACCTCTTGAGCAATCCTTTTTTCTCTTTTTTTACACTAAGACCGACGATCGATCCAATAGCGCAACCGATCACGGCTCCCATCATCACGTTGTTGATTTTTTTAGTTATTTTCTTTGCTTTCATTTCTTGTTATTTGTTGTTTTTTGTTTGTTGTTTACTTCGCGACTTCTATCGTTTTGGTTTTCCTTATTGCGTTGACCTTTATTTTGCCAGGGAAGGAAAGCTCTTTAGATATTTTTTCCGCGATTTTTTCAGCTAGAAGTTGCGTACCTGCATCGTCCACGCTGTCTGAATCAACTATCACGCGGACTTCTCTGCCCGCTGAAATTGCGAATGTTTTTTTGACACCCTCGAATCCTGCCGCAACAGCTTCCAAGGCTTGGAGTCTCTCGAGGTATTTCTCCAATGATTCCTGTCTTGCACCCGGACGGCTGGCCGACAAAGCGTCTGCTGCTTGAACGAGTAACGCTTCTGGTGTTCTTGGTTTCTCTGACTCGTGATGTGTCCATGCGGCGTGTATTTCTTCAGGAGAGAAATGATACTTCTCCATCAATTCTTTTGTAAGATAGTCGTGTGAACCTTGGACGTCTGGATCTTGGTCTATCGCTTTACCTAAGTCATGAAGGAATCCTCCAATCTTGCACGTCTGGACGTTTGCTCCGATCTCCGAAGCTAATGCTGTTGCAAGATATCCAACCTCCATTGAATGACGCATAATATTTTGACTGTAGCTTGTTCTATATTGGAGACGGCCGATTGTTTTCACTAATTCTGGATCTAGATTTTTTATACCAACCTTGTCCACCATTCTTTTACCAATCTCGAAAAGTTCCTGGTCTATTTCTTTCTTTGAATCTCTTATGGCTCGGTCTATTACTTCTTTATTAATATCTCCGGCCACATTCACCAGTTTCTCGATTGTTTTCTGAGCGATTCTTCTTTCGACTAGATTAAACGCTGAGATAGAGATTGTCTTTGGAAGGTCGTTGAAAACGATATCAACCATAAGAAGGCTCTCTATATATTCGATGTTCTTCGCATCTCTGCCGACTATTTTGCCTTTTACGATATCTTTCGTAACCTCTACCAATACCGCACGAGGTTCGACCGATGTCGGAGAGCACAATCTCTGGATCGCGTTGATGATTATTTTCTGTGCTGTTCTTTGTGCGTTCTCTTTTGTTTGTTCGATTATAGTTGCGAGCTTCTTCTCGTTGTCTTGTTCCATCTCACTCTTATATAGGCGTAGTATTTCTTCTTTTGCCTCGACAGCTGTCTTGCCTGATTTAGCAGAAAGTTTATCCAAGAAGTCTTTGTCGAACTTGATAGATCCGTTTTGTTTCGCTGAAATTTCCTCCTCTATTTCTGCAACTTTTAATTTCTGCTGGTTAACCCTGTCTTCTTGTTTCTGCAAAGCTGCTTCTTTGTTTTTCAAAGACGCCTCCATTTGAGCTAGAAGTTTGCTATTAACCTCGACACTCTCTTCGGCTGCTTTTTTCATCTCTTCTACTTTCTCTTTTGTTCTTATCTTGATATCTTCTGCTTCCTTCTTTGCCTCCTCTATTAACCTCTCTCCATCCTCTTTTATTTTCTCTAAATCTATCTTGATGTTTTTGCCCATGAAATATGTCACGGCCGCCCCCGCACTTATCGACAATACCCAAATTACTATGTTCACAATATTCATGTTGTTTTGCTTTAAAATCCTCGCAGAGCATACCCGCCACCCACTGTTTTATCAAGGTTTGTTTAAAGTTTTGAACGGTTTTTACACACCTTTTTTCCAAACACCACCTTTACCCACTATTTTTGTGCAAAAAAGAGTCTTTCTACTAACATTTACTATTTATATTTATTTACTATAATTAGTTAGCTCAATATCATTTAAGATAAACATTATGAAAGTTTTTTGTTCACAGAAAGATTTAGAAAATGCTTTGAATATTGTTAACAAAGCAATCAGTTCGAATAATACTCTCCCTGTTCTGAATAATATTTTGGTAAAAGCCGAGGGAAAGAAATTGTATTTTTTCGCAACGAATTTGGAGATAGCAATTAGTTGTTATTTTGAAGCTGACGTTCGAAGTGAGGGGGCGATTACTGTTCCAGCGAAGCTTATAACGAGTTATGTTTCACTGCTTTCTGACGAGAAAGTCGAGTTAAATATAGGCGATGGACTGACTTTAATGGTCAAATCAACAGCTTCTACTACAAAGATCAAGGGGATCAGTTCGGATGAGTTTCCTTTGATTCCAAAAGTTGATCCTGAACATAGTTTTTCAATAACAACCGGAGTGTTCGATGCTGCTATTGCTGAAACTGTTTTTGCGGCTTCTACTAACGTTTCTAGGCCGGTTTTAGCTGGTGTTTATTTCACTGTTAATGGATGTGAAATGAAGATGGTTGCAACTGACAGCTATAGACTTGCTGAGAAAAAAATAATTCTTGAAAACAAGATAGATGGAAGTTTTGCTTGTATCGTTCCAGCTAAGACAATTATAGAACTTGGGAAAATCACGACTAAATCTGAGGCTAAAGAAGTTCTTGTTAGTATTTCAAAGAATCAGGCTCTTTTCCGAATTGGAGATGTTGAGTTGGTTACAAGACTTATCGAGGGTAAATTTCCTGAATACGAGAGGATTATTCCAAAAGAAGCAAAAACTAAGTTCGAAGTTTCAACAGAAGAGCTTTCGTTGGTTCTTAGAAGAGTTAGTCTTTTCGCTAGAGAGAATAATAACAGCGTAAGGATTAGCGCGACTAACGACGGGAAGCTTCTTGTTGCCACTGATGAAACAAAAGTTGGAGAAGAAAAGGCCGAGGTTTTGATAAAAATGGAAGGAGAGAATAATAAGATTTCTTTGAACGGGCAGTATTTATTAGATGTTTTGACATATATGCCTGACGAGAAGATTAACTTTGAGATGAGTGATAAACTTTCTCCTGCTGTTATTAAGCCTGTCAAAGGAGACGATTATGTTTACATTATCATGCCTCTTAAGGTATAGTTTCTCACGAAATCAGTTCTTAGCGGCTTTTTAAGTTGCCGTTTGATATTTATGCAAAATATTGTTTCGTATTTTCCCGAAAGGGAATTTGAAAAATCCAGTGATCTATTTTTTGCTAACAAAGGCGTTACCTACTCTGGAGCCGGTGGTAGTTCGTCGAAGGCTTTTACAATCTCGAGTATTATAAGAAGGGCTTGGCTTAGTAATGCCGCTAATTCTCTTGGAAATATCTTGTGGGTTGTTAATAATTTTGACGAAATGGAGGAGATGAAAAAGGCTATGCAAACCTGGGGAGCTAGGAGTGTTTTTAGTTATGCGTCTTTATCCGATGATGATCGTGGTAGGTTTTCGACATCTCTTGGTTTTGAAAATGCCAAACAACTTTCGACTGTCGAGTTTATTACCAGAATTGTTACGGAAAGACGTGGAAGTCTTGGTGGGGCTGTTTTTATAGTTCCATTTCTTTCTCTTTTTCAGAAATTTCCTTCTGGAAAGGAATTTCTTGATAGAAGTTTCAAGGTTCATGCCGGCGATGAGGATGACGTTGTTGATTTTATAGAAAAGATTCTTGATGTTGGATATGAGAGTGCTGATGATGAGAATGTCGTGAAGGGTCAATATTTTAAGAGAGGGGATAGTGTTATTCTTTGGCCAGTGAATAGTGATTCACCTTTTCGTGTTGAGTTTGGTTTTGATAAAATTGAGTCTATTTGTGGGTATGATATTGAAGAGAAAAAAGATTCAGGTTCAAGAAAAGTTTTGGAAATATTTCCGGCTGAATATAAAGAATGTGCTTCGGATCTCCTTGATGAAATGGGTGATGGTGCGGTTTTTATTGATGATGAGATAGATGTTGCAGATGATTTTTATAAAGAGTGGAACGAGTTCATGGAAAGGGCTTCTAAAAGCGCTAGAACGATCTCTTTCACTTCTTTCAACGAGGACGAAAATACACATAAACATTTACATTTTTATTCGGTTCTCAAGTATCGAACTGCTTATGATTTTGCAAACGATCTTCGTGATAAAATTTCTGCCGGATGGAGAGTTTTGGTTTTCACGAAACTTCATGATGAATTAAAAGGTTTACTCGACGATCAAAATATTCCTTTTCACGAGGGCTTGCCGAAAAGTGGAGTTGATTCCGTGATGAGTGATAAGAAGAAAAAAGCCAAGGGAGTCGATATTTCTGTTGAGATTAATAATAGTGGAGATGCCGAGGTTGTGGCCAAAAATGAGTCGGATAAAATCGGCGCTGTGTTTCTTCTTAGTGTTGATAAAGAAGATGTTTTCCCTATTTCTTTTCAAGCGCCTGATAATAAAATTCTTATTATTACTGATACGGAAGTTTCTCTTGTTAAAGAAAAAGATAAATATCTTGCTTCGAATAAAGTTTTTGAAGATTTCCTTGGTGGGTTGAAAGTCGGGGATTTTGTTGTTCATAGCGATCACGGAATTGCGCGATTTCAGGGGTTGGATAGAAAGACGGTTGACGATATTACTCGCGAATATTTAAAATTGGCGTATGCCGAAAATGATAAATTGTTTGTGCCGATTGATCAGGCAGATAAGGTTAGTAAGTATATCGGATCGACAGAGTCTATGCCGAGATTGACGAGGCTTGGTTCTGCAGAATGGTCGACTATTACAAGTAAAGTACGTAAAGAAACTGAGAAAATAGCGAAGGAGCTTTTGGCTTTGTATGCGAAAAGAAAGGCGGCCGGAGGTTTCTCTTTTTCAAGAGACGAGAATATTCAAGATGCCTTTGAGGCGACTTTTCCTTATGAAGAAACTCCTGGGCAAATCAAGGCGATCAATGATGTAAAAGCTGATATGGAAGCTGATAAACCGATGGATAGGCTTATTTGTGGAGACGTTGGTTTCGGGAAAACAGAGGTTGCGATGAGGGCGGCTTTTAAGGCGGCTTTGTCAAAAAAACAAGTTGCGTTGATTTCACCGATTACGATTTTAGCCGATCAGCATTATAAGTCTTTCCAGAAGAGAATGGATCCTTTTAATATTAGAGTTGATATGCTTTCTCGTTTCAAAACTAAGACTGAGCAGAAGGCTATTTTGAAGAAACTTGAAAGAGGTGAAATCGATATTATTATTGGGACGCATCGATTGCTTCAGCCGGATGTGAAATTTAAAGATCTTGGACTTGTGATTGTCGATGAAGAACAAAGATTTGGCGTGAAACAAAAAGAGCAGTTGAAACATTTCCGCGCAGAGGTCGATATTCTTACACTTACAGCTACGCCTATTCCGCGAACTCTAAATATTTGTTTGAACAAACTTCGCGATATTACAACAATCACGACTCCTCCGCCGGGTAGACTACCGGTCATCACCGAGGTCAGGAAGTATTCGCCGGGCCTTGTGCGCGATGCAATTCTCGAAGAGGTGAAAAGGGGAGGGCAGGTGTACTTCTTGCATAACAAGGTGCAAACAATCAACACCATGGCAGAGAGTCTTCGTGAGCTTATTCCTGAGGCGACTTTTGGTGTTGCTCATGGACAGCTTGGAAGCGGTGATCTCGAAGAAAGGGTTATGTCTTTCAAGGATCACAAGTTTGATGTTTTGGTTTCGTCGACGATTATCGAGAACGGAATCGATCTTGCGAATGTTAATACTTTGATTGTTAATGAGGCGGATAGATTTGGTTTGTCGCAGTTGTATCAGCTCCGTGGACGTGTCGGGCGTAGTCGTGCTCAAGCTTATGCGTATTTCTTGTATCATGGGCAGAGACTTCATCTTGATGC
>Ga0172381_10006130_pt1 | contig 12097 bp, 11 predicted proteins | sample Leawel6488metaG_FD_119754 | JGI IMG/M metagenome (GOLD analysis project Ga0172381, IMG submission 119754) | Leachate microbial communities from a municipal landfill in Southern Ontario, Canada - Leachate well 64-88 metaG | ecosystem: Engineered > Solid waste > Landfill > Unclassified | place...
TATCTCCTTACGGATCTCTTCTTTAGTTTCAGATTTGACCTGCTGCGCTTCGCCTGGCGTTAAAACTCCTTTATCTACCAGCTTCTGCAATAATAGATCTATTTCTCCGGCATAAGAATCCGTACCTAAACTTAAAAACATAAGCCCCGTTAACACCGCCACCGTTAAAAACCTCTTCATCTTCTCCTCTCCTTTCTTTATGTTTACCTTACCTGTATATCTATTAATTCTCATACAAAGATGACTTCCTAATATTGCGTAAAGTCACCTCTATCTGCCTTAAAGATTCATCCGCATAGATGGAATCTACTTGTTCTTCATCCTCTATAACCTTAAGGACATTGCGCAGCCTGTTAAGTTGAGAACGCAGACGGCTAACCAGAAAATCGCGCCGTATTGAAGACATTGCCTGCATTTTAATCTTCACCTCCTTTATCCGGACTGCCGTCGAAAATATTCCTGTTAATTTCATTAACCCTCACTGATTCTTTGTCTATAATTTTGTTTAATAGTCTTTTTGGCACTTCGATTATCATCTTCAATATTTGCTTTATCTTTACCTTCATTAGAATCATAATGTTATTTCTGGTTAACTACGAATTCCTTATCCAGCATTGCCTTAATTTCCCTTACAGCACCTAATAATACTGCGACGCTAAAAGGCTTGGCAAAATAACAATCCGCTCCCATAATATGCGCATAGAGCTTATCTTGCGGGCTATGCTTGGCGCTTACCACTATGACAAACGTCCCGAACGAAGGATTATCTCCGCTCTTTATCTCTCTACAGATATCGAATCCATCAATGCCCGGGAGCATAATATCAACTATCGCTATATCAAAATGCGTGCTCCTTATTTTATCGGCCGCAGCGTAACCGTCAAAAACCTGCTCTACTAAAAACTCTTCCTTACGCAAATTGTACGCGATAAGCCCGCTGATATCTTTATCGTCTTCTACAATAATAATCTTAGCGGTGTCTTTCATGTGTTAAGCGTATTGCCGGTAAAAATAATCCATCTCTAGCATTTCATCGTCGATAAGCTTTTTTATACTGCGGATTAACCTTAGCCATAATTTCCTGATTTTTCTTTTCATGGCTAAAGTATAAAGGAAGGGCGTTAAATGCGCTTCAAGGACAGGTAAAATATAGGTAAAGTTTTTTAGAGGGTCAAAAAGACTTACTTGGGGAGAATGAAGAAAAATTTTGAGCCCAGGCCTTCGGTGCTTTCCACTCCGACGGAGCCCGCGTGCAATTCCACGATGTGTTTAACAATAGACAAACCCAGGCCTGTCCCGCCGAGTTCGCGCGAGCGCGCTTTATCCACCCGGTAGAAACGCTCAAAAATACGCGGAATATCTTTTGTGGGGATACCGCTACCGGAATCTTCCACGATAATTTTTATTCTTCCGTTAAATTCCTGGGCATAAATCCTAATCAAACCTTTTTCTTTATTAAATTTTACGGCGTTATCAATAAGATTGGTAAATACCTGTTTTATCCTGCCTTTATCCGCTCTCAGCGAGATATCCGGCGGGAACTCATTCTTTATCGTGACGCCTTTCTTTTTTAACTGAGACCTAAATCCCGAAATGATCTCATCAAGCTCATGGTGCAAGTTAAAATCCTCAAGAGCCAACGCTATCTCCTTTGACTCAAGGTGGGATAAAGAAAGCAGGTCATCAACTAAAGTATCCAGGCGCTCAGCGTGATTTTGGATTATCTTTAAGAAATTAAGATTGTTTTCTTTATCGTCAAGCGCGCCACCGAGAAGCGTCTCCACAAAACCCCTTATGGAAGTAAGAGGGGTTTTTAGCTCATGCGATACATTAGCTACAAAATCGCGGCGGATATTCTCTAACCTTCTAATCTCGCTTACGTCATGGATGACTAGGAGGCATCCACTTATCTGATCTTTTTCGAATACGGGTGAAGCATTAACCTGGAATACCCTCTGTACCGGATAAGCAAGCGAAAGCTCGCTTGAGACAAATTTTCTTTCGTCCAGAACTATCCTGATAATCTCAGCCATATCAGTATTACGGATAACCTCTAAAAATGGCCTACCCTTAGTTTTACGGCTTTCAATATTGAATATCCCTTCGATAGCCTGATTAACCGAAACTATGCATCCGGATTTATCCGCAACAATTATACCTTCAACCATGTTCTGAAAAATGGTTTTAAGCTGCTGGTTTTGTATTTCTATCTCCTTGACCTTGCCTTCTATATCCTGAGCCATTTTGTTTAATGTGGAAGAAAGCTCGCCGATTTCATCATGTGAATCATAGTATATCCTTTGGCTAAAATCGCCCCCCGCAAACCTGCGCGAAACATTGATAATCTTATTCAGGGGCCGGGAGATACTCGTCATTAAAACATAGGCTAAAATAAACGCTAATCCCAACGCAAAAAAGATATTGAGTATAATCGTTTTGCGGATAGCGAACATGATCTTCTGAACATTGGCTACCGGTAAAGCTATCCTGATTATCCCAACTACGCCGTCTTTACCCATAATCGGCAAAGCCACATATAACATATCGGTTTTAAGGGTTGCTGAATATCGTATACTATCACCGGTTAATCCCTTTAAGGCTGCTCTTACTTCCGGACGAGTAGCGTGGTTATCTATATCTAAAACTTCGCCTGGAGACAGTTCTGAATCAGTCAAAACCTTCCCCTGATCATCAATAATGGTGATGCGGGATTTATTCTTTAGGCTGAGGTTTTTAACCAAGACTCCTAGATTGGCGGTATTTTCTTTCTTTAGGCTTTCAGGCGGGATCTGGCTTTCAATAAGCCGGGCTTGGGTAACAATGGAACTCTTAAGGCCTTGAAGCGAATGGTTTTCTAATTGCTTATCCAGAAAAAATGCGGTAAGCCCGAATGAAATAAGGATTACCGCTATATAAGAAAAAAACAGCCTGTATTTGAAGCTCTTGCGAAACCGCACTAATCCTCCTCCCTATCAAAACGGTACCCGTAATTTTTAACGGTAATAATACGCTTTGCCTCGCTTTTTAATTTCTTGCGCAAAGTCCGTATATGCACATCAACAGTTCGGGTCTGTATTTCAATGGCATGGTCAAAACCCCAGATATTATCCAAAAGGTAATCCCTGGAAAGAACCCTGCCTTTTACACCAATCAAAGTTTTCAGTAATTCAAATTCTTTTGCGGTTAGCTCAACGAGTTTATCTTTAACCATTACGCTTATCCTGGAAAAATCCAGGGTTAAATCGCCCGCCTTAAATACTTCCGGGAGTTTATCCTTTTCTTTTACGCGGCGTAAGACCGCTTTGGTCCTGGCAATAAGTTCACGGGGGCTGAAAGGCTTGGTCACATAATCATCAGCTCCCAATTCCAGGCCAACAATCTTATCTGATTCCTGAGCCTTCGCAGTGAGCATAATTACCGGGATACCTGAGGTCTTTCTTTCATTTTTTAGGGCTTTACAAACTTCTAAACCGTTCATCCCGGGAAGCATAAGGTCAAGGATAATAAGTCCCGGTTGATGCCTGACCGCCGCATCCAAAGCATCATCACCGTTAGTAACAGAAAGAGGGGTAAATCCCTCTTTTTTGAAATTATACTCCAGCATTTTCACTATGTCTTTTTCGTCTTCTACGATTAAAATTTTCTCCATCATCTATTCCCCCTGCCGTTCAATTATAGGCGCGAGCTGACTGATTCTGATAATAATTATAGGTAAACAAGGCAATATCCGAAATAAGTTTTTTTGCGCGTACAGCCGTCTTGTCTTTATGATGGACTAAAACACAGATCAAAAAATTGCCTTTACGGGTATAAACTATCCCCACGTCATGGCAGATATGCCTCTCTAAGCCGGTCTTATGGCAGATAAATGTCCCGTCTTTGGGGAGTTTTTTGGGGATACGATCGTTAATCTTCTGTTCGCCAAGCAGCATCAGGCATTGTTCGGAAACTTCTTTATTTAAGAATTCTTTATGATAAAGCTTTTCCAGTAAAAAAGCCATATCCTGGGCAGTAGTATAATTCTCCCTGCCTCTTCTTCTTTCTTTAAAGTCCAGCATCTTGCGCGCCAAGTTCGTGTTTTTGAGCCCCATCTTCTTAAAATACGCGTTTAAACTATCCAAACCTAAGAAGCCTATGAGGAGGTTAGTAGCAGAATTATCGCTTTGGGTAATCATGGGGACCAGCAACTCTCCCACCGTAAAGCGGCTCCCAGCAGGAAAATCTCCCAATACTTTTGATCCGGCTACCTTATCGCTACCCTTAAGGATTAAGGTATCTTTGAAACTTACCCGGCCTTCCTGGTTGGCATAAAAGTAAGAAAACATAATAGGAATTTTGACTAAACTTGCCGAGGGGATCGCAATTTCGTCATTTTGCATTATCTCCCAGCCGGTATCCAGGTCTTTAATTACTACGCTGACCGTGCCTGGAAAACGCAGGGTTTTAGCCTGCAGCTTTTTCTCTAAGGCCAACCAGGCTTCTTTTCTTTTCTCTAATATTTTAAGCGCCTGATAATTCTTATATGCCTTATATGAAAAAAATAGGCCACTACCAAAAAAAGAAAAAGCAATTATTAACAGTATTATTTTTCTTTGCATAGCTTTTATAAAGATTACCCATGGCTGAGCAGCGCTATTTATCCATAAGCTCGCTAATTGTCACGAACCTATAGCCCCTTTCCTTTAATTTCCTGACTAACCGGGGGATAGTTTTAACTGTCTGAGCGCGATTTCCTCCTTCGGCGGTGAAAACCCCTCCGCTGTCATGAAAGAGAATAATGTCCCCGGGCTGAATACGTTTTAAAATGTAGGAGGTAATCTGTTTATCGTGGAAAGTCACCCAGTCCTTGGAATTCAATGACCATAATACAATTTTATACCCCATTTCTTCTATCTTTTTCTTTTCCCTGGAGGAAAGCCAGGCCTTGGGAGGCCTGAAATATCTGGGAGATTGGCCAGTCACGGCCTTAATCGCATCTTCCGCTTCCTGGATTTCTTTTTCCAATTCCTCCATCTTATAATAGATCAAGACATGGTGGTCATAGGTATGGTTGCCAATTTCATGGCCTTCCGCTAAAACGCGCCTGGCAATTGCCGGGTATCTTTCTACATGGCTCCCGAGCATAAAAAAGGTAGCCTTTACCTCTGCTTTTTTGAGCTCATCTAATACCTGCGGAGTCCAGATAGGGCTAGGCCCGTCATCGAAAGTCAGGGCCACCACTTTATCCGCTCGCTGAGCGCGGTAAAATGTCCCCTTGCGCACCAGGACCGCTTCATCAAAAAATAATGAGATTACAAAGAAAATAACGGCTAAAATAATAAAAAATATAAAAATTAGACCTATTTTCTTAAAAATATTTTTCATAATAAAAACCCTATCTTAATATTAATAAATTAAGCGTCCCGCCCAGAATAATACTGACAGTAATCATCAACAGGGTCGCTTTAATCACGTCCCCGACGCCCAATTCTTTCCATAATACAATAAAAGTAGCGATACAGGGAAAAGAAACCGCTAATAACGTTACCGCGATAAATAGCTGCTTAACTGAAAGCCCCAGCGGCGCTAACATCCCTACGGCGACATCCTTCCTTAAAAACCCGATGGCCAGGGCAGCTACCGCTTGTTTGGGCAGACCAAACAAGCCATTGACTAAAGGCGCAAATATGCCGGTTACAAAATCAAATAACCTGAAGTATAAAAGAACATTTATCGCCAGAACGCCTAGCAGGACAACCGGGACTGCCTCAATTACGAATCCTTTGATGCGAAAAAAAAGTTTTCTGGCCAGTATAGTTAACGGCGGAAACCTGTAAGGAGGAATTTCTAATAAAAATTCCGGGCTATACCCGGATAATATGCGGTTCAGGATTGTCCCTAATATTAAAATCAAGGAAAACAGTACCAGATAAACTCCTACCACATAAAATCCTCCGAATTTACCCAATAGGCCGAAAATCATGGCCTGCAAAGGCACGCAGGGCACGCCGATACAGATCAATGTAGAAGCGATGAACCTTTCGCGCTTTGATTCCAGCACGCGCGTAGCTAAAATGCCCGGGACATTGCAGCCCAGGCCCAGGAGCACCGGGATTATCGCATAACCATGCAGGCCCAGCCGGTGTAAAAGGTTATCCAATAATATCGCCAGACGGGGCAAATACCCTATATCTTCTAAGAGGCTTAAAACAAAATAAAAGGATATGACATAAGGCAAAACCATCCCGAATTCGATGTAAGGGGCCGTGGTTAAGAGCCCGAGGGACTGCTTAAAATCAATCTTGCCGTTGATCAAATCGCCGATAAGCAGATGGAACCAGAACCCCTTCTCCTGCCAATGGAAGGTTAATTTTTCCAATAGCGGCTGGAAAAAATTAATGAATAGCGGATCGGTGAATTTATTAATTATCCCCTCTCCGATAAAGCGCACAAACTTAAATGCGGCATAGATAACTCCTGCTGCCATAATCAACCCGCTTACCGGCCGCACCGACACATCCTCTAATATTTCCCTTAAACTGTGATGCCGGTGTTCCAGATGCTGCGCCTGCTCAATAATCCGGCCGATCTCCTTCCAGCGCTCTTCATGGGTAAGCCTATCCCTGAAAACAGCTGCTGCTTCTTTTATTCTTTCAATCAGCAATTTTATGCCCGCTCCGGTTATTGCGCAGGTCGAAATGACCGGAATATGTAAAATATCTTCTAACTTCCCAATGTCTATACGGACCCCCCTATGCCCAGCCTCATCGCACATATTTAAGCAGGCGATTACCGGAAATCCTCCCTCAATCAATTGCAAGGTAAGCAATAAATTCCTTTCCAGATTAGTCGAATCCAGTATATTGATTACCGCGATCTCGTCTTTATTATATTCTTTCAACAAAGAGACAGCTACCTCTTCCGCGGAGGAAGTCGACTCTAACGAATAAGTCCCCGGCAAGTCCACAACTTCAATCCTCTCCCCGCCTAACTGCAAATACCCCTTACTTATCTCCACAGTCGTACCGGGATAATTCGAGGAGATTACCTGCACCCCGGTAAGCCGCGAAAATACCACGCTCTTGCCTACGTTCGGGTTACCGATAAGATAAATTTTTTTTATCATTCCGCCTCAATGATGATTTTCGTAGCTACACCGTGCCCCAAAGCCAGGATACTCCTGCCGACCTTAATTACTACCGGGCCCCTTAAACCGATATGGCTGAGTTTAAGCAGTTCCCTCCCCTTGTGCACTCCCATATTCATCAGCCTGTTTTGTAAATTATGGCCGCCCAGGATCTCGATGACCTTGGCCTTACGATTCATTTTGATTTGTGCCAGGGATATTTTTTTCATACCTTCCTTATTTTATATATTCTATTCGTAATAGCTAAAAGTTACAAGGGATTATTTTTTAATCCTTGGCGAAGTTTGCGAATCCTGCTGCGGATTGAATTCCTTGGGCGACTTCCGGAATAATGCCTTTCTTGGCGTAAATCGGACGGACTTTTTCCCTGATTGAGGGGAGTTTCACGGCAAATATGCCTGCTCCGGCAATACAACAAATGCCGCCCAATAACAGGGTATTGGGCGCGCCTATTGAACTGGCCAGGCTCCCCGCTAATAAACTGCCGAAAGGGACCATGCCCATAAAAGACATTGTATAAAAACTCATTACTCTTCCGCGCTTATCCTCTTCAACAATTGTCTGCAAAACCGTATTACTTGAGGCCATCTGGACCATCATCCCAAAACCGCTGATTAATAATATCAACATAGATACCCAAAGGACGCGGGAGAAAGAAAAGGCAATAATACCCAAACCAAAAAGCCCCGCCGTCCAGGCAATAATTTTATTTAATCCCAGAACACTCCTCCTGGCAGCAAGATAAATCGCTCCGGCTAGCGCGCCGATTCCGCTCATTGCTACGAGAAAACCGAGGGTAAGCGGGCCTCCGTGAAAAATATCCCGGGCAAAAACCGGCATCAATAACTGATAAGGCACGCCCATCAGGCTGACCAACGCCAGGAGCAAAAGGATTATCTTAATCGGAAGAAAATTAAAAGCATAGTTAAAACCCTCTTTTAACTCCGAAAGAATATGCCTATGCTGCGGGCTCGCCTTCTTTTTATTGACCTTCATCGCTAACAAAGACGCGATAACCGGAATATAGCTGACGGAGTTCAAAAGAAAACACACCCCTTCGCCGACTGAAGCTATCAGTATGCCGGCCAGGGAAGGGCCGATTAAGCGGGCTGCATTAACCATTGAAGAATTCAGGGCTATGGCATTACCTAAATCCTCTCTGTCTTCAATCATCTCCACGGTAAATGCCTGGCGTATCGGAATATCAAAGGAATTGATGATTCCCAGAAGGCAGCTTAAAGCTATAATCTGCCAGACCTGGATATTCCCGGTTAAGATAAGCAGGGATAAAATTAACGCCTGTACCAGCGAAAGAACCTGGGTTATGACTAACATATTCCTGCGGTTATGCCTGTCCGCAAAAACTCCGGCGAACGGTGAAAATAAAAAAGTAGGGATCTGCCCGGCGAACCCCACTATCCCCAATAAAAAAGGAGAATTTGTCAAACGATAGACTAGCCAGGCCAGCGCCACCTGCTGCATCCAGGTGCCGATCAGGGATATGCTCTGGCCGGCAAAAAATAGACGGTAATTCCTGTGCCGGAGCGCCCGCAATATAAGCTTAAGATTAGTAAAACCGTTAGGATTATTTTTAGCGGATTTCATTTAAAGTTTATTCATATCTTAAGGCTTCGATTGGATCCAACTTAGCGGCTTTCCGGGCAGGCCAGATCCCGAAGACTATGCCCACAATCAAAGAAAAAACCGTGGCCAGGATTATTGAAAACAGAGAGACTCTTACCGACCATTTTGCAAAAACAGTTATTAATGTCGCTGCGCCGCTGCCCAGCAGAACACCGGCTAAACCGCCGATAAGCGACATCAACACTGCCTCAATCAGGAACTGTACCATAATATCTTTATTGTTGGCGCCGATAGCTTTACGCAGGCCGATTTCGCGCGTGCGCTCGGTAACCGAAACCAGCATAATATTCATAATACCTATACCGCCGACCAAAAGCGAGATAGCCGCAATCGCTCCCAGCAATAAAGACATTGTCTCAGTGGTAGATGTAAGCGTATTCTTTATGTCGGCCATATTGAAGATTTGAAATGAATCTTTTTGGTCGTTGCTGATCAAACGATGCTGCTTAATAATAAGCTTGCTTACTGCTTCCTGCGCCACTTCGGTTAAATCAGCGCTTTTTGCTTCCACATAAATATAATCAATGTACTCTTTGCCTAAAACCCTGTACATCGCGGTGGTTACTGGAATGACTACGGTATCATCCTGGTCGCGGAACCCGCCGGCGCCCTTAGCAGGCAAAATCCCGATTACTTTAAAATTAATCAAATTTATCTTGATGGTCTCGCCAATCGGGTTAACTTCTCCAAAGATTTCTCTGGCCACAGTCGTACCCAGCAAAACCACTTTATTCCTCAATCTTACTTCTTCTTCGGTAAAAAATCTTCCCACTGTCGGGACAGCTGAACGCAGTTGTGCATAATCCACACCAACACCCTCAACCTGGGTATTCCAGTTCTTGTTTCCATAGACTATCTGGGCCCTGTCCGATACCGAAGGGCTCACCCTGTCTACATATTCACTCAGCTTCTTGATCGCCGCCACATCTTGAAAAGTAAAACGCGTGGTTACTCCGGTCTGTAAAGCTACGCCGCCCGATCTGTGGGCGCCGGGCCTGACAATAAGAAGATTAGAGCCAAGTGAGGCTAACTGTTTTTCAATGGATTCTTTCGCGCCCTGGCCTATGGCTAACATGGCGATGACCGCGGCTACGCCGATAAGTATACCCAATATTGATAAGAACGCGCGCATCTTATGCGCTAACATAGCCGAAATAGCCTGACGCAGATAATCTAAAAACTCAATGCCGCCCTTTATCCCCTTATTTGACTCTGTTAAGATATTTTTTATTAAATCCTCCGGGATACCGGATGCCGAAGGTTTAGCCTCTGCGCAAACAACCTTATCGGAAATAACCTCTCCGTCACGCATCTGGATAATCCTCCTGGCCTGGCTGGCAATATCGCTTTCGTGAGTAACAACAATCACGGTCTTGCCTGCCTGGTTAAGCTTCTTCAATATGGCCATGATCTCTTCTTTGCTCTTGGAATCCAGGTTCCCTGTCGGCTCATCCGCGAAGATTAGCGGAGGATCGTTTACCAAACTCCTGGCGATCGCCACTCTCTGCTGCTGGCCTCCGGACATTTCATTGGGCCGATGCAACATCCTGTCTTTTAAACCAACTCCTTCGATTTCCTTAGCCGCCCTTTCTTTCAAATGCCTCTTACCGGCATAAATCAAAGGAAGCTCAGCGTTCTCGAGAGCCGTCATTCTAGGCAATAAATGAAATTGTTGAAAGACAAAACCAACCAGTTGATTCCTTACCAGAGCTAATTCTTTATCTGAAAGCTTGGTTACTTCTTCCCCCCCCAGATAATACTGGCCTGAATCCGGCCTATCCAGCAAACCCAAGACATGCATCAGGGTAGACTTACCCGACCCGGAAGCGCCCATAATCGCGACAAATTCTCCCGAAGATATTTTCAGGGACACTCCGCGCAAGGCCTCTACCTTGACATCGCCCATTTGGTAAGTTTTAGATAAATTTTTGACTTCTATCATTTATATTATTTTTTGTTTGATCCCCTTCTTTTCATATTAGGCAAAAATGGATTACTGCCTGAGCTATCAGCGCTAGGGAATACATATTTCTTTGTCGTAACAAGTACCGTATCTGAGGAAGTTACGCCGGAAAGAATTTCATAATTTTTATCATCGGTAATGCCTGTTTTCACCACGCGCTTAACCGGATTATCACTACCATTATTTTTCAGCAGGACATAATCTTCACTTTTTTCTTTGCGCACTGCTTCTACCGGCAAGAGCAAAACATCCTCTCTGCCTTCAGCTTTAAAATCTATTGTCGCATTCATCCCGGAACGGAAAAATTCCGGGGTCTTTTCAGGGATAAGGTCAACTTTATAGATAGTCACGTTATTTACTGTCTCGGATTCATAATATATATGCTCGACAGTCGCCTTTATCTTGGTATCCAGGTAAGCATCCAGAGTTACCAAAGCTCCCTGGCCGAGCTTGATCTTTCCGATATCGGTCTCGTCAACCTGGGCGCGGACAATCAGATGGTCCGATAAGACAACTACGGCATCGCTGGTAGTAACGGTCTGCCCCGGCTGGGTCGTAGCGACAATAACTTCTCCGTCAATCGGAGATAAAAGCGATATAGGCTTATATACCTGCTCCCAGTATTTCAATACTGCCTCTCCCTGCCCCTGGGCAGCGTCCAGCAGGGCAGCCCTTTCCGTAGAACTCATCCAGGCCAAAACCTGGCCATCTTTTACCTTTTCACCCTCCTTAACAGCAATACTCTCTATGCGTCCGTTAACCGGAGGCTTTACTTCCAACCGGTTTTTAGGGTATACTGTCCCTGTCGTGGAAATATACGTCTGGATAATCCCTAGGACAGGTTTAACTTCTCTAATGATCTCGCTGCTTTGTTCTTTGCTTTTAATCTTGATCGCTATAAACACAGAAACAGCTAATAGCACTAAAATCACAACAATAATCTTTGATTTAATTTTTCGCATATTCTAGTGTCTCTCCTTTCGCCTGGATCCAATTTGCCTCAGCTAATAAAGCGTTGGCCTGGGAATTTAAATAAGCGGTCTTGGCCTGCACCAGATTATCCTCAATAATCGTCCAGTTATCATAACTAATAAAACCTGTCGCGTATTCTGCCTCGGCTATTTTAGAACGCTCCTCAGTAGCAATCAGGGTTTTGTATTGAACTCCTACTGTTTCAATGGCATCCTGTAAGGCTACCCAGGTGTTCTCCAGAGCAACAACCAGGCTGTCCCGCGTGCTTCTTTCATTCTCCTTTAATTGGCTTAAATAAGCCTGGGCCTGGGATACCTGCGCGGTCCTTAGTCCTCCTTCAAATATAGGCATGGATAAGCTAAGCCCCAGACTCCAGTTATCGCCTTTAGGCA
>Ga0172381_10006131_pt1 | contig 12091 bp, 10 predicted proteins | sample Leawel6488metaG_FD_119754 | JGI IMG/M metagenome (GOLD analysis project Ga0172381, IMG submission 119754) | Leachate microbial communities from a municipal landfill in Southern Ontario, Canada - Leachate well 64-88 metaG | ecosystem: Engineered > Solid waste > Landfill > Unclassified | place...
ATTATTGTATTATTAAGAGTTATTTTATTACCGAAGCTAAGAACCGATTTTCTGACTCCATCCAGGAACTGAGATCTGTACGTTTCGGGTATGGTCAGGTGGCCTGCAAAAATCTTGATAAATGAAACATATTCATCTGCTGTGTACTCAACGAACTGATGGTATTCATGCCGTTCAAAATCAATAAACCCATAATTTACTGCATTATTGTAATTAAATTTCTTATCATATATGATTTCAGGTTTGTAAAATTGTGAGTATATATCCTGTATATTTTCGTATAAAGCTACATTTGAGGTCCTATGGTCGGTGTGTGTCATAAACATAGCAAGAGTACCGTTGCTTTTCAGGATGTCATATACTTTTGGAAACGCGATCTGTTCCGGTATCCATTGGATCGTAGCGGCTGAATATACTAAATCGAACATATTTTTTTCGAAAGGATACGTTTCAAAATCTGAGTTAACAATATCGAAATTTTTATATCTGCTAAATTTCTTTTTCATATCCGCGGTGAAATTCTCGCCGAGTTCGATAGCTGAGTACGAACAACCGGTTTGCAGGATCGGCTCTGTCGCTTGTCCGGTACCAGGACCGATTTCCAGAGCGGTCTTGGTTGTATCAAGCTCTGAATGAGAAATAACATCAGCAAAAAGCTCATCACAGTACCTGAACCTGAATTCATCGAAGTCTTTAGGTTCAACTTTATCATTAAAAATTTTTCTGAAATCCATTAGCAGCTTATCCTCTCTTTATACGAATAATTCGCATTTATTTAAACTAATCACGATATAAAGATCGGTACTCATCTGCAGTAAATCCAAATAACAACTTGCTATGATAAGAACCGTTATAGAATATATTTTCCCGTATAACACCTTCTTGTTTGAACTTTAAGGATTTCATTAAAGCGATCGTACCGTTATTACAATCTATACAATCGACATTACATTTATTTAATCGTAATTCATTAAACGCATATTTCAACAGAATCACAACTGCAGCTTTTCCGTATCCTTTATTTCTGTAATTTTTCCATATACTGATACCTATTTCAAATGTACCGTGACGTTGATCGATATCATTATAACGGACATCACCAATATAATTCCCATTCAGATCCTCGATCGAGAAAGCGATCGCTTTATCTGCCAGCAATTCTGCTTTTTCATTGTTTTTCTTTTCAACTATCGCCGGTGGTAATGTTATTTCTTCATTAGCCATAGCCCAAGCTTCAGAGTCCAATTTTTCATTATAATTATCATCTTCAGAAGACACTGCTCTGAGTCTTACTTTATCATTTTGCCAATAATATTTATCGTATATATTTCCCATACTTTCCTCCACATGATATACACAACCTTACTTTTCTCTTTCGCAATGTAATAGAATGCAAATTTTATCTGCAGTTAATTGTACTGCAATCCCGCTTGAAAGTTAAGAGGAATGGGAAAGACCAGCTATAAAAGTCAATCGCGTAATCAAGAAAGATCGCGCAAAATTTCATCGATGAATAAACGGAGATTTGATGGAATGAATTCAGCAAAAATGCTCTTGGTAAGGCATCGTACAAGATATTCTTCGAACGCATTTATCCTTCCTTGTTCGTCTCCAGATAGGTAGTAGGAGTCATCAATATCGGGATAGCGAATACGGTACTTAAGAATGATTTCTTTGGACTCTCTCACTGAGGGATGTATAACATGGTGAAGAAACTCATGGATAACGGATTCCATTCTAAATGCACCTGAGCAGAAAAAGAACTGATTTCCGTTCATGTGGTAATCTGCGGAGTATACGCACTTGATGGGATTGAGTATGACAGATACTTTCTGTACAGGCGAATCGTAATTTCTTACGCAAATATCAAGTATCCGTTGGATATTTTCTAACTCATTTTCAAAAGTGAGATTTTGATGTTCGATCCATTTATTTTCCCAGTCAAGATAAGATTTAAAGGTATTACTATTTAAGATGCAAGCTAATGCAGACGGAAAGGCTTTAATCCATTTCCAGAAGTCTTGATTCCGTTCGACATCAGATATATTGTCTGCGGACATAATGCTGTTTCGATATGCGCTAAAATCTCTGAATTGCATCGAGGTACGGTTAAAGAAGAATGTGGCGGTTTCTAAAGCGGCAGCTCGTGGCCAGTATGGGTATACCTCGCACGTTTCTTGTTTTACCGCTAAGAAGAATGAAATATCATAACCGGTTTGTGCTACGCGGAAACTCTTGATTGTTTCAATGAGATCAGCATTTTTCTCAAAGGTATAATAGTCATACCCGCATTGTAGCATGGCAAAGTAAATTGCCGATATTTCCGGTATGTTATGAATTAACATTCGTTTCTCCATTAGAGCGATCTCTCCTTTTCCGGTGATGTTGTTTCATATGGCTTTGTTTCCACGCTTTTAGTGTCTTGTAATATTCCGTCAAAATCAAGTCACAGAACGCTGCTCTTTGAGAAGTATGCCAAATAGCCTGCAACACAGGTATTTCGCTATCCAGCTCATTCGCATCTAACATTAAGGACAGAAGCGCAATTTTTTCGTATGAAGCAAAAATTCAAGGAGGATGTGCTACACCTCTGTCTGTTACGCTCATTATCCTATTTTCAACATTGGATAGCAAGTTTTCATACAGTATTCTTACCCCAGTACCATCTCTACAATTATATTCTACTTCCTGTCATCGATTTGTTATTACTGCAAGAAAATTAATTAATATACCTTCATCAGTATATCCGGCATTAATGTATGCTTTATTTGATGGGATATAATCCTTCATATGCCTAAATGTACTTATTAACGCCTTACTCTGTAAAAGTATAGGGCTATATTTTCTTTCTCCTGATTCTGCATTTGTTTTAAAGTCGGAATTTTCGACCTCAAAATATCAAACTCTTTTTTTGATAATTAGAAGCTGAGGAAATTGAACCACTGTTGTGAACAATATCCATATCGGTTTCTATGTATGCAGCTTACTGTTTTATTCCTCTAATGTCCCTTGTAAGCCTGGTCAAATGCTGGTAACTTCATAGTTGCATTATGGCCATTAGAATTTCCTGTAAATGCAGGCGCATTCGGACCTTATGATATCCAATAGAGGATCATTAATATTGTGCTGTGAAAAACTGCTGCTTAACATCTATTTGCCTTAATTCATATGCTCTTCCAGTTTGGCAACTGAAGCTTTAAATCTGATATCTTCCCGTACCGGTGCGAATATATTCCTTGACATGAGTATCTCCCTTGCTCCTGAGATCGTGTTTTTGTAATCGCCAAAGTCTTTATTCTTATGGCATGTTTCACCTTGATATATGACTGATGTATATACAGATACATCCGGCAGGAGATCCCACCTTATACTGTATTCAACAAACTTTTCTATACAATTAATCGCATTATCATAATCTTTCAGTTTCAGATAATCTTCACTCATCCAATAATGCACTGCCCTTAATCTAAGGTTTTCATGTATATAATCGTTATTTTCATGTAAAACACCTTCAATACCTACCAGTTTGCTGAACAGTTCTATCCTCTTTCGTGAGTCATCCTTGTATTTAGAGTTAGCCAGATTCTCAATTGCATATTCAAACATATCAGATAACAGCCATATGTTTTGAACAATCTGACCTGATTTAGCTTCCCCTTCAAGTATTTCCAGAAGTACCATATCACGCGAATCACGTGCATAAGGCAGCCGTTCTGCAGTCTCTATCGCCTTTTCGTTCTCTCCTGTATCTTTATATGCACGGGCAAGGATCTGTAATGAACGGAACCGTAAGCCGTCATCCATACAATCACTCAGAATCCGTCTGCATATGGATATGACCTCCTGAAGGTTTTTATGCAGATCTTCTTCACTTAAGCTTACATATGGTTTTCCTGTATGATACAGACTTCTCGCAAGACAGTAAAGCAAATCATAATTATTCGGAAATTCCTGCGTCGCTTTTCTGAAAGTTTCAATTAGTGTACCGTTGTACCATTTCTTGCTTCTTTCCGGTCCTGCTTGTTTCAATATCATGTCTATCTTTTCCCGGTTCTTCATAGCATCAAAACTCATCAGCTCATCTATGCTTATGTTGAAGAAGTTGGCAATCGAAGGTAAAAGCTCAATATCCGGATAACATCCTTCAACCTCCCATCTGCTGACTGCCTGTGCTGTAATATTAAGATACTCAGCAAACTTTTCCTGGCTCACATCAGCTTTTTTACGTAACTCTTTTATTTTTTCACCTATTCTAATATTCATAGAATTTTCTCCATTCATTATTCAGTTTTACAAGTACCTACAGTTACATTGTAAGATTCGGATATATTAAAAACAATAAACAATTAATTGTTGTTATATCAACTGCTGGTTGTTATCCATTATTTCTTATTTCGTCCAGATTTGTATATTCAATACACTATCTTCTGATAATCAAAGATACTTCATAATTTGATATAGCAGGACTAGAACTGAGCTTCCCTTTTCAACAGACTAATGAGGCTGTTTTGATCGGCTTCATTCAAATTTAGAGAAGTAGAAGCTGCATCCGAGACATTTTCTATATTCAATGCCATCAAAAAAAATGGATTCGGACCTTTACAGAAATTATTACACTTATGACAGTCATATGCAGTCTTAATCAGGTTAATTAAATTTATAGAGCAGTTTCCAGTTCCTGTTTATATTGTTCTATATTGGATAACATGGCTTTAATACGCCACCAGCTATCAGTACATTCTATAGTAAAAAGGACTCTTGAAGGTTTTTTCTTTAAAAAAACGCACCGCCAATACTTATTGCTTTTAGCATACCTAACCTGCGCTTTACACTTAAGCAGGTTGCCAAGTTCAATAAATTTCATAGCTTGATCATATTCTGAATCCGGTAATATTTTTATCATTTCCTCCGGCGTTTTTACCTGATTATCCATGTGCATCCCCTTGTTGAATATATAAGCATATTATACAGCTTTATCGGTATAATACTGCGCCTGTGCATTCCACAATTCATAATACTTCCCATTCTTATCGGAAAGAAGCGAATCATGATTACCGCGTTGTATCAATTCGCCTTCATGGAACACTGCGATATCATCACAGAAACGGCATGAAGACAGACGGTGGGAAATATATACCGCAGTTTTATCGCCTACGATCTGGCTGAACTTAGAATATATTTCAAACTCAGCAACCGGATCAAGCGCTGCTGTCGGTTCGTCTAAAACGATAAAAGGCGCATCCTTATATAGGGCTCTGGCAAGCGCTATTTTCTGCGCTTCCCCGCCGGATATCTCTATACCGTCATCTTCAAAATCCTTATATATCGGGGTATCAAGACCCTTTTGCATCTCTTTATATCTGTCTTCAAATCCAGCTATTTCTAAACACTTTTCTGCTTGAGCTTTGTTATAAATAACGGAAGAAGCAACATTCTGTCCGAGTGAAAATGAAAACAGCTTGAAATCCTGAAATACCACTGAAAAAATGTTAAGGTATTCAGCGTAATCGTACTTCCTTATATCAATTCCATTGAGCGTTATTTCACCTTCGGTAGGATCGTACAGACGGCAAAGCAGTTTGATCATAGTAGTCTTTCCGCTCCCGTTCATACCGACCACAGCAGTATGCTGACCGATGCTGAACTTCAAATTAAGTTTTTTAAGCGCATATGTTTCTGAACCGGGATATCTGAATGATACATTGTGAAATTCCAATTCATAATCATTGTCGGCACGTTTTTCGGTTGTAAGAGTCCCTTGATATTTTTCGTTTGGTATGTCGAGAAAATCATGTAACACTTCAAGATACTGGTTGTTCACCCTGAGAGCATTTAATGAATTCAGAAACCCGGTCAGACCTCTACTGAACTGATTAATTGCAGTTATATACTTAAACAGATCACCCAAACCAATAAGACCATATATAGCACGGATACCGATATAGATATATACGATCCACTCGATCACAGATGATAAAATAGTATTTATGTTAGTGTATTTTATCTGGTTGCGTTCCATTTTGAAAAAGATACATACGAAATTGTCAAGCGCCTTTTTATATTTGGCCTCTATCATCTGCTTCTGGTTATATAAACGTATGTCTTTACCGGCATGATAAGTATTTATATACTTGGTCAGGATATATACCAACACCCTGTTCTGAGGGACTGCTTCGTCCCAGGTCTTGTGTGTCTTTACCGTACTCACGGCATTAAAGTAAATCGTGATCCATGTGTTTATGGCTATGATTACAAACAATATGACGGAGCTTAGCGGAGAGGCGATAATGTCAATAAAGCTGTTCTGCGAAGATGAATTGAAAATAAAAAACGCTTTATATGTTACCGCGACAGATACGATCATTGTGCAAATACCGCTGACAGCATCCCGGCTCTGATAAACCAGTTTCCATATACCTCCGCCTACTGCTCTGCGTATATCGTCTATTCTTTGTCTTTTAATATGTATCTCGGGATTTTCTATGCTTGCGTAATCCATGTCAAGCGTCTTGTTATTAAGAAGCATCATGAACTTATGTTCAAATACCTTATTTTTAACATTAATAGCCCGGGCGATTAACTGCTTTATCTGTTGTGTTAAAAAAACTGAAACGATTGTTATTGCCAGTAATAAATAGATATGGCGTAAATTATCGTGCCTGGATAAGGCGTTCAGTATTTCCGCACCCATATAAATAATAATGAAAGGGAAAAATGCTTCAAGTATTGCGCTTATGACATTAAGCGGGATAAGCATTGCGTCAATGGAAAAAATGATTTTATATCCGCGCGATAGAATTTTCATATCTTTTTTAAACTTTTTCATTCGTCAGATCCTCCTTGTAATAATGTCTTTGCATATTGAATATCTCTGCATATTTACCGTTTAGAGCCATAAGCTCGTCATGTGTGCCTGTTTCGGTTATTTTGCCTTCATCAAGAAAGAAAATTCGATCGCAAAAACGCGTGCTTGCCAGGCGGTGTGAAATGAATATCGATGTTTTGTCTTTAGCAAATTCATTATATTTTAAGTAGATTTCGTTTTCCGCAATCGGATCAAGCGCTGCGGTCGGCTCATCCAGAATCAATAACAGCCCGTCTTTGTATAATGCTCGGGCTAGAGCAAGTTTTTGTTTTTCTCCGCCTGACAGTTCAATTGCATTGTCGACAACGCTTTTCAGCAATATCGTATCGTATCCGTCAGGCAGACTGTCGATTTTGTTTTGTAATCCTGCAAATCGTATTGCCTTCGAAAGTTTATCCTGATCTATCTCGCTATCTTCACATAAAGCTATATTCTGGGCGATAGAAACCGGGAAGAGGTATATATCCTGAAATACAGGGGATATAACCGAGTAATACTCATCTCTGTTATATTCATTTATATTTGTATCACTGATGCGGATATTCCCTTTGGAGGGCTGATATAAACCGCTTAAAAGTTTTACAAGCGTGGTCTTGCCCGCTCCATTTCGCCCCACTATCGCTATCTTCTCACCTCTATTTATTTTAAACGATAGATTATCCAGAACGCATTTATCGGATTTCGGATAAATGAAGCTCACATTTTCAAACTCAATATCGACTGCCGTATCAGGTACTTCAATTCCTTTTCCTCTGTTTGATTTATCTGGCATATCCAGAAAATCCCGTAGGTGACATATGGATAAACTAGCGTTGTTGAGTTTGCTGACACTATTGACGACATCCATGATGACACCGGCAAGTGTTCCTATGGCAGACAGGTAAAATACCGCATCTGCTATAGAGATAGACCCGTTTGACACATTGGTAATCACATAAATAAAGGTGATACCATTACAGATTATAAGTTGGATGATCGCCTGGTTAACATCATAGTAGCAGAACGCTGCTTTCTCTGATTTGACGTACCACTCTGTCCTTTTACCCAGGACATCCGCAAAAACATCCTGTAACCATGATTTCAAGTTGTACAGCCTTATGTCTTTCGCCCTGTCAAAGTCTCCGGAAGCAGTATTTATATGGTTTAGCTTGCGGTCGAGAGGAGCCCATTTTTCTGCTTTTCTATATTGCCAGCGATGCCCTGCCTTGTTAATGAAATGCTGCACAAGCGTCAGTGTTACCATGGCGATCAGCAATATAGGGCTTAGCTTTGTGATGATTGCAAATAATGTGATGATACTGAGAATGCTTGTTGCTACATCTACTAATATATTAACGATGCTCTGCGTTGCAGAATTAGGATTATTGACTGTGCTGGATGCTTTCTGCATCTTGTTCATGCCGGCAGGATCCTCGATATTTTCATAATCTGCATCCATGTTTTTGGCATTTACCATATTATTATAGTTAAATCGTATTCTATCCTGCCTCCATCGTATTTTAGCAGAAAAAACATTGTTAGTTATTTTCAATAGCAGGACAACCAGAATGAAAGCGGATACTTGAATGCAAAATGTCCTGATATCTGATTTGCTTTCGATCAGTGAAATCACAAGCTTGACAATATACAGACTGGATAATACCAGTGCGACTTTCAATGGAGCTTGTGCGATACTTATTATCACAAGGGGTTTATCCCATTTCCATATATTCGATATTGTAAAAGCTACGTTCTGACTTGTCGTGTATAAAGGTTTTTGTTTATCGTTCTTTTTATGCATATGTTTCTACCTTCCTAACGACAAAAATATATCACTGTCTGCACACTTTGTGCCGATTCTTACGCAGATTGCAGATTTTACAACCTGCAATGTAAAATAGCCTCTTTATAACGGCAGCATGACCTCGGAAGTAAATGCGTCTTCCTCATTTCTACGCTTGATATATCCGGAATACTTCGCTACTATTCTGTCAACCCGTATAAGCCCGAATCCGTGATTCTCACCTTTAGCACTCATATACCGCCCATCCTGCTTCTGTATTTTACCGAAGGCTGAATTTGTAATGGATAAATAAAGGTTATCCCGCTTCAAGTCCATATAAACGCGGATGAACCGTTTGGTTTCATCTTCGATCCGTAGACATGCTTCAATAGCGTTATCAAGCAGATTGCCGATAATAACACACAAGTCTATCTCCTGTATGGTGATGTTTTTCGGTACGACAGCTTTTGCATTTATAGATATATTACGGTTTTTCGCAAGGGACAACTTCGAGTTGAGGATAGCGTCAATCATCACGTTGCCGGATTTTATCAGAGTATCAACGCTTGTCAGATCCGTCTCAAGCGAGTCGAGATATGCGTCAATTTTATCGTTCTCGTCGAGTGAACGATAGGCTTTCATAATCTGTATGTGATTGTGGTAATCATGCCTCCATCCGCGCATCTGCCTGTAGATGTTCTCAACTTCAACCACATACTTTTCCGTAAGATCGCTTTGAAAAGCAGAGATCCGGCGGTCTATCGCACCGCGAAATATATAATCAAATAGCTTCATATGCTACCCCCTAATTAAAATCGATGAATGCCTGATTTGCCGCATCATATAAATTGCGTGACAAAGGGATTTCCCGTCCGTCATCAAGTACCATTGCCGTTTTCGTTACCCGCTTGACATACTTCATGGAAACTATGAATGAGCGGTGGCACCTGAAGAAACCGTCACCCAATAGATCCTCCGCATCCGATATGCGCAATTGAAAATCTTCTTTTCCATTTACAAGATACAGGCTGACGGTATGCGACAGAACCTCCGCATATATAATATTGTCAGCTTTTATCTTTATATCGCCGCCCGTTTTTGGGAATGTAATTATCCTCGGCGTTTTTTGTAAATGCAATATTGCTTTATCAAGAACCTCAAATAATTTATCCTCTTTAACAGACTTTATCAGATAATGCAGTGCCGAAACATCATAACCTTCGGCAATAAAATCTGGATAGCCTGTGATAAAAACGATCTGAACAGTGTCATTGCTCTGCCGTATCCGGTGTGCAAGCATAATGCCGTTGATCTCTTTCATCTGTATGTCAAGGAGCAGGATATCGACTGCCTTGTTATCCTCATATGCAAATAAAAAACTCTCAGCGCTTTCATAATCAGACAAGCGTACAGCAATATCCCTCACCACTGCCCATTTGCGGACAAGCGCAGTGAGGTGTATTATTTCAGCTCGTTCGTCATCACAGATAACTATATTTATCATATATTACCTTTACTCCTTCTATTTGTTTTGAATCTGGCTGTTTTACAGTGTTTTGTGTACCAGCCATATACGCTTATCGCTCTGTTCTTTTCTCTGACTGTCTGGAAAGGATCAATAATTGTCTATTGTTAGTATCACATATTTCAGTTAATAATCTAGCAGTTAATACTCCTTCATTGCATAAGACTTCGATTCAAAATTATATGACCTACTATATTTGTAATTCCGGAAATAATCAAGCGGTAGATTCACAAGCCTGACTTCCAGCGGTATAGTTATTACTGAATGAACGGCTTTGAATACCGGATGCAGAATAGGCTGATATATATTTGCTAATTATCTTTAACTATTCATAACTTGGCTTACCTTCAAACAGGAAGCTTCTTCCCTCTATATATCTGCGCAATTCCCTCTGTGAAAACTTTTCATATTCATCTGGCATCCATTCCGTAGCATCCGGCAGATTCAAGAAAAAACCTGGCACCTGTAAACTGCATGCGACAAAGAAACCTTCAATAAGTTCAATATGATTTTCAGGTAACGGAAAATGTTTATTATATGCATCAAGTAATGATTTTCTGAATTGTATAGGTACAAACGGTAATGTCGTCGCGATGTCCCATAAGAAATACCCAAAACCGCATGCACTAAAATCTATAGGTCTGATCTCATCTTTGTAATATAGCAAGTTTGGCGGGATAATATCTGCATGGATAATACCCCATGTCGCATTTGTCCTTTCATATGTATCAAGTAAATACATTGCTTTTTCAGCCTCTGAATTAATAGCTTCCATACAATCATTTGTAAATGCAAGCGTCGTATTTTCAAGTGCAGATAAAATTTCCATTATACAATCAGATCCGAACTGCGGTCTTTCAAATCCATCCGGCAGCTGCCATGAAGATGAGTGCTTATGAAGCCTGGCAAGCAGTATACCGACTTTTTCAGAGTCCTGCTCTGTCATAAAATACGGTTTTGTTCTCCATCCAACCAGTTTTCCAATGAACAGAGTACTCCATCAATATCTGTTATTAATTCATTTTCACTATTTGTATACGGAGAAGGTAAAATCATATCAGTGTCTTTCGATAATGCCGACATCCATTGCAGCATCGAATTAATAGCTTTTTTATTTGTCCATTCTGTACCAAGAGCATTATTTACAGACGCATAGAGCCTTAGGCAATAAACAATGCCGTATGTATCCTTCACTTTGTAAATGGTACTACCGCTTTGCGCAATAAAATCCATTGTTTCAACTGCGAGCGGATATTTCTTCATTGCCTTTTCTGCTATTTCCATATAATCCATATTTTCACTTTCCTATTTTACTATGATGTTCATAGCATAGTATTGCTATCTTACCATATGACAAACATGCCAACAACCGCTATAAAATGCATTTGCATGAGATAAGCATGACTTTTTGTAAAATTGTTTGCTTTGTTAAATTTGGATCCCATATCGTTGTTTTGTTTGTCCGTTAACAACAACCTCATTTCCCAATACACCGCCGTTATTGATAATACTTTTAGCTGAGCCGATCATTTTGGTTGCGATCCCTTTTCTTCGTTCGAATATGCGGACACAATCATCGATATGTTGAACATAAGTACTCGAGAAGTGATATGATATTTCTTAATGAGTATGTAATTAAAACGGGAAAACAATGATATTATATTCACCTGAAGAGTATGATGCGCAGGAAATGATCAGTTACGTAAATATCATAGACACGGAAAGCAAATTCCTCACAAGGGAACCCGGTGAATTCTCTTATACAGAAGAGGATGAAAAAGCACTTATACAGAAACGCAATAACGCTGAAAATATCCTGTGGACACTGGCAGTTATAGATAATGAGATCGTAGGCATGGCAGAAATGGCATATAACAAAAGTAAGATCAGATTCCGCCGCAAAGGTGATTTCAGTATAACAGTCAAAAAGAAATACTGG
>Ga0172381_10006132_pt1 | contig 12091 bp, 11 predicted proteins | sample Leawel6488metaG_FD_119754 | JGI IMG/M metagenome (GOLD analysis project Ga0172381, IMG submission 119754) | Leachate microbial communities from a municipal landfill in Southern Ontario, Canada - Leachate well 64-88 metaG | ecosystem: Engineered > Solid waste > Landfill > Unclassified | place...
ATAAGCTGCATCGGTGTCTGCGCCTGCCGGAAATCGAATAATAGGTCAACCATTGATTATGGCTTCCGTGATTTGCGCTACCTGCTTCATCTGTTTCACGTCATGCACCCTGACGATATCGGCGCCGTTTTGTATGGACAGCGCGATCGACGCCGCCGTGCCGAACTGCCTCTCGTCCTCCTGCGCGCCGGTTATCTTGCCTATGAATGACTTGCGCGAGGGCCCCGACATTACCGGGTAGCCAAGGGATTTGAACTCCCTGAGGTTCTTCAATATATTCAAGTTATGCGCGGCCGTCTTTCCGAACCCTATTCCGGGGTCCACAACAATGCTGTCATCCTTTATTCCCGCGGCTTTAGCGGCAGATATGCTCTTCCTGAGGCTGCGGCATATCTCGCCGATAAGGTCATCGTATACCGGGTCCTTCTGCATCGACATCGGCGTGCCCTTCATATGCATCAGCACTACCGCCGCCTTATGCTCCTTCACGAACTTCGCGATCTTGCGGTCCTTATTCAGGCCGGTTATATCATTTATCATCGACGCTCCGGCGTCGAGCGCCATGCGCGCGACCTCTGATTTGGTCGTATCTACGGATATCGGCGCCTTGATACGTTTCGCCAGCTCTTTTATCACCGGTATTACACGCCTGCATTCTTCCTTCGCGTGTATCGCCCTCGCGCCGGGCCTGGTCGATTCCCCGCCGATATCTATGATGTCCGCGCCCTGGGATTCCATCTTGAACGCCCTCGCGACGGCGTATTCCCTGTCAAAGTACATGCCGCCGTCGGAGAACGAATCCGGCGTCACGTTCAACACTCCCATTATATGCGCGCGTTTGCCGAGATTCAATTTATATTTGCCGGCGCGCAGCACGAAATCCCTTCTCGCGTAATCCGCTTCGAGCGCGGTTATCATCCCGCCCAGCGACGCGAGCCCAAACGGCTGTTTCTGCAGTTTTACGCAGAGGCGCCCTATTTGGGCAGCCGTGCCTATGATCAGCCCCTCGGTATCCTTCCTTCTTTTGACGAACGCGTCCCACGCCACGGCGCAGTCGCCGCCGGCCGAGAGCATCTCCTGCTTGATGATATTCAGGGCATCCGAACTTATCCCGCAGACCTTTATGACGCGCAGGACCGACTTCGGCGCCATTATCTCTATGCCGCCGCTATGGACGCCCAGCGCGCGCAGCTCGCGGGCCGCTTCTTCCATGTCCCTGATATCGAGGACGCGGAGTTCCATCATTTCATCCCGAGGAGCTCTTTGATCTCCTTGGCATCGAGGACTTCCTTCTCGAGGAGCTTCTCCGCGAGGGCCTTCAGTTTGTCCCTGTTATCGAGCAGCGCCTGTTTCGCGCGGCTATAGCATTCGTCTACGATGCGCTTCTCTTCCTCGTCTATCAGAAGCGCCGTCTGGTCGCTGTAATTCTTCTCCTCGTAGAGGTCCCTGCCGAGGAATATCTGCTCCGGCCGCCTTCCGAAGGCCATGTTCCCGAGCTTGTCGCTCATGCCGAACTCGGTCACCATGCGGCGGGCCATCTCCGTCGCGACCTTTATGTCATTGCGCGCGCCGGTCGTGACGTCGCCGAAGATTATCTCTTCCGACGCCCTTCCGCCCATCGCCATCGTTATCTCGGCGAGCAGCTCGACCTTCGATTTATAATATTTGTCTTCCGTCGGGGCCGTCAGCGTATATCCTCCCGCCATGCCTCTCGGAAGTATCGTCACTTTATGGAGCGGCTCCACCTTTGGTATCAACAGCGAGAGCAGCGCGTGCCCGGATTCGTGGTATGCCGTGATCTCCTTCTCGAGCGCGCTGATGATGCGGCTCTTCCTCGCGGGACCGGCTATGACCCTCTCTATCGACTCGCCGAGCTCGTCCATCGTCACCGAATCCTTGTTCCTGCGCGACGCGAGCAATGCGCCTTCATTGACAAGGTTGGCGAGGTCCGCGCCCGAAAAACCCACGGTCCTCTGCGCGATCAATTTCATGTCGACTTCCGGCGCGAGCTTTATGTTCTTCGCGTGGACTTTCAATATGGCTTCCCTGCCGACGATATCCGGCTCGGTTATATATACGACCCTGTCGAACCTGCCCGGGCGCAGCAGCGCCCTGTCGAGCACGTCCGGCCTGTTCGTCGCGGCGATGACTATGACGCCTTCCTGCGTGCCGAAGCCGTCCATCTCGACGAGAAGGGCGTTCAATGTCTGTTCGCGCTCGTCGTTGCCGCCGCCTACGCCGGCGAAACGCTGCCTGCCTACCGCGTCTATCTCATCGACGAATATTATGCATCCCTTGCCGCCGATCTTCGCGGCGCGTTTCGCTTCCTCAAAGAGGTCGCGCACCCTCGATGCGCCGACGCCGACGAACATCTCGACGAAGTCGGAACCGCTTATCGAGAAGAACGGCACGCCCGCCTCACCCGCTACCGCTTTCGCGAGCAGGGTCTTGCCGGTGCCGGGCGGGCCTATCAGCAGGACACCCTTGGGTATCTTGCCTCCGAGGCGCGTGAACTTGCGGGGGTCCTTCAAAAACTCGATTATCTCCTGGAGCTCTTCCTTCGCCTCATCGACGCCCGCGACGTCATTGAACGTTATCTTGACCTGTCCGCCCATGAACTGCCGCGCGCGGCTCTTGCCGAACGACATTATCCTTCCGCCGCCTGCCTGCGCGCTGCGCGAGAGCAGGTACCAGAAGACTATCAGCACGATCAGGGGGAACAGCACGGGCCAGAAGAAATTCGAGAAGAACGGGTTGCCGATATTCACCCTGAAATCCTTGACGTTATCGCGCATGAGCTTCGTAAGCTCGGGGTCGAAGTCGGATATATATACCTTGTAGATCATCCCGTCCTTAAGCTTGCCCTGGACGGTGTAGTCCCTCTTTACCGCGGTCTCGACCTGTTTGCCGGCCACGAAATTAGTGAACTCCGAAAGGCTTATCTCTTTGGGCTGCTGCAGGCTCAGGGGCTCGTTCTTAAGGATGCCTGAGAAGTAGAAGAATATCGTGAACAATATGACCGCCACGATGACGCGCTGCGTGACCGTGGGCATCTGGTTATTTAACTTTTTCTTCTTATTTCCGTTTGCCATTTGTTTTCCTTTTGGGGATTTGATTATAACAGAAAGCTGCGGGACAAGGCAAGAAAATTAGGCCTTCCTGTACGAGACCCTGAGTATACGTTTCGTGCCCGGCAACACCTTGACTTCGTCGGAAAGGCGCATACCGCATACCCATATTATATCCTTGCCGCATACAAGCAGGGGCACCGAGGCCCTTTCCGCCCTCGGAACTTTGCGGTCCGTGAAAAAATCCTGCAGCTTCTTGCCTTTGGACATGCCGAGCGGCCTGAACCGGTCGCCCTTCTCCCATGTCCTTACATGCAGCGGGCCCTCGATGCTGTCAAGGTCGAGATACTCGGCGGCCTTCGACCCGTCGGCGGCCGTGCCGCGCGACTTTACGCGTTTCGCCTCAAACCTTAATTTCAGCTCCGGGATAACGGCCGAACCGGGGACCGGCAGTTCCCTGAATACGCGCGGAGCGGCTTGCCCCCGCTTTACAATCGAGAATACGAGCGTATTACCGGACTTGGCCGCCCTCGCCTTGCCGGGCAGGTCGATAGCGCCTTTCGCAGACGCAATCAGGCCCTCGATATCCTCGATATGCGAATGATCTATGTCGCGCAAACTGCCCCTTGCCGACTCGATGGCCTTGCGCAGGATCCCGCGGCGCAGCCCTGCGGGCTCCTTCTCCAGCTGTTTTATATCTATAAAGACCGAGCCGCCTTTTGATCTCGCGCACTTACCGAACGACTTCCCGACCGCTTCGGAGAGGACTTCGTAATCGTAGCTGAAATTCTGCGCGCTGCGCGCGAGCGCCTCCTTGATGTTCGGGTTATACTTCTCGAGCAGGACCATCAGTTCGTGGCGAATCCTGTTCCTGAGGAATTTCTGCATGAGGTTCGTGGCGTCCTGGCGCGCGGTTATCTTCATTCCGGCGAGATAGGATTCGACGTCCTTCCTCCAGGATTCTATCAGCGGCCTGATTATGAACGTCCCGTCCAGCCGCCTCTTGGGCGGTATGCCGCGCAGCCCTCCGAGGCCCGAACCGCGGATCAGCCTCATCAATACCGTCTCCGCCTGGTCGTCCAGCGTGTGGCCGAGCGCTATCTTCTTCGCGCCCGTGTCCCTGGCCGCCTTGAGCAGGAATTCATACCTCTTCTCGCGCGCCGCCTCCTCAAGCGAAAGTCCCGACTCCTTCGCGAAGGCCGGGACGTCTATCCTTTTATAAATTAACGGGAGTTTCAGGCGGCGGGCCAGTTTGCTTACATATTCATGGTCCCCGAGGGTCTCCTCAGCGGCCCGGAACATATGGTCCAGGTGCGCGACATGGAGCTTCAGCCCGTAATCGGACTTCAGCCCGTCCAACGCGAAAAGCAGCGCGGTCGAATCCGGGCCTCCCGAAACGGAGACTACAACCGTGTCCCCCTTATCGAGCAGGCCGTGCCTCTTTATCGTATCCTTAACGCCGCTTATGAACATCCGTCACTCGTATATGACTTCATCCAGATAAAATGTGCAGCCTTTAGGATTGAGCTTTCCGTCCGCGGTCCAGCAGAACCCGCCCGCGATGTTCGACAGATCCCTGCCCGTAAGGTCGATCGAATACTGTTTCCACTGCGACCCGAGCTTCAGCGCATTCAGTTCCTTCATCACGGAATCCTTGAATTCGCCCTTCACCCCGCCTATCTTGATGCTGACGACTTCCCCGCCGTCCTCGCCGCGTATCCAGAATGAGATCCTCTTGTGCCCGGTAAGGTCCATGCCTTTCTTGCCGCCCCAGTTGTTCTCCGGGTAAAGCCAGTAAACGCCGGCCCATCCTGCCTGGCCGCCCTTGGAATTGTCATAGATCCATTTCATGCACATTTTCCCTGTCTTCGGCTTATCGGGGCATTTGGGGTCCGTCTTTATACAGCTCACGTCGCCCATCCATCCGCTCGGCGAGAAGACGCCTTTGCCTTCCTCGTAGACCGCCACCTTGGAGACGGACTTGATGCCGCCGGAAGGGACCGTCCTTTTCAATACCTGCGCATGCGCGGAAGAGACCACGGTGAACGCCAACAGGGTGAGCAATAACTTTTTCACGGGTATACCTCCTTGTTTTGGGCCATCTATGAATTTGGTGGCGGCGATCCGAATTGAACGGATGACATAGCGGGTATGAGCCGCTCGCTCTAACCATCTGAGCTACGCCGCCATCATAATTTGTGCGGGATTAGGGAAATCATACTATCACAAAATCTTCAGTTTGGCAATAAGTCGCAGAAATAATAGCGGTTATCCCTGAGGACGATCTCGCCTTTGGCGAAACCTACCCTCCCGCGGAATATCGGGCCGTCATAGACGAACGAATGGAACTCGCCGTTCTCGCCGCACGGGTCGACACCCGCCGGAAGGTCCGCAAGGAAACTGCTGTCGTATTCCCTGCCGATAAAGCCCTTATCCAGCAGGGTCGAATCGACGCATACTATCACGGCCTTGAATCCCAGCCCTATGAACCTTCGGGCCAGGTCCGCGCTGCCGCGTTTCCAGAGCGGGTATACGCCTTCCATGCCTATGCGCGCGAGATTGTCGTCCTTGTATTTCTTGACATCCTCGAGGGCTATATCGCCCGCGGCATTCAGCAGGACGCCTTCCTTTAAGTACCTTTCGAGGACTTCACGTATCTTCGATTCGTTCTCCTCGATCGTGGCGCCTTTACTCATGAGGGCTTTCTCGAGCGTGATGCCGAGCGCCTTCGCCTGTTTTTCCAGTAAAGCGGTCCTTACGCCGTGCATGCTTACCCTGTCATAATCTCTCGTGACCGTGGTCAACAGCGCGGATATATCATATTCTCCGCTCTGTACCATCTCGTAGAGGGCCAGGGCGCTGTCCTTGCCGCCGCTCCATGAAAATATGACTTTCTTCTTCATTTCTTCCTCGCATTCATGCTTCCGGTGCGGTAACCCTGCAGGTCAACAGTGACATGCCTGAAACCGAACGAATTTAATTTTTTTATTATATGCGCGCTCATGCCTAAAAGCTTTTTAATATCAGCGCACGGAACCTCTATCCTCGCGATATCGCCATGGCGGCGGACGCGCACCATCTTCAACCCCGCGGCCTTCCGCAATATACTTTCAGCGGCATCTATCGAATCGAGCTTCTCTGCTGTTATGGGCTCGCCGGTAGATATCCTGGTCGCGAGGCACGCGTTCGCGGGCTTGTCCCACGTAGACAAGCCGATCTTTTTTGAGAGCGCGCGTATATCCGCTTTCGTCATTCCCGCGCTTTCTAACGGGCTCAATATCCCGAGCTCTTTCAACGCGAGCCTGCCCGGCCGGTAATCCTTCCTGTCGTCGCGGTTGCTCGCGTCGACGACAACGTTATATCCGTTCCTTGCCGCTTCCTTCTTTATCGCGGCAAATATCCTCTTCTTGCAGTAATAACATCTCAGGGGCGTATTGGCCTTAATTTTCGGGTCGGATAAAAGCTTAACCTTAACGACGGAGTGTTTTACTCCGAGCGACCTTACAAACCGCGCGGCCTCATCGATCTCCGCCTTCGGCGCGAATTCCGACCATACCGTGACGGCAAGCACATTGCCGCGGCCATGCGCATCCCTTAGCAGCCTGAGCAGGAATGAGGAATCCGCCCCTCCCGAAAACGCGACCGCTACTCTATCCATCCGCCGCCCAATATCTTCTCTCCGCCGTAGAATACGAAAGCCTGCCCTGGGGTTATCGCGTGCTGCGGCTCGTCAAAGACCGCCTTCACCCTGCGGGCCGATAACTGCATGACCCTGCACGCCGACTTCCCGTGGTTATACCTTATCTTTGCCTGCGCGTAGGCCGGCCTTTCAAGGCCGGATTTGCCCATCCACCGGACATCCTTCGCCGTAAGCTCTTTACCTTTCACTTCGGCGGCATCGCCCACCGTTATCTCGTTCCTTCGAGGATCGAGCCTGACGACGTATATCGGCTTTCCCGCCGCGATACCGAGGCCTTCCCTCTGCCCTATCGTATAAAAAGCTATCCCCTTATGCATGCCCATGTATCTTCCGCGGGTGTCTATGACCCTTCCGGGCTTTATCCCTTTGATCCTCTTTCTTATGAAATCCCTGTAATCCCCTCCGGTAATAAAACAGATATCCTGGCTCTCGGGCTTATCGTTTATCCTCGCGAGTCCCGCGGATCCCGCGATCTCCCTGACCTCGCTTTTCGTGAGCTCGCCGAGCGGAAAGAGCAGGCGCCGCAGCTGCCTTTGGCCGAGATCGAACAGGAAATACGACTGGTCCTTCGTCTTATCTAAGGCTTCCTTGATGAAATATCTTCCGGGTCCCGCGCCGCGGCCGATCCGCGCGTAATGGCCTGTCGCGAGATGGTCCGCGCCGAGGATCTTTGCCCTCTCGAGCAATTTTCCGAATTTGACCTTGCTATTGCATACGACGCACGGGTTCGGCGTCCTGCCCCGCGAATATTCGGAGCAGAAATACCTTATGACGTCGCGCTCGAATTCCTTTTGGAAGTTCACCACATAATGCGGGATTCCGATCTTCGCGGCGGCGTGCTTCGCGTCCTCGATGGCCCTGAGCGAGCAGCAGCTCCTCGCGCCGTGCGTTCCGCAGAGCTCCTTAGGCCACAACTGCATCGTGAGCCCGATGACCTCGCAGCCCTGTTCCTTCAATAAAAAAGCGGCGACCGATGAATCTACGCCGCCGCTCATTGCGACAACGACTCTCTTCACTTCTTCTTAGGCTTCCCCCTGTAAGCGGAATATATCATTAAAACCAACACGACGAAAATAATGACCGTTCCCGCAGGGTTGAACTTGCGCGAGACGGCCGATAGTTTATACTCGTTCATCTGGAAATCGTTGTTGTCGAACCTCCAGTTAGCGGTGTTCGATCTTATATCCTTGGTATTGGCCTCGACTATGCGCCCTGGCAGCGTGACTGAAACGTTGAACGAGTAGCCCATGAATACCGGCCAACCGTAGATCCCGAACGCGTCATCGTAATTGCGCTCGCTCAGCGACTCGTTCTGGGCGGACAGCTTCCCGTCTATCTTTTCATGGAGCGCAAGCAGCTTATCGTAGGCCCTCTTCCTGTCCAGCCCCTTATCCGCGGAGGCCGCATAATCGGCCATATATGCGGCGAAATTCTTCTCGTCGAACAGCGCCTCGAACTCCGCCATCTTCGCCTTATTGGCCGTGTTATTATCGTCTTCCAGGGACTTCCGGCCGTTCGTGACGAGTTCCCCCAGGAAATAGTCGTAATACGGCCTGAACTTCCCGTCAAGGAACAGGGCAACGCCGTCCTTTTTAACCGAACGCGGGAACGCGGCCGCTACCTCTTCCGATATTATTTCGAGCGTGGAGTCGTACCAGCGCCTGCAGAATTCGCGGATCTTGCCTTCATCCGCGCAGTCCTTGTAGGCCTCATCATATTCGTAGGAATCGAATATGATGCCCCTGCGTATCTTCAGTGAACACTTGTTGTCGGAGATGCTTGACGGGCCGGCGCCTTTCCTGGCATAATCCGGCTGCAGTTCTTTTATATCCTTAAAGGTCCTCTTGACCTCATAGATATGCTGCGGCGGGTTATCCTTGACGTAGTTGTCGAGCTTCCAGCTTCCGCCCCCGGGAAGGAGATAGTCCTTTATGAGCTCGTCCTTCTCGCTCGCCCCGTCGGCGGTGTAGGTCGTTATCCTGAAACCCGACCCGTCATCGTTGACCTTCGTGACGGCCGACATGTTAATGAAACAGCCGCTGACAAGAAAAACGACGGCCGATAATAACAGCGCCGGGAATACCTTCCTCATCAGGCTCCTTTCAGGTACCTGTCCATCGCGGCCGCGGCCTTCTTGCCCGCGCCCATCGCGGCAATGACCGTGCCTTCGCCCGTGGTTATGTCCCCTCCGGCGAAGACGCCTTTCTTCGACGTCATGCAATTCTCGTCTATGATGAGCTCGCCGCTCTTCTGGTCTACCGCGATGTCCTTTGAAGTGCGCGGTATGAGCGGGTTCGGCCCCTGGCCTACGGCTATCACGACCGTATCGACAGGCATCGTATATTCAGAGCCCTTTATGGGGACCGGGCGCCTGCGTCCGCTCGCGTCCGGCTCGCCGAGTTCCATCTTTATGCATGTCATGCTCTTGACCTCGCCCTTCTCGTTCCCTTCTATCGAAAGCGGGGCCGTCAGGAAACGGAATTCTATTCCTTCCTCCCGGGCATGTTCTACCTCCGCGCGGCGCGCGGGCGCTTCATGCTCGCTCCTCCTGTAGACTATCATCGCATCCTTCGCGCCGAGGCGCTTTGAGACACGCACGCAGTCCATGGCCGTGTTGCCCGCGCCGACGACCGCCACCCTCTCGCCGATCTTCACCGGCGTCTTGTATTTCGGGAATTCATACGCATGCATAAGGTTCACGCGGGTCAGGAACTCGTTCGCCGAATATACGCCGTTCAGGTTCTCGCCGGGGATGCCGAGGAAATACGGCAATCCCGCGCCCGAACCAATGAATATCGATTTATAACCGTCCTTTATGAGGTCCTCGATCGTGATCGTCCTGCCGATGAGTATGTTGTACCTTATCTCGACACCGAGCGACCTGATATATTCGGTCTCCCTGTCCAGGATGACTTTCGGCAGCCTGAACTCGGGTATGCCGTACCTGAGGACGCCGCCGCTCGCGCTGAGCGACTCGAAGAGCGTGACCTTATAGCCGTACCTCGCGAGGTCCGCCGCGGCAGTGAGCCCCGCGGGGCCCGCTCCGACGACCGCCACCTTTGCGCCGGCATTATTCTTCAGTCCTGCGGCCGGGGCCTGCTTCTGTTCCTTATTGCCCGCCTCCCAGTCGGCGACGAAACGCTCGAGGGCCCCTATAGCTATGGACTCCTTCTTGGCCGCAAAAGTGCAAACGGCCTCACACTGTGTCTCCTGGGGGCAGACCCGTCCGCAGATCGCCGGGAGGTTATTCTTCTCCTTTATCTTCTGGATCGCGCCTTTGAAGTCCTTCTTCGCCAGCAGCTTTATGAACTCCGGTATATCGACCTCGACCGGGCATCCGCTGCAGCACGGTTTCTTCTTGCATGATATGCAGCGCTGCGCCTCGAGGACGGCCTGCTCCTCCGTGAATCCGAGCGCCACTTCCCTGAAATCCCTGTTCCTCTCGTTAGGTTCCCTGCATCCAAGTATCTGACGTGATATTTTAGCCATTTTACGACTCCAGCGCTCTCCTTTCCTCAGCGAGAAACCTCTTGTTCCTCATCGACAGCTCATTGAAATCGACCTTGTAGCCGTCGAACTCCGGCCCGTCGACGCACGAGAAGTGCGTCTTTCCCTCGACCGTGCAGCGGCACGAGCCGCACATGCCGGTCCCGTCGAGCAGGATAGCGTTGAGGCTCACGACCGCCGGTATGCCCGTCGGACGCGCCGTCTCTACGACCGCCCTCATCATCGGGATCGGCCCGCAGCATATTATGCGGTCGATCTTCTCCTTGCGATCGAAGAGCTTCTTGAGAGCGTCTGTGACGAGGCCCTTAGCTCCGTAGCTGCCGTCATCCGTGGTGATCAGCACCTCATCTGCCAGTTTCCTGAATATCTCCTCGAGTATCACGAGCTCTTTGTTCCTCGCGCCGAGGATCGTTATTACCTTGTTGCCCATATCTTTCAATGCCCGCACGACCGTATAGAGCTCCGCGGAACCGACGCCGCCGCCTATTATGACGACCGTCCCGAACTTCTCTATATCGCTCGGGTTACCAAGAGGGCCGAGTATATCCTGTATCGCCTCGCCTTCCTTTATCGCGCATAAGTCTTTGGTAGACTTTCCGAGTTCCTGTATTATCATCGTCAAGTGCCCCTTTGCCTTGTCGATGTCACAGATCGTAAGCGGGATCCTTTCCGCGAACTCGTTCAACCTTACGATAACGAACTGACCGGGTTTTGCCTCGCGCACAACCATCGGCGCCTCGACTTTGAGGAGGGTTATGGTGCTGGCTAAAACCTTTTTTTCCACAACCTTATGCATCTGGCGTCACTCCTTGTTGATTTGTTTTTTACAGCTTGCCTCTAACGTCTTCACCATGTCCGTCAGTACGGAATTCACCGGCGTAGCGATACCGAGGGCCGCGCCTTCGGCGGCTATCGCGCCGTTGATGTAATCTATCTCCGTGCGCTGGCCGTCCAATACGTCCTGCAGCATCGAACATACGTTATTGCCGCAGGATGAGCATACGGATTCTATCTTCTTTACCGGGTCGGTATATTGCAGGCTGATGCGGCGCCTCTTCGCGACCTTTACCGCCTCCATTACGGCCTGCTTCATTATATTCCTTGTCCACTCGTATTCGAACAGGTCGCCGTTCTTTAGCCGCGTGATGGCGCCGAGAGCGTTTATGCCGGTGTTGATAACCAGCTTCGACCATATCACGTCCTTTATGCTGTCGGATATCTTAGTCTCGAAATTTGCCTTCTTCAGCACAGACGCTACTTCTTCCAGCCGGCGGCGAGGTATATACCATTTCTTCACGTCCTTGCGCGCCGACGGGGTATACCACCTGCCTATTATCGTCTCGCCCCTGCCGGAATGCCGGATGCGGCCGTCATCAAGGTATGTCGAGCCGTGCATTGTGACGCCGCCTATGACCTTCTCCTGGCCTATTATCTCGGCGATAGCCTCTTCGTTGCCCAGGCCGTTCTGCAGCGTCAGGACGAGCGTATTGTCCCCTATGACGGGCTTCGCTTCTTTTATGGCATCTTCGGTATCATATGATTTTACGCAGATTATCGCGAGCTCCGCGGCGCCGATCTCCTTCGCGTCGCAGGTCGCCCTGACCTTCGCGCTGAATTCGCCGGTCCCTTCCACCTTGATGCCGTCTTTATTTATCTTCTTCGCGCGCTCCTGGACCTTGTCCAGAAGCCAGACATCTTCGCCGGACTTCACCAATGAAGCGGCCACGAGGCACCCAAGCGCTCCGGGACCTATCACCGCTATCTTCATTTGGCCCTCCTGTTCGACTTGAGTTTCCTGAGTTCGGACTCGTTCATC
>Ga0172381_10006133_pt1 | contig 12091 bp, 16 predicted proteins | sample Leawel6488metaG_FD_119754 | JGI IMG/M metagenome (GOLD analysis project Ga0172381, IMG submission 119754) | Leachate microbial communities from a municipal landfill in Southern Ontario, Canada - Leachate well 64-88 metaG | ecosystem: Engineered > Solid waste > Landfill > Unclassified | place...
AGTATATATCTCCATCCCAGATAGTAGTGCCACCTGTACCAACCTCTTTCTACCCACCCTCCCTACAAACTATACCTACCAATGCTCTACCACAGCTAACTACAAGAAAACAGATGGTACAGGTTGGATACCCGTTAACTTTGACTCTCTAGACATAGGATCTCCTTTATCCTCTCTACCCATAGATCCTACCAATACCACCTCTACTGGATTATATTATATTTATGTAACCGGAGGATCTTGGGAACTTAGCGCCGTTATGGAATCAGTTAAATTTGGACCATTAGGCGACGAAGATAAAACTTCTACAGATGGGGGAGATTTAGGTTCTATTTATGAAATTGGTACAGATTTTACCTTAGCTCCACCCCGTGAATTAGTAGCTGTCTCTGAATCTACACCAACTCCGACCCCAACCCCAACACCAACACCAACACCTACTCCACCAGTTGTTCTTTTACATTTTGATGGGGTAAATGCTTCAACAACTTTTACTGATGAAACTGGGAAAATCTGGTCTACTAGTGCAAACCCACCCGTACTCTCAACAACTTTACCAAAATTTGGAACCGCCAGTGGATTATTTGTACCAGCAACTTCAGAATATATTTCAACCCCTACCCATGTAGATTTTGAACTGGGTTCGGGTGCATTTACTTTTGATTTTTGGCTAAAACGGTTAACTACTCGATATGGTTTTATTTTTGCAAATGATGATTTTTGGATTCATATAAATAACGGGAATATTGAAATATGGTGGTGGAATGGCTCTAGTTATTCATCTTATGCTAGTGGGTCGGTTATAATTCAAAACGTATGGACGCATGTAGCGGTTATTAGAAGCATTGATACGATTAAAGTTTATATTAATGGATCATTGATTGGAGCGGGACAATTTCTTGGCACTGGATTTACTTTTAGAAATATTCCAGGTACAAGTTATGTTGGCGGATTTCCAAGTCAGGGACATTATTTAGATGGATATATTGATGAATTTAGATTTATTAAAGGTACTGCTATGTGGACTGCTAATTTCACTCCTCCAACGGCAGCGTATTAATAATTTATTTAAACAATAAAAAATCCGGTTGCCTTAGGCAACCGGATTTTTATTTATGGATAAGGTTTAACTGTTAAATGTCTGTTTATTCCTTCTCCTTCGCTTTCGGTAGCGATATCTGGATTAGTAGCGAGCTCCATATGGATAATCCTTCTTTCATAAGCATTCATCGGTGGTAGGGATTGGGGTTTTTTGGTGAGAATTACTTTATGGGCTATTTCTTTAGCTAAATCTTTTAAATTATCTTCACGGATACGGCGGTAATTATTGATATCCAGAAAAATTCTTTTTCCGTAATTTTGTCTTTGGAGCACAGCTCTTAATAAGAATTCTAATTCCCTGAGATTGTCGCCATTAGCTCCGATGAGAAATCCTGCATCATCCATTCTGAGATTGACCCTTAAAGTTTCTTCATCTTCATTTAAATCAACGCTGAAATCAACATCAAAAAAGCTAAGTATTCGCTCAATTAATTGTTTTATTTGTTCCATCTTGTTCAATTATTTTATTGGAATCATCTTCGACTTTGATGGTTTTTTGGATTAACCATTGTTGAAAAATAGAAAAGATTGTCGTGGCAGACCAGTACAGAGCGAGGATAGAAGGTAGGGGAATTAAGATTACCAAAGTCATCACCGGCGCGATGAAGACCATTTGTTTTTGAAGGGTACTAGCCATTTTCATTTTGGGATCTTCTTCTACTTGCTTGGGTTGTTTTTTGGGCATAATCATTTTAGAAGAAATATATTGTAAGTAGGCGGTGATTAATGCTAATCCAATATTAGGTTTAGATAAATCAATTAATCCCAAAAAAATAGAATTGATTGTTTCCGGTCGAGTGACGAAATGATAAAGTGTGTCTAATTTATCAGAACCGAAGCCGTTTAAGAAAACGCGGTAAACCGCCAAGATGATTGGTAATTGAATGATGGCAAATAAACATCCGCCAAAAGGATTAACTTTATGTTTTTTATACAAAGCCATTTGGGCTTTAACTTGTTTTTCTTTGTCATCCTTATATTCTTTTTGGATCTTTTGTAATTCCGGTTGGATGCGATTCATTAAAATCTGTTGTTTGGAGCTTTTGTGAAAAAGTGGATAAAAAACCAATCTAATTAAGAAAGTAAGAATAATGGTAGCCAATCCAATGTCCTGCCAAGGCAGGGTATTATAAATGAAGATTAAAGCATTAAAGATTGGTTGGATAAGATAAAGATTAAAAATATTTCCCATAAAATTAATTAATTATGATGTATGTGCCAAGGATGACATTGGCTAATACGTTGGACCGCTAATTTTACCCCATTAATAGCTCCCTTTTCTTGAATAACTCTTAAAGCGAAGTTAGAGCAGGATTCTTCAAATTTGCACTGAGATTGAAAAAAATAAAAATTACGAAAAGCCCCGCTATACGGAGAAAATAAATATTGATAAATTCTAATTAAAAAGGAAAGAATAAATTTCATTAAATTAATTTTGCTTTTTCTAAAGTTAGTCGGACAATATCTTTTAATTCTGCAAAATCTTTTTTGAGTAATTCCGGACGGACGATGAAGACCATATCCCAATTGCCTATTTTATTTAAGTATTCTGTGCGGATAATTTCTTTCAGGCGTCGGCGCAATAAATTGCGTTGCACGGCTGATTTGGAAGCTTTTTTACTGATTATTTCTGCTAAACGGCAGTGTTTTAGGTCGTTATTGGCGTATTTAAGAGTGATGCCACCCATTATTACGCTGCGGCCTTTTTTGAAAACACGGTCAAAATCTCGCTGTAATTTCAAGCGATAAATTTTTTTCATTAGACAGTAAGGCGACGACGACCTTTTTGTCTTCTTTTTTTAATAACTCTTTGGCCGTAATTTTTCCTCATTCTCTTTAAGAAACCATGAGTACGGGCTCTTTTTTTCTTTTTTGGTTGATAAGTAACGGACATATATTTTCAATTAGTTTCAATCCGCCGACGAGGCGGATAAAAATTGACGACGAAACAATTTCATCCATATTAGCATCTAATTTTTGATTTGGCAACTATGATAAAGAGATTTTTTTTGATATGATGTGTAAAATACTATAATTGTTTGTTATTTAGAGTTTAAATTGATAGGATAACAAAACAGCGTTTTAATCGTTTTATATGTTAGAGAAGCCTGAAAAAGAGATAAAAAAGTTAGTTAAGAAAGCCAAAGGCGGGGAATCTGATTCTTTTGGCTTGATTTACGACTATTATCTTACCAGGATCTATCGTTTCGTCTTTTTGAAAGTAACCAATAAGGAAGAAGCAGAGGATATAACTCAACAAGTTTTTATGAAAGCTTGGGAGGCATTACCGAGATTCGAAAGTGAGCGTTCGCCGTTTATCAGTTGGTTGTTCCGGATAGCCAGAAACACAGTTATAGATTTTTACCGTACTAAAAAACATAATTTGAGTTTGGATGAAGGAATTGGAGTAGACGACGTTTTAGAGAATAGTCCGGAAGATATATTTTTTCAAAATCAGGAAAAAGCTCAAGTCATCAAATCTTTGGAGAATTTAACTGATGATCAAAAAGAAGTAGTAACTTTGAGATTTGTAGAGGGTTTTTCTTATAAAGAAATTAGCGTTATTACTGAAAAGAACCAAGCTTCCTTACGAATTATGCAACATCGAGCTATTAAAAAATTAAAAGAAGTATATAAAGAGTTAGAAAATAAATAATAGAATATGAAAAAATCAGCCATTATATCAAAAATAAAAGACTTAAAAGCCTTGGAACCAAGCGCTGATTTTAGGTTACAATCCAAAAAAACTATTATAGCTTATTGCGCCACTCATCAACATACTGAACAATTTTCCTTTAAGCCGGTTTTTGCCCCAATATTTGTAAAAATGGGAGCAAGTGTGGCAGGCGTGGCTATGGTTTGTGTATTGGGATGGTATTTTATTTTATCTCCCATGGTTTTTCCACAACCGCAAAATTTGAATGTTTCCAGTATTAATAATGAATGGCAATTAAATGACATTTCCCCTTATTTGGAACAAATATTTTCTAATGATTTAGCCGTAAAAGAAGTAGACACTGCTTTAAATACATTAGCTTTTCAAGACACTTTAAGACAAGGTAGTGGGGCTACTGCTATCAAAAAAGAAGCGCAAGCAATTAGTTTGGACAAGCAATTACCAGTTTTGAATAATCAGGAAATTGATGATATTTTGAAACAACTTTCCAATTAAAATAAATTAATGACTAAAAAAATAATTCTTACAATTACGATGGTTTTTATGCTGTTATTACCAACAGTACTTTTTGCTTATCCCACACAGAGCCAAGCAGCCGAAACAGATGTAGTAGTAGCTAGCCCCAGCCCATCTACCTCTCCTGTTGCTACTTTAGAGCCCACTCCTAGCCCCACACCTGAGGAACCAGCTTTAAGCGATACTATTAATAAACAAGTAGGTGATTTGAGAGATAATTTAAAAACTTTAAATGAAATTAGGGGATCTATTCAAACTTTGCAAAACATTAAGGATGAAACAGCCATTAGGCAGACAGCTCTTTTTAAAGTCATTGATATTTCTTTGAATGAAAATATTCAAACCTTAAGCGTTATTAGTCAGATCAAAGATTTAGATACAGCGATTTTTCAGGATTTGAAAAAAATGATAGAATCCGATAATATTTGGTATCAGAAATTTATTGTAAAAATTAATTTAGCCACTAGCCCGGAGCAATTGAAAGCCATGGCTAATGAAATTCGTTTACATCGCGAAGAAACCAGAGGATTAACTATCAGACGTTTAATAGGATTAATTTTAACTTTACAGGAATTGAAGGCAGTGAATGTGGCCAAAGAAAGAGCTCAAAATATAGATAATGATTTATCTAATATTAATAGCGCCGTGAGGCCAATTTTAGGGGCTTCTTTAGAAAAAGCCAAGGCAGAAATTGATAGTGCGGAACAATTGGCGAAAAGCAGTTATTTACGTTTGGAAAATATGACATCTTTGGGAGATTTTCAATATGCGCGTGATTGGTTGGAAAGAGCCAACGAATCTCTAAAAACCGCTTATAATATCTTTGCTGATATTGCTGATAAAGCGAGGTAAAGATATTGAATTCTGACGAGCAGTAAGTTATAATAATTTAATATGGAATAGGCCCTGTTTGTTAACATGCTGGCAAACAGGATAATATTCAAAATTATATAAAAGCGACCACCCGAAAGGGTGGTCGCAAGTCGTTATACGTATATTTTATTTAAAGCATTATTTAATTCATTAATTATTGTAAGCAGAAATTTAACATCTTCTACGGGTAGCGTAAGGTCACTTGATTTGCATTTTTTCATTTTATTTTTTATTTTAGCCAATCTTTTTTGTTTATCAGCTATTTTTCTCTCCCTTTCTTTCTCATCTGCATCTGTTGTTGCGCTAAAACACGGTTTTTCTTTTTTCATCATATTCCTCCTTTTTAATAAGCCATCTTTAATTTAACAGATATTATTTAATTTGTCAAACAAAAAACCGGTGGCCTTGGGCAACTGGTTTTTTGTTGAAAAGTCTAATTGAGACTATTTAACGGCTTCTTTCAAAGCTTTACCAGCTCTGAATTTCGGCTTTACTGAAGCAGCGATTTGGATCTTTTCGCCAGTTCTTGGATTAACGCCTTGTCTGGCAGCACGCTTAGCTACTTTAAAGGTTCCGAATCCACTGATGGCAACTTCTTCGCCGCGGGTCATAGTTTTGGTAATAGTATCAAAAAGGAATTCCACTATTTCTTCAGACTTTTTCTTAGTTTCTATTCCCATTTTTTCAAACAATACCTCGGATAATTCTTTCTTTGTCATATTTTTTTAAAATAATTATCTTTTTAAGCCGACCTTTTAATGAAAAAAACTTAGCTAAGTTTTCTTATGTCAATTATATCAGGTTTTATGCGGACTTTTCAAGATGGATGTGGATAACCTGTGGGAAAACCTATATTTTTTAGTCGTGAGCCGTTTAAAACTCATTATTCATGCCATTTTTTGATATTAAGACAAAAAAGCCGCGGTAATGCTTACTGCGGCTTTTAATTGTCATTATTCCTTACAAATTTTTCCTAAAATCTCATTTAATTCTTCCTCAGAGAAGAAATTAATGGTAATTTTTCCTTTGCCTCCTTTTTGTTTGATCTCTACTTTAGTGCCGAGTGTTTCTTCTAATCTTCTGGTGATTTCATTAGCCACGGCATTACCCAAATCTTCCAAAGAAAGTTTAGAGTTTCCCATGATAGGTAAAACACCCAAAACTTTGCGTGCCAAAGATTCTGTTTCACGTACCGTCAGATGTTTAAAGATGATTTCTCCTAAAAGAGCGCGTTGTTTTTCTGGATTTTGAATAGTAAGAATAACGCGGCAATGAGATTCTGAAATTTTTCCTTCTTGTAAGGCCCGTTGGGCTTCTGAAGGAAGTTGTAATAAACGAATAGCATTAGAAACTGCTTCGCGGCTAATACCGATTCTTTGAGCAATCTCTCTTTGGGCCAATCCGAATTCATCAGCTAATTTGGCATAAGCTCTGGCAGTTTCAATAATATTTAATTCCGAGCGTTGAACATTTTCAATAATAGCCGCTTCTAATTTTTGTCTTTCTTCTAATGTAGGCCTGACAATTGCCGGTACTCTTTCCAAATTTAATAATTGAGAGGCGCGTAAGCGGCGCTCACCAGCAATTAATTCATATCGCACTGCTGTGCCAGTTGGCGTATCTATTACAACTTTGGAAACAATTAATGGTTGTAAGATGCCATACTCACGAATAGAATCAGCTAATTCTTGTAAGGCCACAGGATCAAAATCCCGGCGTGGTTGATGGGGATTGGGTTTTATTTTTTCAACTTCAATTAAATAAACAGCTTCTTTGATTGGTCCTAAGTCAGAATCAATAGGTTGACTAGATTCAAAAGGCGATGGAGTGGGTTCGGATTTTTCATAAGTTTGTTCTTCTATTATAGGAGGAGTTATTGGTTCTGTTGATTCGTGATTTTGTTCTTGATCTGCTGGTTGGCTGATAGGAAAATTTCTTTCTCCTTGTTCAGAAAAATCACCATTTTGATTTTGGTTTTGTTCGTCGTTAAAATTTATAATAAATGGTTGATGATTGTTTTCTTCCATTACATCCATTAAAGCAAAATTTTTAACAATTGACAATGACTTTAAGCCAAGATAGAATAAAAAATATAGTCTTGTCCTCCCAACTTTTTAGATATGTTATGGTATGTATACATTCTTGAAAGTTTAAAAGACCACAACTTATATGTTGGTCTGACTAATAATCTAAAAAATAGGATAAAGCAGCATAATAACAGAAAGGTATTTTCGACAAAAAATCGTGTACCATTCAAAGTTATTTTTTGTGAAGTTCACTGCAATAAATATGATGCTGCAAAAAGAGAACAATTTTTAAAAAGTGGATGGGGAAAGAATTGGATACGAAAAACCCTCAATAACTATTTTAGAGAATCAAAATCTAAAAAGTTAGGAGGATAAAGCCCGGGTGGCGGAATGGTATACGCGCACGACTTAAAATCGTGTGAGGTAACTCATGCGGGTTCGAGTCCCGCCCCGGGCACGAAATAAAAAGTTTTTTATAATGGAGGAAGATTTAAATAATAAAAAAGAAAAACTTCCCTTTTGGCAATTTCTAGGCGTTTTAAAATGGCTAGTATTTTTTAATTTTAAAATCTCTGTTTTCGGTTCGATATCTGAATTGATTACTAGAATAATTTTAAATTCAGGCCCATTATTTAATGCCTACATTTTTGCTCGTCTTCTGGACAAGATAATCAAAATAGCCAGTAGCTCGGGTTCTAATTTGAATGAAATATTTCCGTTATTGGGATTATTGCTCGGTTATAATTTAATAATAGCTATCATTGAAAGTATTTACTCGTATTCTTTACGGATTAATAGAAACGCCGCTCAATTTAAGGCTCCGGAAGTTCTTTATAGGCAAATTTATTCACTTGGGATTCAAACATTAGAAAACCCCGGCGTGGTTAATAAACTTCAAAGATGTAGAGAGATGATCAGAAATATAAATAATGATTATGAAAGTGTGGTATTTTTTATTTCTAGATTAATAACTTTATTTTTTGCTTTATTTGTAGTTTTAAGGATAATGCCAACCATTGCTTTGATTATTTTTTTATCTTTGATGCCTGAATTGATTTTAAATAGGATATATATGAAAAAAAATTGGGGGTTGTATAGAGACGAAACTGAAAATAGAAGAAGAGCAGATTGGACGCTTGGCTCTATTACAGAAACCTCTAATTTACAGGAAATAATAATAACTTCAGCTCGAAAATATTTAAGTAATATCTTTAGAGCTTTTGGTGATTATTTTACCAAGAGAGATTTAAAGATTGTGAAAGAGTGGGAATCTTATGGATTTATTTGTGGATTAATTTCTCAATCTGCTAGGATGTTTGGTTATTTTATTATTCTTAAAAATCTTTTTTATAAATTAATTTCTGTTGGTGATGTTACTTTTCAAATGAGATCATTAGATATTTTTACTGATAATTTAGCTTCGGCTACTAATAGTTTCGGTTCTCTTTATGAACGTTCATTGAGAATTAATGAGGTTAAAGAGGTTTTTGATATGAAGCCCATGGTTGAGGATGGATTAATAGAATTGCCTAAATTGACAGTACCACCAGACATAAAACTTGAGAATATTAGTTTTAAATATCCTAATTCTGATAGAGACGTGATTAAAGATTTAAGTTTACATATTAAATCAGGAGAAAAAATTGCTATTGTGGGCGAAAATGGAGCTGGAAAAACTACTTTAGTGAAATTATTAGCGAGATTTTATAAAGTTGAGCAGGGAGTGATATTATTGGGTGACGAAGATATAGATGATATAAAAATTGATAGTTGGTATAAAAATTTAAGCGTACTTTTTCAAGATTATAATACTTATTCTGTTTTGACGCTTAAAGAGAATATCTTTTTAGGAGAGTCGAATGAGGGGTTGGATATGGAAAAAATTAAGATGGCGGCTGAAAAAGCCAATGTGGGTTCTTTTATTCCATCTTATAAAAATGGCTACGAGCAAGTTTTGAGTGAAAAATTTAAAGGCGGCACTCGTCCCAGTACTGGGCAGTGGCAGAAAATTGCTATTGCCAGATTTTTCTATCGTAATTCACCAGTAGTAGTATTTGATGAACCTACTGCATCTATAGATGCAGTTTCCGAAGCTGAAATTTTTGGTCAGATTTACGGTTTCTTTAAAAATAAAACCGTGATTATCATTTCGCATAGGTTTTCTACAGTGAGAAACGCTGATAAAATATACGTTTTAGATAAAGGTAAAATTATTGAAAGCGGCAATCACAAGGAATTGATGAGATTAAAAGGTAAATACTACAAGGCATTTAATATTCAGGCTAAGGGGTATAAATAAAAGCAGTATTTGACTTTTATTTAAAAATCGTTTAATCTCTTTTTAATGGAAAAAGATACAAGAGTTTATGAATTTGGTTTTCTTTTGAGCGGGCTTTTACCGGAAGCTGGCGCTTTGTCTTTATTGGAAAAAATTGAGAAGATTTTTGAATCTGTTGATGGAAAAATAAAAGAAAAATCAACACCGGAAAGAAAGATTTTATCTTATCCGATTAATAAACAGAATGAAGGTTATTTCAATTATTTTCATGTAGAATTAGAACCGGAAAAATTGGAAGAAGTTAGGGAAAAATTCAAATATGAAGCGGATATTTTAAGATATTTATGTTTGATTATTTCAGCTAATCCTGATAAAATAAGTAAGAAGAAATCAAAAGAGCCGAGACCATCCAAAGAAAGAGTGAAAACAACTCCTATCGCCGAAAAAGTAGAAGAAGTTTCTACTGAAGTAGACTTAGAAGAGTTGGATCACAAATTGGATGAAATTAAAGAGCTTTCATAAAATATGAATTTCAATAAAGTTTTTATTTTAGGCAATTTAACCCGCGATCCGGAATTACGCACTACTCCCACAGGACAAAGTGTAGCGCAGTTTGGCGTAGCTACTAATCGTGTTTGGTTTGATAAAAATCGCCAAAAACAAACTGATGCAGAATTTCATAATGTAGTGGCTTGGGGAAAATTAGCCGAAATTGCCGGACGTTATCTTTCCAAAGGAAAATTAGTTTTTGTAGAAGGCAGAATTAAAACTCGCACTTGGCAAGATCAAAGTGGCCAAAAAAGAAATAGAACAGAAATTATTGCTGAAAGTTTCCAAATGGGTCCGAAGGGTGGATTTGGACAAGGCGGGGAAGGATCTGATGCTCCCCATCAAGTTGAGGCGCCAGATGCATCATTGCCACCAGATGTGCCAATTATCGATAGCGAAGAAGAAATTAATCCTGAAGATTTACCGTTTTAAGTTTTAATAAAATTATGATCATAGGAAAACAATGTTTTTTTTGTAGTCAAAATACAAGAGTGATAGATTATAAAGACGCTGAATTGCTCAAGCGGTTTTTAACGCCGCAAGCTAAAATACTTTCTTCTAAGAAAGCGGGTATTTGCCCGAAACACCAGAGGAGATTATCTTTAGCCGTAAAGAGAGCTCGTTATATGTCTTTATTGCCGTATACTCCACGATAATTATTAATTAATGAAAAGCCCGCCTCTTCGGCGGGTTTTTTTAATAAAAAAAGCCCCCACCTTCCGTGGGGGTCGCCTACCGGCCATTTTTTTGGAGACTTTAAGCCGTAGACTTTATCAGTTTTCATCTTAGCAAATTGTTTTATTTTGTCAACGGCTGTTTTGAAATAAAAAAAGCAGCCCGTGCGTACGTTGACGCGGGGGCTGCGGAGGAAGTGTTTTTACTTTTTCCAAAGAACTTTAAATCCAATCGCGGCAATCATTATCATGATGCCATAGAGGATGCCGATGATGATGATATGCTCAGAATGTGGTTTCGGAGCGAGAATATAAGCAGCGGCGGCGATGATAGAGAAAGATAAGCCAAGGAAAAATCCGATTTTGTCAATCATTTTTTAAACCCTCCTTTCAGATTCCGTATCTTATACATTATAGCATATTTCATAATTATTTGTCAATAATTGCTTTGAAACAAAATTAGGTAGTTACTCGTAATATCTAAAAGGTGTGGGATTGAAAAAGTCATTTTTATAATTTAAAATATTATTATTGTAAATCAATACCCCGATTAAATATTTGTCCGCCAGTTGGCGGAGCGAAAAGATTCGGGGTGATAATAAGTGATTAAATTTTAATAAATAAGGTAAAGGGTGTATTAATTCTTGTTTGAAAGAGAAAAGCCCGAATCTTATTTAACGGGGCAAGTGAACAAAAAAACAATTTCTTTAGTTATTGCCGGTGCTTTAATTTTAGGCGTTATGGCCGGAGGATTTTCCGGATTTTTAGTTTTTTATAAATTATCCGGATATTCTTTTAGTCCCAACTCCGCCTTAGAGAATATAGAAGAAGGATTAGGTAAATTAGGAATTAAAACTTCTGATCCCGAACAAAATATTTTTGATGCTCACGATAAAATGGTTATCGCGGCTGTTAAAAAAGCCTCACCAGCAGTAGTAAGTATTGTGATTACTAAAGATGTTCCGGTTTTAGAACAATATTACTCTAATCCTCTTGGAGATTTACCTTCACAATTTCAAGATATTTTTGGTTTTGATTTTCAAATTCCTCAATACAGACAAAAAGGAACTGAGAAAAAAGAAGTAGGTGGTGGGAGTGGATTTATTATTTCCGCTGATGGATTAATTCTCACCAATAAACACGTGGTTTCTGACACAGAGGCTAGTTATACGGTTTTAATCAATGATGGTCAGAAATATGATGCTAAAGTTTTAGCGCGCGATCCCTATAATGATTTGGCCTTGATAAAAATTGAAGCTAGCGGACTTCCAACATTAACATTAGCTGATTCAGATAAAATAGAAATTGGACAAACTGTCATTGCTATCGGAAATTCTTTGGGGGAATTTAGAAATACAGTTTCTCTCGGTGTGGTTTCCGGATTAAGTCGTAATAT
>Ga0172381_10006134_pt1 | contig 12089 bp, 13 predicted proteins | sample Leawel6488metaG_FD_119754 | JGI IMG/M metagenome (GOLD analysis project Ga0172381, IMG submission 119754) | Leachate microbial communities from a municipal landfill in Southern Ontario, Canada - Leachate well 64-88 metaG | ecosystem: Engineered > Solid waste > Landfill > Unclassified | place...
CGCCTATTTATCAATTGCTTTAGGTGTGCTTCTTTCCGCGGCCAAGCAATTGAAAATCAAAAAGCGACCATCGGAATAACATAACAACCAAAAAAGGAGATAATTATCTCTTTTTTTTAGATTATCAGTGCATTTCAAGGGTTTTCTTGAGGTGTAAAGGCAAAAAATGTTATAATAACTATATCTTAAATCAAGGAGTACACTCATGTTCAAAATCGTTTTGAAAACCATTTTGACTCCCTCAGTTTCACTTATGAAAATCTATGCCCCCAACGTTGTGAAACATGCAAAGCCAGGACAGTTTATTGTGCTGAGAACCGATTCAGATAGCGAGAGAATTCCCTTTACGATTGCCGAAGCGAATCAAGACGATCAGACAATCGCGATTATTTTTCAAGTTGTTGGGGCATCGACATTAAAGTTAAATCAATTAAAGGAGAATGATTATATTCTTGATTTTGCTGGTCCTTTAGGAAAACCATCCCAGATTGACGGATTGAAAAAGGTATGTGTTATTGGTGGTGGATTGGGTTGCGCAATTGCTTATCCAATCGCCAAAGCCTTGCATAACCAAAAGACCTATGTTCATAGCATTATTGGCTTCCGGAAAAAAGAATTAGTATTCTTATCATCGGAATTTAAGGATATTAGTGATTGCTTTGATTTGGTTACTGATGATGGTTCTGCCGGGAAAATGGGATTGGTAACCACATTGTTAAAAGCCTTATTAGATCAAGATAATACCTTTGACGAAGTCTTCGCCATTGGCCCGTTGGTGATGATGAAAGCAGTTAGCGAATTGACAAAACAATACGGAATAAAAACCATTGTATCGATGAATCCAATTATGATTGATGGCACCGGTATGTGCGGTGGATGCCGAATAACAGTTAACAATAAAATGCGATTTGCTTGTGTTGATGGTCCCGAATTTGATGGTCATCAAGTTGATTTTGATGAAGCCATCTTGCGGAACAAGATGTATGAATCCGCTGAAAGAAAAGCTTATGATCATGCATGTCACCTGCTAAAAGAGGTGCAAAATGATCAATAAATCGATGATAAAAAATCACATGATAACCCAAAAACCAGAAAAACGAATCCATAATTACCGTGAGGTTTCCCAAGGCTATACAAATGAACAGGCTCTAGATGAAGCTAAGCGTTGTCTTGAATGCAAAAACAAACCATGTGTTAAAGGGTGCCCGGTAAGAATTGATATTCCTGGGTTTATCCATCGCATTGTCGAACATGACATCGAAGGTGCTTATCAAATAATCAGGGCTTCAAGTTTGTTGCCAGCCGTTTGTGGCAGAGTATGCCCTCAAGAAACACAATGTGAAGAATTGTGTGTTCGAAAATTAAAAGGCGAATCAGTGGCAATTGGCCATTTAGAGCGATTTGTCGCTGACTATCATTCTCAAAATAACACTGACAAACCGATTATTGTCCCAACAAACGGTATCAAAATCGCGATTGTTGGATCCGGACCAGCAGGATTATCATGCGCAAATGATCTTGTAAAAAAAGGTTACCAAGTTGATATATATGAAGCACTCCATATACCTGGAGGTGTCTTGGTATATGGCATTCCAGAATTTCGGCTACCAAAGGCAGTCGTTGAAAGGGAAATATCGGCACTTATTAAACAAGGAGTAAATATTTATACTAATGTCATTATTGGCAAAACATTGACCATTGATGACTTATTCACAATGGGATATCGAGCAGTTTTTTTAGGAACTGGAGCAGGATTGCCTAAATTCATGGGCATTCCTGGGGAAATGCTCAATGGCGTATATTCGGCTAATGAGTATCTTACCCGCATCAATTTAATGAAAGCCTATGATGGTGTTAGTAAGACGCCAATTCAAAGTGCTCAACGTGTCGCTGTAATTGGTGGAGGAAATGTTGCTTTAGATGCTGCCAGATGGGCAAAACGCTTAGGTGCGAAGACAGTATCGATCATATATCGACGCTCAAGAACTGAATTACCGGCTCGATATGAGGAAGTAGTTCATGCTGAAGAAGAGGGTATCATTTTCCGAATGCAAACCAATTTACAAAGAATAATTGGAGATGACTTTGGGTTTGTAAAAAAGATTCAATGCGTGGAAATGACACTGGGTGAATTGGATGATTCGGGGCGAGCTAGACCCATCGAAAAACCGGGATCAGAACATTTTATTGATGTCGATTCGGTTATTATGGCGATTGGTACCACACCCAATCCATTGATTTCTCAGTCTACCATTGATTTAAAAACCAATCAAAAAGGATGTATTATTACTACAAATAACACAGGTTTAACTACCAAGGATATGGTATATGCCGGTGGAGATGTCGTTACTGGCTCGGCAACAGTTATTTTGGCTATGGGTGCGGGGCGAGAAGCGGCTCAAGCAATCGATGAAAAAGTGACCAGTGATATATTTAAAAAACCACCTAATATTTAAAAAAGGTGGTTTTTTTGTTAAAGACAAGGTAATAAATTATTTTCCGGATACTGCTGATGTTGATCCATTATTTGTTGTCGGATGTTCTTGACGATATGCGGCAACTTTAGCAGCATTGAGTTCAATTCGTGCTTGGAACGAGACCTGCAAAGCCGTTCTAACTGCAATTGACTGAGTTGTATATGTGCCAATTAAAGCTTGTATCTCGACTTGCATTGCAGCCCGTAAGGTATTAACTGCATTTACAAGATCATCTGTCGGTTGTCCCGCTGCTTCAGCGGTTTGAATTTGCAGTTGTAAAGCCTGAATTTGAGGTTTATACTCATCATGAATTGCATCTCTATCAGCTTGGAAATCTTCACCGAGTGATAAAGCGATTCCAGCAGCGATCTGAGCTTTTGCTCTCATTCTTGTTATTAATCCTTCCGGAGTCATTTCTAAAGCGTCATCTTCCAAAATCTCAGGATCAATTAACATCGCTTGTGCCATAAAGCGATACTGCATTGGTGAGACACCTTTGTTTGCAGCTTCGGCAGCGAAAGCGGAATCATAGTTGCGAGTTTGAACCAAACAGCCCAAAGCACGGTTACTCATATGTAATTGGAGTTGTTCCTTTACCATTGTGCGAACCTGGTTGGTTATAGTGTCTGTATCCCCTAGCGCATCGACTTCAATGATTGTTTCATCGGCATCGACATCGATAAAGCCAAGATTCATCGCTTGATCGATTACTTCACCCATTGCGGTCTCAACAGACTTGTTGGCAAGGGTTAATTGTAGTAATAACATTTCGCCATCTTCATTAAGTGCGTACGCATTTTGAATGATGTTTTCCTCGTTGACAACAAAACCAATGCTAGGATTTATGTCTACGGTAACATATGCTTCAAATGCCTCATCGGTAGTATTACATGCGGTAAGACTAATTCCTAAAATGGCAATCCCTAAGAATATCAATAATTTTTTCATTTTTAAATCCTCCTATTTTTTTGTTTTCACTATATATACGGCGTATTCTCGTTTTTTATTTTAAAAATCGGGGATTTTTTTTAAAACATTGTGAGTTACTCTGCGGATATGACGGCCAATTGTTATTTATACAATCATTATAAAGGATATAAACAGACGATACAAGCACATACTTTGCGTTATCCTTTACAATAGGATATAATACAATTATCAGGAAACACTACTTTACGATAATAATAGAAAGCAAATAGGAGGCAATAAAATGGAAGAAATGCACATCAACAGAATGCCGTTAATTGGAGATAAAGCTCCAGCATTTAAAGCGGTTACAACGCAAGGACCAATCAACTTTCCTGACGACTTCGCAGGAAAATGGGTTATTTTATTTTCCCACCCCGCCGATTTTACCCCGGTATGCACGACAGAATTTATGACTTTTGCAACGATGGCAGATGAATTTAAAGCATTGAACACAGAACTCATTGGGCTATCAATTGACTCACTTTATGCCCATATTGCCTGGTTACGGAAGATTCAAGAATTAGAATGGAATGGCATGAAGAATGTGGAAGTTAAATTCCCGCTGATTGAAGATATTAAAATGGAAATAGCCAACAAATACGGAATGATTCAACCTAATCAATCAACGACGCAAGCGGTTCGTGCTGTCTTTATCATCGATCCAGAAGCAATAGTTAGGACAATTTTGTTCTATCCGGCATCTTTGGGACGCAACTTTGATGAGATCAAACGAGTCATTCTTGGCTTACAAAAGGCCGATAAAGACAAAGTTGCAACACCGGCAAACTGGAGACCTGGCGATGATGTTATCATCCCACCAGCCGGATCATGCGGTACTGCTAAAGCGAGAATGACGGATAAATCGGAAGATAAGTATTGTCTTGATTGGTTTCTTTGTTTCAAAAGAGAGTCGAAATAAACATAAATTAACAGGTATAAAACGCATTTCTTGTGAAGAAGTGCGTTTTTTCGATTATTGCTATTGACGAGATGATTCGACATTGCTATAATTAAAGTGACCATACGGTCACCTAAGGGGGCGGTGAAGTGGACAAAAAGCAACAAACACAAGAAAAGATTCTTGATGCCGCTTTGAAAGTATTCGCAGCCGATGGTTTTGATATCGCATCGACCAATGCCATATACAAAAAAGCAGGTACATCAAAAGGGGTGATATTCAAGTATTTTCCCACTAAGGCGGCATTATTCTATGCTGTTTTCGACCGGGAATTAACCAAAATGGTCACAGAATCAATGATGATTACTTATAGCGAAGCTGATAATCCTTTTGCTAAAATAACTGACTTGATAATTTGGAAGATTGAATATGCCCAAAAACATCCCGAGGCCACAAAGGTATTGGCCGAGGGGATTGCAAAACCACCACAACCTCACGATTTACTCATTCTATCGAAATTAACACAACTAACAAATTTGTCTTTTGAACGCTTCTTTGGTGATATATCAATGACCAATATTCGTGAAGGTCTTTCCAAAGATGATGTAACAAAAACGATTAAAATTGGCATTGCCGGTTTACAGTCGGTATATGTCAGTGGTCATCCCGAATTTCCGTTTTCCAAAACTGCACGAGAAGAATGTATGCGATATTTAGAAATCATCTATCGCGGAATGGAGAAACCTCATGAATAATATCTTTGAAATCAAGAATTTGGTTTTCAAGTATCCATCGATACAAGAACCAACAATTAAAAACATCTCTTTTTCCATCAAAGAAGGGAAAATCTTCGGATTATTAGGGCCCTCTGGAGCCGGAAAATCGACAACCCAAAAAATATTAACAAAACTGTTGACCGGATACTCCGGTGAAATCCTTTATTTAGGTAGAAATCTCCTTGAGTATGGGAAGCCGTTTTATGAGAATATCGGTGTGGGTTTTGAAATGCCGGTCCATTTTAATAAATTGACTGCACTCGAGAATTTAACTTATTTTGCCGGTTTGTATAAGAAGCAAATCGATTATGAGAAAATGCTTTCTGTCGTTGGCCTTTTTGATGCTCGCAATCAAATGGTTGGCGAATATTCCAAGGGCATGAAAGTTCGTCTGAACTTTGTAAGGGCAATGATTAATGATCCGGATATCTTGTTTTTGGATGAACCAACGAATGGTTTGGATCCCAAAAACGCAAAAGTCATCAAGGATCTTATTCTCGATTTTAAACGTCAAGGAAAAACCGTTATTATTACTACTCATTTGATGGGCGATGTCGAACAACTTTGTGATGAGGTTGTCTTCATGACAAATGGCACTCTTAGCGAAATCGCAACTCCCAGAGAGTGGAAAATAAAATATGGAAAAAAAGAAGTGGCCGTTGAATATGCAAATGCAGATGACCTAAGAAAAAAAGTATATCCCCTTGACAATCTTGGGAATAACCCAGAATTCCTTGAGGATATCAAACATCCGATGGAAACAATTCATAGTGGCGAAACTTCTTTGGAAGACATATTTATCCGGGTAACCGGTGATCATGATGAATAAAGTATGGCGGTTGTATCTGGGAGAGTTGCAGCGGCTGGTCAAGTATAAAATCATCTTTTTCACTATGATTGCATCTTTAATGTGGATTGCCATCATCATTTTGTCCGATACGGAAACAGCTCGAGGGTTAGTTCCGATTTTGATGGTTACTGATGCCGGAATGATGGCGGTTTTGTTACTGGGAGCATCGTTTTATTTTGAAAAACAAGAAGGTACTATCAAAAGCCTTCTCGTATCGCCGGCGAGATTGAGTCAATTGTTAATCGCAAAAGTCGCTTCGGCGGTCACTATGGGATTATTATCAATGATTTTATTGGGTGGATCGGCATGGATTTTTCAGGGAATATCGGTAAATTTTCTCATTTTAGCTATTTATATCATCATTATCGTCGGTGGTAATACGGCTATTGGCTATCTATTTATCCTTAAGTCGAAAGATTTCATGGGCATGATCGTGAAATTTGCGGGAGTCATGTTACTATTCTATGCTCCAGTTTTATTAGTTGCTTTACAAATCATTCCCGAAGAATTCGATTTTTTAGCGTTACTATCACCGGTTAGTGCCGGTTCGTTAATAATTGAAAGCCTGTATGGAACAGTTTCTATTGGTAAAGTGTTGTTCTCCGTATTCTATCTTACTGCACTGACGGTAACGCTTTACCCGTTTGTTGTATATAAGAAGTATCAAAAAGTCGCTGTTGAGGGGTGAAATCATGCGCAAATATCTAAGTCTACTCAAATATGAGATGAAAACCATTGTTAAAGACCCGATGAATTTGTTCGTATTGGTTTTCCCGTTTTTTATTCTTTTCATCACCGGATACCTTTTGCCAGTGATACTGGAACGCACCACTACCCCAGACTCAAATGCCGCAATGATTACGCTTTTGATCGCCTTTGTGATTGCTTTAGCACTTGGTGGATATATGGGAGGGGTCTTGCTGGGATTTTCATTGTTAGAAAATCGAGATGAAAAAACCTTACTTAATATTGCAGTATCCCCGGTTACGGTATCAGGATACGCAATCTTTAAGATTATTTACTCATATATTATCGGCGTATTGGGCAACTTAATAATGTTTGGGGGTTTAATTTTATTTGCGAAAGACCATTATGTGGTTACCATATATGGGGTGGAAATAGGCTTACTTGATGGTTTTGAATTTTGGCATGTCATTGTCTTTTCATTAGTCTCCGCTTTGTTTGTTCCCACAGTTGCATTAATATTACCATTGATTGCCAAAAATAAAATTGAAGGATTTGCAACCATGAAATTGGGTGGTTTTATCGTTATGTTGCCTACTCTAGCTTTACTAGATGCTTTTGTGGATTGGAAACAATATTTTTTGGGAATTATCCCCATGTTTTGGCCGTTAAAGGCGATTTTAAATATCGCTTTATCATCGACTAATACTGCAAACCTCAGTTTTTGGGGTTACATGTTAATTGGAGCTGGATTTCAAGTGGCACTTAGTATTTTATGTTTCCGAGTATTTATCAAAAAAATTGATTTGAAATAAGGAGGAATAAAGATGGATTGGTATTGGTATGTGATTATTGTTGTCGGTGTAGTGGGCTTGGGTTATCTTAAATCCTATATTTGGAGAAAGATGCGAGACCGCAAGAAAGAAAACCAAAACAAAAACGATGAAGACTAGTTTTAAATGGATAAAAACAAAAAATGACTTATTGAGGTAAGTCATTTTTTGTACAATAAATTAAAATTTTGGGGTTTTTGAAATTACAAGTTAAATAATAACCTTAGAGCATATGCACACGAAGAATTGGTACAATTTAAAACCGTAAAGTTTTATCCTCGCCAATTCCCATCATCCCATCAAGCAGATACTTCTTACCGGCCAAATCCCGAATGTAACCTTTAATCTCGCCAAAAGTAACAAAATAATCAATTCGCAACACTAAAGGATGGACCACCATTTTAAATCGATCGGCAATATTATAGGTAATATTGACCATATCGTGCTCATCTTTGACAGTCCAAACGTCGCCAGTTTCGTCATGCTTAAATTTCACTGGTGGCAATAGGCTAGTTTTGCCTTCAAACCAAATAAGATTTTCGTTATATTCTTCTTGGTTTATGGACTGATTTCGCGTTAGATTAAAAGCGAAATATTGACACTTACCACCAATTTCTGGTCTTCCCATCGTTGTCAACCAATCATAATGCTGGCGATAGGGATAATATCCGCGATGATCATCGATAATTGCTGTTGTTGTGTCATTGGCTTCAAACCGTTCGCCATTAAATTCGACATAACCTTTTACTTTAAAAAGATCCTTTTGTGAGTAAAGTGGTTTGTTATCTCCAAAAGGTATGCTAACAATACTTGGCAGTGATACTCTTTCTAAGGCGAATTCATAGGCAAGATTGCCTGCCTTATCCGATTTAGAATTACCTGTCAAAGCACACTTACCCACTTCAAAGTGATTGATGTATTGGATGGATGAATTCTTGGTGTGCGCTTCAGCGATACTACCGTTGATGAGATTGGGAGCGATAGTCGTTTTCGAACTTGCTAAATTATATGACCAACTATATACTTTTTTGGTCCGTTTATCATAGAATACGTTAAGCGTCATACCAAAGATTCCCATATCACAAACAACCGCTAGCAAGACACCATTATCGAGATGAACCTCGGTGGCTTCCCAAAGGGTAAGTCGGAGTTTGTTAAGGAAGTTAGGGTATAACCTACTAACGGGATTTTTAAGGGATATCAAATCCATACGTTCAAATTCTTTGTCAAATGTTCCAAATACCGCTTGACCATTGTCAACCAAATTATTGGGGGTAGAAACGGATTGTCTTTTGACCGATATCAATTTGCCATAATCCTTCATTTGTATCCTCCTAAAGAAAAGTTTGTTTTTTGATTGAAAAGGGCTGTATTTCAACATTAATTATATCATTTTCGTAGTTATAAGCAATCGAGGTTGATTTTATTTTGACATATCTCGATATTTTTGCAAATTGATTAAAAAATCGGTTTTATGCAATCGGGACTATCATTACTTGCTTTGTTTATCAAAGACGATACCTGATAAGCAATCATGGCGTCGGCTGAATATGGTTTAAGCATTGCAGTTAATTGGTCTTTATTTGATGGCAAAGGGTTAAGCCATGTTTGCGCATCTTTCAAAGATAGAATCACTGGCATGCGATCATGAACATTTGCGACAATGGAATTGGCTTCAGTCGTTAGGATAATACAAGTGTGCAGTTTGGAACCATCTGGTCGAATAAAAGTATTCCATAACCCAGCCATGGGGAAAAGAGACTTATTCTTAAGAACGAAACGCATCGGAATTCTTTGCCGCCCATCACGACGCCATTCATAAAACCCATCGGCCAAAATTAAACAACGGCGATTTTTAAATGATGATGCGAAAGCGGGTTTTTCGGTCACCGTCTCTGCTTTGGCATTAATCAGATGATTGCGAATATTTTCATTGGTGGCAAAGGTGGGGACATATCCCCATTTTAATAATCCAGCCCGGTTATTCTTTCCATCATTTATTATTGAAAGTACCTTTTGCCCTGGGGCAACGTTATATCTTGGCACCACGATAGCATCACTTATATCACCAATCTGAAATGATGCCTGCAGATAGTTTCGCAAATCATCATAACTTACAATATATGTATATCGTCCACACATACTATCACCAGACCTTTTAGATATTTTTTTAACTATAAATGATATGTTTTTCGGTATTCGCTGGGAGTCATACTGAGTTTGGTTTTAAACATTTCAGAAAATCGATTTGGCGAAGGAAAACCACACTGATAGCTGATATCAGAAATGGATATGTCCGAATTTCTGAGTAAAATTGCCGCTGTCGACATGCGAGCCTTTAGCAAATATTTGTGAGGTGGATCACCAAAAGTTTCTTTAAACTTACGAATGTAGTGATATTGGGATAGATTGCACATTGTCGCCAAATCAGAAACGGAAAAGTCTTTTGCCAGATTGGCGATAATATAATCGGCGCTGTCTTTTAAAGTTCGGAATCTTCGAAATGTTGGCTGATGCCGAGTATCCAGATTTGAACGTAGTCCTGATTTTGCTAATTCAATACAAATTAAGGCAGCAATATGTCGCAATGATGTTTCATTTTGTTCGGGAGAAGCAGCTTCTTCTTTAAATAGGGTTACCAATTCATATAATCTTCTTGTTACTGCGAACTCATAGATGAAAGGCTTTTTTTGGATTGTTTGGCAGTTTTCCACACATTGATCTAAAAACGCTTTGCGTATAATTATCGATACAAACGAAATATCGTTTATGGCATATGAAATGCCATGGCTGACTTCACTTTGCACCGGATATACGACACTGGTCTCGCCAAAATAATTAGCACCCTCGCAACGCAGGCAAGGAATAGGGGTCAATGGGATTATAAATTCATATTCGGGATGAGAATGAGAAAACGGCTCCACCCAATTTTTTTCATCTTTGATGAACACGGCAATAACCATTTGTCTAGAGCTGTATATGGTATATTGACTATGTGAATGATGGATAATATCCTTTAGATAATCGGAAATTTTGGTTGACATTAAATGACCTCCAAGATGTCTATATGGACGTAATATTATTATATCCGATTTTCTCCGCAAATAAAAGACATAACAGCAATTTTTAGCAAGCGTTTTTTGTAATTGTATGATACAATCTTATTAGATTCAATCCACATGTAAGAAGAGGGATTTAATCTCGTGGAAGAAGTCGCACATTCGTTTTGGGTTGATATGACTTGTCTTGTTAACAAGACAAATGCTAATATCTAATTACTACCGACAACGACTACTACCATACATTAAGACATCACGATTACTCAGTAGCTAGGACAACACGAATACTTAGAAGATTAGACAACACGAATACTAGGAAGAAAAACGCCTTACGATGATATCGCAAGGCGTTTTTCATATCCGAATAAATGACTGGAATCGGTTTTATAAACGATTACTAGTAGCAGTGTCATTACTTATAATATATAATGATATAATATATATGTTGTATGAATTTGGAAAGGATTTGTCTATGAAAAAAACATTAATGGTTTTGATGATAATATCCCTTTTTGGGCTATTATCATGTACGCCTAAAATCGACGAATACAGCGATGATTTGCCTTTTGTCTTGTCGATGGATGGGGATTCCTTAAAAATCCTTCAGTTGACTGATCTGCATCACATGAGTAGCGCCGATGTCAACACACAAAACACTTTGGACATTATTGATGATTTAGTTACAGCGGACGATTATGATTTAGTTGTTATTAGTGGTGATGCGATAGTATCATATGGAGGGCCAAATGCATTCGTGAATTTGATTGACCGAATGGAAGCATTGGCAGTCCCGTGGACGTTTGTTTTTGGCAACCATGAAACTGATCATTTTGACTACCAAGGATATCTCGATAAAATTGAAAATACCGAGTTTTTATATTTCAAAACCGGGCCAGAGATGACGGATGGTGGTGTTGGCAATTTTCGAATCAACTTCACAAAAAACTCCGAATTATTTTATTCGTTATATTTTTTTGATTCACACACGTATGGAGAAATAGAAGAATATGGAAATGTTTTCCCATCGCAGGTTGATTGGTATGAAACACACGTTTCTGATGATGTAGTCAATTCGATTGCATTTATGCACATTCCATTGCGACAGTTCATTAGTCCAACCGAATACGAAGGTACTTTTGGAGAACCGGTTTGCCCACAAGGTATTGACACGGGTTTGTTTGCGGCCATGGTTGCTCATGGAAAAACAGTCGGTGTTTTTGTTGGACATGATCATTCAAATGATTATACAACGGTAAAGGAAAGTATTTTACTTGCTTACGGAAGGAAGACTGGGGAAAACTCGTATGGCGATTTGCCAAGAGGCGGAAGAGTGATTGTTATTGATGAATTTGCGGTGATGACAACCTATATTGTGGAACGATAAATCAACAGACTAAATATTATTCAAATCGGTAACTGATAATACTTGCGATTTGGATGGATATTATGTAAAATACTTGTAGTCGTGGGGTTGTAGCTCAGCTGGGAGAGCGCTTGCTTCGCATGTAAGAGGTCGCGGGTTCGAATCCCGTCATCTCCACCA
>Ga0172381_10006135_pt1 | contig 12085 bp, 10 predicted proteins | sample Leawel6488metaG_FD_119754 | JGI IMG/M metagenome (GOLD analysis project Ga0172381, IMG submission 119754) | Leachate microbial communities from a municipal landfill in Southern Ontario, Canada - Leachate well 64-88 metaG | ecosystem: Engineered > Solid waste > Landfill > Unclassified | place...
AGCGATTCGATTGTTTGTGGTTGGACGTGGTCATCGGCCGCGACGAGTAAAACCGCAATGTCAGCCACATTACCACCACGAACGCGCATTGATTTAAAAGCTTCGTGACCCGGGGTGTCAATAAAGGTAATCAATTTACCATTTTTTTCAGCCTGATACGCCCCAATGTGTTGAGTAATTCCACCACTTTCGGTAGCGACAATATTGGTTTCGCGAATTTTATCGAGCAAAGAAGTTTTACCATGATCGACGTGACCCATAACGACAATGACGGGTGGGCGCTGGACTTTTGACTGGTCGTCTTCGAGTAAACCTTCTAATTTTTGACGACGTTCTTGTTCTTTGCTGACGTTGTTTTCATCGTCGTCCATTTTGATCACCTGATATTCCATATCTTCGGCAATAATCGAAGCGGTGTCATAATCAATATTTTCGTTGATTGAAGCAATAATACCGTTTTTCATCAATTCTTTGATCACACGGGTTACGGGTAAACTCATTTTTTGAGCTAATTCGTGGACAGTAATTTTGTTAGCAATAGAAATTTCTTTTTTTTCTGAAGTTACTGTTTCGGTTTCTTGATTTTTAACTTGAGCTTGTCTGGCAGCCGCCTTTTTGGCCAATTCTTCACGTTTTTGATAAATTTTCCAAGCACCAATAACTTGCTGAGCTACGTTTTCGTCGACTTGAATCGCTTTCATTCCTACGTCAAAACCAAGCTCGGGGAGCTTTTCACGTAATTCTTGAGTTGGGATTTTCAGCTTTCTAGCAAGTTCGGTAATATTCATTTACAATTTTATTTAAAGTAGTTTACATTGTAATAAAAATATAGGCTTTTGTCAACTTTGAGGTTGTGTTTTAAATCATTTTAGAAGCATCAAGGGTTTAAATAATTTTATTAGTAAAAACGTTTGTAAATTTGAAAGCGACAATGATTATTGTCGCTTTCAAATTTACAATCAATGCTTTACCAGCTAAACAAAATAAAAACCGGTCCCCGAGCGGAGTCGAGGGGTCGTTTTGGTCTACGCCTACTTTTACCCCTCGACTCCGCTCGGGGACCGAACTTTTTCGTTTTGTGAATTTAATACCTTATTTTTTAAGCAACGCTGATTATTCTAAAACAGATTGAAATAACAACTCCTGGTGTCATTTTAATTTATTATTGAAAAACCCCGCAATCTCTGATAAGCTGTTTAGGTAAATTAAATTCTGTGCAGTTAATTTATTCTGCGCCCATAGCTCAGTTGGTTAGAGCACAGCTCTTATAAAGCTGGGGTCGATGGTTCAAGTCCATCTGGGCGCACCATTCTTCGTTCGCCTTCGGCAAACTACGAATGGCACGCCATCTCTTTTTCCGATCAGGCAAAGCTTCGAATGGCACGCCATTATCCCAACTAATCTTAATAGCAAATAACGATTTGCAATAGTCGCATTTTTAAATAAGTAATTTTAAAAAATTGATTTTTTATGGAAAAAAGCCCCACATAAAGCAGGGCTCTTCTTTTTGCAGCTCTTGTGTCCATAAGGACCAGCTTTTTGGTAGATTTTCTACCGTGCTGTTGCGCTGGCGGATTACCCGCATTGAGCTACTATAAAACATATTACCACAGCCAAAAAATATGTCAAGGATTTTTATTAACACTTATCAACAGGCAATCAAATGGCCTGGTTTTGGTTTTTAATTTTTGTTGTTTTATACTTATTTTTAAAGTATACTAAAATATATTTTTTAACCTTTAAAAATCAATTTGCATGGATAAAATTTTAATTAAAAAAATCTCAAAAGAAGTTTATCAACAAAAAGGTTTCCCTCTTGGACCATTTAATGAATGTCCGACTTGTAAATGCGGAGAAAATCAACAAGGCGGTGCTTGCTGCGAAGATGGCGCGGACGTTGATAAAGAAGCTTATGAGTTGATTTTAAAACATAAAGACCTTTTGAAATCAAAACTTGGTTTTTCAATTGAAGAGTGTTTTAAAAAAGACTGGCTAGAAAACGATTCTGAATTTTTGGGTGGCAAAGGAATTTCAACAACTATAAAAAATAATACTTGCCCATTTCAATCACCAAAGGATCGTTGCTGTGAGTTGGTAAAAGTTGTTTTAGAAAACGATTTACCAAGAAAAATGATTCCTTCAACTTGCAGACTTTATCCTTTGTTGTGGGACAATGGAGAGCTTTTTGTAAGAGAAATTGAAAAAAACTGTATCTGTGCCCAAAAAGAAAATAATGCCAAATCTATTTTTGAAACCCAAAAGAAAGATATTGAGGATATCTTTTATTTTGAATAATTATTTTTGAAGTTAAAAATTATTATTTTATTTCAATAATTTTATCTCGGCTTTTGTGTCCTTTTAAAATCTCAATCTGAGATTTTTTTAGTTTAAAAAATTCTGACAAAATATTAATCAGTTCTTTATTAGCCTTACCATCAACGGGGGCGGTCGTCAGCCAAACCTTATAATTTTCACCTTCTTGAACAACTTTGTTTTGTTTAGCTTTTGGGATAACGCGAATATTTATTTGCATAAAATAAGTTTATGGTTCTGTTTTTATAGTTTAACACAATTCATCACAATAAAAAAATCCCCAGATCTCATATTAAGTCTGGGGGGTTAAGCATACTTCAAAAAATTTAATCTCTTTTATCTTTTGTGTATGTCACATAAAAAATAAAAGAGGTATTTGTATTAATTTTTTCCTTGACTAGTAACTCACCACTGTTTTTGTGGGCAGTAACAACAATCTCTTTCCCCTCGTTGATATAATCTATAATCTTTGCTCCACGGGGAATAAAGTGCCCTACACAAACACATATGGTCCCGCCCTTTTTTAAAACAGAGACTGTTTTTTTATTAGATGACACTTCATTCCCACCGATAATTACAATCTTTATTTCCGGCAGTAACTTTGCTAAACCCAGGATAGCGAGAATTTTTGCTATCCAACCATTTTTTAAACAAATCTCAACATTCTTCACAACAACACCTCTTTTTAAAGTTTTGTCATACTCAAAAAAAACACTAACATATTATTTAGTATTTGTCAATAACAAAAGGCTATTTTAAAAACTTTATTTTTTAATTTTATTTATCTATATACTCAAAATAAGTCTCGGTATTTTTCCAATCTTCCCACATAATCGTCGGATGAACAGTTTTGCCACCAAATTTAATTGTTTGAATAATTGCCTGAATTGGATAATCTCCATAAATATAAGCACTAACGAGCCCTGGCCAATATTTAGCATCAAGTGTTAATTTTCCAAATTCGTCTTCGAGCAACTTTCTTAATTCTTTAGCCTTGGTCTGCTCAGTAGTACTATTTAAGCGTGGTTTAAAATATCTTTCGGCGGATAATTTTCCAGCTCCATTTGGATTATAACCAAACCAAATTTCTAAATCATCAGAAAAACCATCTTTATCAGTGTCAGTACTTTTTGGGTTGGTGCCAATTTGTAATTCATAAGCGTCCGACAGACTGTCGCCATCAGTATCAATATCAGGATTAACAACATCAACTTCAGCATCACCGGCAACGCTTTCGGCCTTAGTTGTAAAGCTTAATATCTCGGTTTTAACACTCCCAGAATTAAAGCTACTATACGCCTCAATTCTAAAATAATAAGTTGTTTTTGGTGTCAGACCAATCAAGGTTGCCTTGTGATCTCTTTTTCGAACATCAACATCAATAATTGCTTTGCTTTTTAATTGATTTGATTTGGTACCATAATAAACAATTCCGCTCGAAATCATATTTGTTTGCCAGCTAACTGAAGCTTTTTTGGCAGAAACTTCCGACGAGCCCGTGTCTGAAGGCTTGATGTTGGTTATACTTAATTTTTTATAACTATCTGAGCTGGTTTCGGTTTTTATTTTTAAATAAGCCTCGGCTTGATTTTTTGCCTTATCTTTTATCACCACCTTGATTTGATATTCTGTCGATGGGCTTAGTCCAGAAATAAATTTTTCACCACCAAGACTATTACCAGCTGAAGCCGCTGCTTTATATTTAACAGGTGTCTCATTATTTACAAACTTACCATAAGAAATAGTCGCGGCAGTTTTTTCACTTGCTTCCCAACTAATCGCGGCCGCCTTATCAATAATTTGTAACGCCTTTACGTTGCTAATTTTTGGTTTGACTGTATCCTTCATACCCTTAGTCGAAAACTGTCTGACAAAACTTTCAACGTTTTCTCCATTACTATTGGTTGCCACAATTTTATAATAATAAGTTTTATCAATTTCTAATCCAGTTAGCGCGGATTCATGATAAAGACTTAGAACATTATACCCCGTGCTTTTATCTAAATTATTAGCATCTAAGCCAAAATAAACCATAGCGCGACTCTGATCCCAAGGCGTGCTCCATTTTAATTTGGCGGTGCCATCAGTAATATCAGAAATTTCAACATTTAATATACTAAATTCAGAAGCCGCCCAAGCTTTTGAAATTGGCAAAAGAATAACCAGCACCAAAAAAATTAACAAAAAAATACTAAATTTATGTTTCATTTATTTTAATTAAGTTGTGCTTTTATTTTAGCGGTTATGTGGGAATTTGTCTATAATAAAACAGAAAGGGGTGTTGGCTTTCACAAAAAAAGGAGGGGTTGTGTTTTTAAAACTTTATTAGTTTTTGAAAAATGATTTTTTTAATTCACCCCCAGGAAGACTTCCACCACATTCTTCTCTAATTTTTTCTAGTCTTTTGTTTGATTCTTCCACAATTATACTTATTTTGGGGTCATTTAAAAGCCCTTTATCAGAAACAAAAATTGAAAGATCTCCTCTTTTACCAAGAGCTATTAAAACAATATTTCTTTTACCCCGTAATCTTTTAGATGCATATTGAAAATTAAGTGGGTTATTGTTTATTGCAGCCAAAACAACCTCTTCATCATCTTGAAGTTCTCTCGAAACTCGTTCTAAAATTGTATTTGGTCTAGTAAAACAAAAAAACTCTAAGGCAATTTTTTTGTCAGTTATTTTAGAAATCTGGCTTTGTTCATATACTCCATCTCTAAAAAACCCAAGATCACTAAGCCCTCTTTTTTTGTTATTTTCTTCTTCTCTTTTATTTTCAGGTAAATCAAATGATCCAAACATGGTTTAAAAATATTTATTTAGTTTAAAAATTTGGTGGGGATGGAGAGACTCGAACTCTCAAGCCTTGCGGCACTAGCTCCTAAGGCTAGCGTGTCTACCAATTTCACCACATCCCCATTTTTAATTTAACGCTTTGATTCTAGCCCAGATATTGCGTCGAGTCAAGATTTTAATCTTTTATATATTTTAAACACTATCACTACATTTTAATACTAAAATTTAATATTAATAAGAATCCGACAAAATTAATTTTTATAAATTTACCAAAATAAGCCATCCAAAAGTTAAAAAAGTGTGAATATCTTGTTAGTCGGTGTGTGCACAAAACGCGCAAAATCGTCGACTTATAAACAGGCGGTTTAAATTTTCAAGTTGTCCTAAAATTTATCAACTTCATCCCCAATCAAAATCACAAGCTAAATTTATATTTTTTAAACAACCAGACCTTTGCCTAAAACGTTTTTGTGACTAATCCACTTTTTAGTGCACATGTAATAATTATAATTAGATATATATACATATAATATATTAATATAGTTAATAACTAATCTTTTAAAAAATAAAATTAAAAATTTTATTTTTTGAAAAAAAGTTTTATAATGTATTTTTAAAAAACAAAAAGAAAAATAAAAAATAATTTATGAGACAGATGAAATATTTGGTTTTTGAAATTGTTCTTAGTATAGGAACAATTTTTTTATTTTCAAATAGTGTGTTGGCGGTTGAAACTGGGGTTGTGATAAATGAAATTATGGTCGGTTCAACGACTGATACTAAAATGGAGTTTATTGAGCTTTATAATAATTCAGATGCAGATATTAATTTAACTGATTATAGTTTAAAAAAGAAAAATAGTACCGGTGCTGAAAGTAATCTTGTTGCAAAATCAAGTTTTACTGGAAACATTCTGGCTCATAATTATTTTTTAATTACACCACCTGAACATGTTGAGTATTTTAATGCGGAATTAGTTTATTCTGGTGCTTCGTATTCGATTACTGCAGACAATACTGTTTTGCTTTACAAAAATGATGTTTTGGTGGACAAAGTTGGTTATGGTACGGCTTTTGATTTTGAATTATTTCCTGTAATTAGTTTTAATAATAGTGAAAGCATAGAAAGGGTTAGTATTGGCAATGATTCAGATAATAATCAATCTGATTTTATAGTTAATCTTAATCCTAGTCCGAAAGGCAGAGTTCTTTTTATTTGCGGAAATGGGATAAAAGAAACCGGCGAAGGGTGTGACGATGGGAATTTAATTAATAGTGATGGTTGTGATGCTCAATGCAAAATTGAAAGCAGTTCTGAAGAAAATAATTCTGGAATTGTGATTAATGAATTTGTTTCTGATCCTGAAATTGGGAGCGAGTGGATTGAATTATATAATTTTTCTGATGTTGAAATTGATTTGACTGGTTGGACGCTTTCAGATGGTGCTAGTGTGTTTAAAACTTTTGGCGAGTATGATTCAGTGGCTGGAAAAAATTTTTTTGTTTATGAATTAGCGTCAAATAAACTAAATAATCTCGGCGATATTATAATTTTGAAAAATTCAGACGGAATAATTATTGATCAAGTAACTTATGGCAACTGGAATGATGGTGATTTAACTAATAATGCCACTAAAGCCACTGATCCTAATGCGACCGCCCGAAAAATTGATGGCAGTGATACTGGTGTTGATAATGTTGATTTTGCGGTGACGGCGAGCCTGACGCCTGGCGAACCAAATGAAATTGAAGCCCCGCCGTCAACTTCGACTGGCGGAAGTCGCACAACAATTATTATTGAAACACCAGCTGAAATGGCCGAAGTTGAAAATATTACAAACTATAACCCGAGTGATTTAGTAATTAATGAACTTGTGAGCGACCCGACTGATGGCGAAAATGAGTGGATTGAAATTTATAACAACACCTCAAATCAAATTAGTTTGGATGACTGGACAATTGAAGACGGCTCGGAGGCGGTTTCAAATTTGACCGGCAATATTTCAGCTAAAGGTTTTTATGTGCTTGAAAAACCAAAAGGTAGTTTGAATAATGGCGGAGATTTAGTGATTTTGAAAGCGCCTGACGGTGAAATTATTGATCAAATAACTTATGGAAATTGGGACGATGACGATTTGACCAATAACGCTCCCGCGGTCGGCGACCCGAAATCATTGGCGCGCAAAGTCGATGGTAGTGATAGTAATAATGACTTTAATGATTTTATTAGTGCATCTCCAACCAAAGGTCTAGCTAATAAAATTAGTGAGGTTATTAAAATTAGTTCTAGCGTCAGGCTGAACGAAATTTTGCCTAATCCAAAAGGCGACGACACCGAAACTGAATTTATTGAGCTCTATAATTTTAGTGACCAAGAAGTTGACTTGAGTGGTTGGAAACTTGGTGACAGTAGCACCAAAAGATATACGATTGGTGAAAATACAAAAATCAAATCCGACGAGTATTTGGTTTTTTATCGAGCTCAAACCGGCATTGCCTTGAATAATAGTGGTCAAGAAAAAGTGATTTTGCTAACACCTGACGGACAAGAAATTGATTCGGCTCAATACTCTGGTAGTGTCAAAGAAGATTCTTCGTATTCATTTTTTGAAAACGCCTGGCAATGGACGATGGTGGCAACAGCCGAAAAGAAAAATGTGTTAAATAAATTAACCGAAAATCCGAAAGCGACGATTGATGGACCCGAAGAAATTGTAGTTGAAACCGAAGTGACTTTTGATGCCTCAGATTCTAACGATCCGCTTGGTAGTAAACTTGAATATCAATGGAAACTTGGCAGTGAAATTGTTGGTAAAGAAAGCATTTTAAAACATATCTTTGATAAAGTTGGGCAATATCAGTTAACGCTCGAAGTTAAAAATGCCGAGGGTTTGATTGGTCAAACCGAATTAAAAATCGACGTCGTTGATGATTTTGGTGAAAGTTTAGCTTTAGAAAATAAGGCAACTGAAAGCGGAGATATTTATCTGAGTGAAATTTTACCTAATCCTGTTGGGTCAGATACCGAAGGTGAGTGGATCGAAATTTGTGCAACCATAGATACAGATTTAAAAGATTTTAAGCTCGACGATATTGAGGGTGGAAGTCCGCCATATTTAATCAAAGACACAACACCAATTAAGGCTGGGCAATGTTTGGTTTTTGAGCGACCAATAACTGGCTTGGCACTCAATAATACTAATGAAAGTGTGCGCCTAATTGATCCGACCGGAAAAATTATTGAAGAAATTAAATATGAAAAATCTCAAGAGGGGGCATCTTTTGCGGTTGATTCGAGCGGGTCTTGGTATTGGACCAAGCAAATCAGTAAGGGCGAAATAAATCCGCTAAACGCCGAAATAATTTCAACTGAAACGGCTGGAATAAACAACGGAGTTATAAATAAAGTTGCTTTGGCAGAAGTTAAAAATTTACCCAACGAGAGTCTGGTTCAAGTCGAGGGTTTAGTGGCTGTCGAGCCCGGAATTTTAGGCAGTCAGTTGTTTTATCTGGCGGGCTCAGGGATTCAAATTTATATGTATAACAAGGAATTTCCTGACCTAGCTTTGGGAGATTATATTGAAGTGACAGGACTTTTGACCGAAAGTGGCGGTGAGCGACGAATTAAGCTTAAACAAAAAGACGATATTATAATTCTTGAAAAACAGCGACAAATTCCCGAACCGCACGTGGTGACCATCGACCAAATTGATGAAAGTTTTGAGGGTGCGTTAATTATTTTTGAGGGCAATTTAATTGAAAAAAGTGGCTCGAGTTTATTTGTTGACGATGGAACCGAAGAAATTAAAGTTTATCTCAAAACTTCGGCCGGAATAACTTTGCCGAAATTGACCGAAGGAACTCGGCTGAAAATAACTGGGATTCTTAGTGAAACAAAAAATGGCTATCAGGTTTTACCACGCTATGCCGATGATATTCAGATTTTGTCTGACGGAGCGGCCGATGTTTCGGGCGATATTGGTAAAATTGCCGAAGTTGCTACTAATCAAAGACAAGAAGATATGATAAAATACTTAATAATTACAATTGTTATTTTGATGACAGCATTGATAACTAGTATGCTAAATAATCGTTTGGCGCGGAAAAAGGATCTTTCCATTGACAGATAAGGCGTTTTGGTTTAATATTTGAGAATGTAAATTTGATAATCATTAGTAAAAAACATATGTCAGACGAAAAAAACAAGACAACTGAAGAGGGGGAAGAAAAGATTGAAGAAGTAGTTGCTGAAACTGCTGATAATTCTGTTATTGCAGAAGAGCCAAAAGTTGAAGAAATCGAAGCTGTCGAAGAACCAAAAGAAGACGACGGAGTTACAGTTGAAGAAGTTGCCAAAGAAGACTGGAAAACCAAGATTAAACCAGGGATGAATGTCAGAGTTCACCAAAAAATTAGAGAATTAAACGCTAAGGGTGAGCTGAAAGAGCGTGTCCAGGTTTTCGAAGGAATTGTTTTGGCCCATAAACATGGTCAAGAAGCCGGTGCAACCATTATGGTTCGTAAAGTTTCTGATGGTGTTGGTGTCGAAAAGATTTTTCCAATCAATTCCCCAAATCTAGTTAAGGTTGAAATTACCAAGATCAGCAAGATTAGACGTGCTAAATTATTCTTCTTGCGATTTAGAAGAAAGAAGGGTAAGAGACTTAAGGAAGAAAAATAAAGATCGTTCGCGATCTTTTTGGGCGGACGTGGCGGAACTGGTATACGCGCCAGCTTGAGGTGCTGGTGGTCGCAAGGCTGCGGAGGTTCAAATCCTCTCGTCCGCACCAGTTATTCTGTTGATTTTGGGCGGATATAGGGCGAATAGCTCAGCTGGTTAGAGCATCTCGTTTACATCGAGAGGGTCGGGGGTTCGAATCCCTTTTCGCCCACCATTTTTCGCTTTGTGACGAGTGAAACGAGTCATCAAAGTGAAAAATGCCCTCCGAAGCCTTGGCGTAGGACGGGCGAAACAACAGCAAAGCTTCAAATGGCACGCCATCTTTTAAAACAAAAATAAATTATTTTAAAATGTTTGGAAGAATTCTTTTGGGTCTAGTAATTATGGGGGTTGGTCTTTTAATATCTTTAAAGAGTAACGCCTTTCTAAATTTTTTTGGACCGATAGGTTGGGCAGAAAAATTTTTTAGTCATGGGTCGAGCACTGGTTATAAGTTTTTAGGAATAATTGTCTTTTTTATAGGTTTATTTGTTGCCACCAACTTAATGAATAGTATTTTGATGAGTATTTTTGGTGGGATGATGGGCGTTAATTAGTTTAATTAATTTTTAGGGCCCTTAGCTCATCTGGTAGAGCACCTGCTTTGCATGCAGGGGGTGGCAGGTTCGAGTCCTGTAGGGTCCACCAAAATTAAATTAATAAGCCGCGGTAGCTCAGTGGTAGAGCAAAGGATTGAAAATCCTTGTGTCGTCAGTTCGATCCTGACTCGCGGCACCAGTTAAAATTATTCAGCCATAGTTTATATAGTCCGACGGGGATTAGCGCAGATGGCTAGCGCGCCTGCTTTGGGAGCAGGAGGTCGCGAGTTCGAGTCTCGCATCCCCGACCATTTGATTTTATTTGTCAGTTGATCTAATAGTAACGATTTTAATACGTAGTTTTTGCGGGTATTGTATAATGGCTATTACCTCAGCTTTCCAAGCTGATGACGGGGGTTCGATTCCCCCTACCCGCTCCATCGAGCTTAGCTCGATTTTTAAATCGAGGTAAGCGAAGATGTGCCGAGCTGAGCTCGGCTACGTGGTAATTTTGTAGGGTTATTTTTTTGTCTTTATGTTTTGGTTTATTTATTATTTTAATATATATCACCGTAGGTGATTTTTTTTGTTTTTATGTACTATGTTTATGTTTTGTTTAGCCTTAAAGACAGAAAGCTTTATGTTGGGTCTACTCAAAATTTAGTTAGAAGAATAAAACAGCACAAGAATGGCGAAGTAAAATCAACAACAAACAGAAGACCGTTAAGTCTAATACATTATGAAGCTTACTTACAAAAAACTGACGCAGAAAGAAGAGAAAAATATTTTAAGGGTGGTAATGGTAGGGCGGATTTAAAAATTCAGCTTAAAGATTGTCTTACTATTTTGAAATATAAATATTTATAAAAAGTGTTTCTTTAAAAAGTGCTTTTTTGTTACCCAAATATTGATAAAAAAATAAAACTTATCAACTTTTTAGCTCTTGTTTTTGTTACAAAAAGGATTATTATAAAAAGAAAGAAGTTTTATTTTAGAAAATGTTCCCATTGCTCGGGTTTGTTTTTTGAATTGTTTTTATGCTCAATTTATACGCTAAAATTTTTTCTACACCAAAAAAAATAATTAAAACCAAAGATTTACAAGAAAAAGATGTTTTGGTTATTGGTAAGGAATTAAATAAAAAAATAAAAAAGCTATTTAGGGGTTCTCTAGCGATCAGAGAACTTGATGCTGGCTCAGACAATGCTGTTGAGCAGGAATTAGTAGCTTTATCAAATGCTTATTATGATGCCGAGAGATTTGGGATTCATTTTGTGGCATCTCCGAGACACGCCGATATGTTGATTGTGACCGGCGTTGTCTCGCGAAATATGCAGCAAGCCGTTTTACGAACTTACGAAGCAACTCCGAACCCAAAAATTATTGTTGCTGTCGGCGATGAAGCAATTGATGGCGGGATTTTTAGAGATTCTTATGCTGTTGTTGGTGAAGTCAATAAAGTTATTCCCGTTGATTATGGAATTCCTGGTAATCCACCAAGCCCACTGGTTATTTTGCAGGCGTTGTTGCGAATTTTAAATGATTTAGATAAAAAGAAATAATTTTTTATGAATAGTAGTTTAACTCAAATCTTATTTTTTTATGCCTTAGTGTTACCTTTGGTTGGGGCGCTGGTGGCGGTTTGTCTTGGCGGAAAACCAACTTTGGCTAGAATCATGGGCTGTGCCTTTGCGGTGGCGGGTTCTTTGTTTGGTTTA
>Ga0172381_10006136_pt1 | contig 12083 bp, 13 predicted proteins | sample Leawel6488metaG_FD_119754 | JGI IMG/M metagenome (GOLD analysis project Ga0172381, IMG submission 119754) | Leachate microbial communities from a municipal landfill in Southern Ontario, Canada - Leachate well 64-88 metaG | ecosystem: Engineered > Solid waste > Landfill > Unclassified | place...
CAGCCCGCGCTGCGCGGCGCACGGCGTCAACGGTCGGCAGGTTCTCGCGGCCGGCCTGTTCGTACAGCTCGGCGGCAGCGGCAATGATGCGTTCGCGCACGTCGGCGGGGATATTGGTTTGCGTCATGGCGGTGCCTCCCGGCTTGATAAATAAGATAAGAATAATAATAATCTTCTTATTCTTATTATGCAAGTTATTATTTTGCCCGGCCGCCGGTGTGTTGGCGACGGTTCAGGAAACCAGCCACGGCTAAAACCGCGTAAGAAGCCCGTAGCGGCGGTTTCAGGGGTCGGTGCGGCAATCCCCCGGCTTTGGGCGTGTTCGGCGCTCCTGTCACGCTTGGTGGCCGTCGGTGATGCCCTGGGCTGTCGCCCTGCCCTTTTCCTTGGCGTTCAACTTTTGCGGCCTTTCAGCAGCCGCGGTGCCTTGATGTGGGCGCAGGCGGTCGAGTGGCGACGGCGCGGCTTGTCCGCGCCCTGGTAGATTGTCTGGCCGTAGGCCAGACATTTTTGAGCGGCCAGCGGCCGCGATAGGCCGACGCGAAGCGGCGGGGCGTAGGGAGCGCAGCGACCGAAGGGTAGGCGTTTTTTTGCAGCTCTTCGGCTGTGCGCTGGCCAGCCAGTTATGCACAGGCCAGGCGGGTTTTAAGAGTTTTAATAAGTTTTAAAGAGTTTTAGGCGGAAAAATCGCCTTTTTTCTCTTTTATATCAGTCACTTACAGGTGTGACCGGTTCCCAATGTACGGCTTTGGGTTCCCAATGTACGGGTTCCGGTTCCCAATGTACGGCTTTGGGTTCCCAATGTACGTGCTATCCACAGGAAAGAGACCTTTTCGACCTTTTTCCCCTACTAGGGCAATTTGCCCTAGCATCTGCTCCGTACATTAGGAACCGGCGGGTGCTTCGCCCTCGATCAGGTTGCGGTAGCGCATGACTAGGATCGGGCCAGCCTGCCCCGCCTCCTCCTTCAAATCGTACTCCGGCAGGTCATTTGACCCGATCAGCTTGCGCACGGTGAAACAGAACTTCTTGAACTCTCCGGCGCTGCCACTGCGTTCGTAGATCGTCTTGAACAACCATCTGGCTTCTGCCTTGCCTGCGGCGCGGCGTGCCAGGCGGTAGAGAAAACGGCCGATGCCGGGATCGATCAAAAAGTAATCGGGGTGAACCGTCAGCACGTCCGGGTTCTTGCCTTCTGTGATCTCGCGGTACATCCAATCAGCTAGCTCGATCTCGATGTACTCCGGCCGCCCGGTTTCGCTCTTTACGATCTTGTAGCGGCTAATCAAGGCTTCACCCTCGGATACCGTCACCAGGCGGCCGTTCTTGGCCTTCTTCGTACGCTGCATGGCAACGTGCGTGGTGTTTAACCGAATGCAGGTTTCTACCAGGTCGTCTTTCTGCTTTCCGCCATCGGCTCGCCGGCAAAACTTGAGCACGTCCGCAACGTGTGGGCGGAACACGCGGCCGGGCTTGTCTCCCTTCCCTTCCCGGTATCGGTTCATGGATTCGGTTAGATGGGAAACCGCCATCAGTACCAGGTCGTAATCCCACACACTGGCCATGCCGGCCGGCCCTGCGGTAACCTCTACGTGCCCGTCTGGAAGCTCGTAGCGGATCACCTCGCCAGCTCGTCGGTCACGCTTCGACAGACGGAAAACGGCCACGTCCATGATGCTGCGACTATCGCGGGTGCCCACGTCATAGAGCATCGGAACGAAAAAATCTGGTTGCTCGTCGCCCTTGGGCGGCTTCCTAATCGACGGCGCACCGGCTGCCGGCGGTTGCCGGGATTCTTTGCGGATTCGATCAGCGGCCGCTTGCCACGATTCACCAGGGCGTGCTTCTGCCTCGATGCGTTGCCGCTGGGCGGCCTGCGCGGCCTTCAACTTCTCCACCAGGTCATCACCCAGCGCCGCGCCGATTTGTACTGGGCCGGATGGTTTGCGACCGCTCACGCCGATTCCTCGGGCTTGGGGGTTCCAGTGCCATTGCAGGGCCGGCAGACAACCCAGCCGCTTACGCCTGGCCAACCGCCCGTTCCTCCACACATGGGGCATTCCACGGCGTCGGTGCCTGGTTGTTCTTGATTTTCCATGCCGCCTCCTTTAGCCGCTAAAATTCATCTGCTCATTTATTCATTTGCTCATTTACTCTGGTAGCTGCGCGATGTATTCAGATAGCAGCTCGGTAATGGTCTTGCCTTGGCGTACCGCGTACATCTTCAGCTTGGTGTGATCCTCCGCCGGCAACTGAAAGTTGACCCGCTTCATGGCTGGCGTGTCTGCCAGGCTGGCCAACGTTGCAGCCTTGCTGCTGCGTGCGCTCGGACGGCCGGCACTTAGCGTGTTTGTGCTTTTGCTCATTTTCTCTTTACCTCATTAACTCAAATGAGTTTTGATTTAATTTCAGCGGCCAGCGCCTGGACCTCGCGGGCAGCGTCGCCCTCGGGTTCTGATTCAAGAACGGTTGTGCCGGCGGCGGCAGTGCCTGGGTAGCTCACGCGCTGCGTGATACGGGACTCAAGAATGGGCAGCTCGTACCCGGCCAGCGCCTCGGCAACCTCACCGCCGATGCGCGTGCCTTTGATCGCCCGCGACACGACAAAGGCCGCTTGTAGCCTTCCGTCCGTGACCTCAATGCGCTGCTTGACCAGCTCCACCAGGTCGGCGGTGGCCCATATGTCGTAAGGGCTTGGCTGCACCGGAATCAGCACGAAGTCGGCTGCCTTGATCGCGGACACAGCCAAGTCCGCCGCCTGGGGCGCTCCGTCGATCACTACGAAGTCGCGCCGGCCGATGGCCTTCACGTCGCGGTCAATCGTCGGGCGGTCGATGCCGACAACGGTTAGCGGTTGATCTTTCCGCACGGCCGCCCAATCGCGGGCACTGCCCTGAGGATCGGAATCGACTAACAGAACATCGGCCCCGGCGAGTTGCAGGGCGCGGGCTAGATGGGTTGCGATGGTCGTTTTGCCTGACCCGCCTTTCTGGTTAAGTACAGCGATAACCTTCATGCGTTCCCCTTGCGTATTTGTTTATTTACTCATCGCATCATATACGCAGCGACCGCATGACGCAAGCTGTTTTACTCAAATACACATCACCTTTTTAGACGGCGGCGCTCGGTTTCTTCAGCGGCCAAGCTGGCCGGCCAGGCCGCCAGCTTGGCATCAGACAAACCGGCCAGGATTTCATGCAGCCGCACGGTTGAGACGTGCGCGGGCGGCTCGAACACGTACCCGGCCGCGATCATCTCCGCCTCGATCTCTTCGGTAATGAAAAACGGTTCGTCCTGGCCGTCCTGGTGCGGTTTCATGCTTGTTCCTCTTGGCGTTCATTCTCGGCGGCCGCCAGGGCGTCGGCCTCGGTCAATGCGTCCTCACGGAAGGCACCGCGCCGCCTGGCCTCGGTGGGCGTCACTTCCTCGCTGCGCTCAAGTGCGCGGTACAGGGTCGAGCGATGCACGCCAAGCAGTGCAGCCGCCTCTTTCACGGTGCGGTCTTCCTGGTCGATCAGCTCGCGGGCGTGCGCGATCTGTGCCGGGGTGAGGGTAGGGCGGGGGCCAAACTTCACGCCTCGGGCCTTGGCGGCCTCGCGCCCGCTCCGGGTGCGGTCGATGATTAGGGAACGCTCGAACTCGGCAATGCCGGCGAACACGGTCAACACCATGCGGCCGGCCGGCGTGGTGGTGTCGGCCCACGGCTCTGCCAGGCTACGCAGGCCCGCGCCGGCCTCCTGGATGCGCTCGGCAATGTCCAGTAGGTCGCGGGTGCTGCGGGCCAGGCGGTCTAGCCTGGTCACTGTCACAACGTCGCCAGGGCGTAGGTGGTCAAGCATCCTGGCCAGCTCCGGGCGGTCGCGCCTGGTGCCGGTGATCTTCTCGGAAAACAGCTTGGTGCAGCCGGCCGCGTGCAGTTCGGCCCGTTGGTTGGTCAAGTCCTGGTCGTCGGTGCTGACGCGGGCATAGCCCAGCAGGCCAGCGGCGGCGCTCTTGTTCATGGCGTAATGTCTCCGGTTCTAGTCGCAAGTATTCTACTTTATGCGACTAAAACACGCGACAAGAAAACGCCAGGGAAAGGGCAGGGCGGCAGCCTGTCGCGTAACTTAGGACTTGTGCGACAAAACAAGACAGTTTCAGCGCGGCCCGCTGCGTGTTATATTGCACTATGTTTGTAACACATGAGGGCCACGACATGAGCGAAGCCACTTTTACCTTTCGGGTCGATGAATCCCTGAAAACCGAGTTCTCCACGGCCGCCAAAGCCCGCGACCGCAGCAGCGCCCAACTTCTGCGCGACTTCATGCGCGATTTCGTGCGGCAGCAAGAGGAAGCGGCCGCGCATGACGCCTGGTTCCGTCGCCAGGTGCAAATCGGCCTGGACTCGGCCAATGCCGGCGACGTGATCCCGGCGGCCGAAGTGGAAGCCGAAGCCGAAGCCTGGCGGGCTGAAACGCGCCGGAAGATGGCCAGCGTTGCTACATCGTGAAGCTGGTCTGGACACGGCCAGCACACGCTGACAGGAAGAAAATACGCGAGTACATCGCGCAGCACGCGCCGGCGGCCGCGCTGGCCCTCGATGAACTGTTTTCAGAGAAAGCCGGCTTGCTGCTCGATCATCCCGGCCTGGGCAGGACTGGCCGGGTGCCTGGCACCCGCGAGCTGGTGGCGCACCGGAATTACATCCTGATTTACGACACGGCCGGCGACGTGGTGCGCGTGCTGCGTGTGCTGCACGCAGCCAGGCAGTGGCCACCGCGCTACACGATGGGCGAACTGCTGGAAGGGGCCGAAGCCTCCGGGGCATATCCACTGCCGCCGGAAGAACGTGAATGGGTGGATGCTCCTACGGTCGGCCGGGAATGGCCCAACGACGAGAATTGAAAAGGGCGGCCAGTGGCCGCCCTTCTTGTTCCCGGATCGGCCTACGCTCTTTGCAGTGACTGCTGTACAGCGGTCATTGCTTCTTGAAAATCCGCCTGTGTCAACCGCCCCGTTTCGGCCTGGTAGTAGACCAACGTGAACATGTTGGCCACTGCCTCGGCCATCGGCGAAAGCTGCCGCGCCTGGGCCTGGTCTATCCAGGACAGTCCGGCGAGTAGCGTTGCTGCGTGCTGCACTGTTTGCGTTGCTTGGGTAGTATGTTGCGTTGCCATTTTTGTACCTCGTTGCAGGTCTTGAGTGGAAGTGTCGGCCGGTGGTGCTAACACCGGCCGACGCGCTTTAACCCCTTGGGTTTTTGTTCACGAAAGCCGCGATTTCATCATCGCGTTCCGATGCACCCGCCAGGCTGTTTTCACCAAATGCGGCTTCATCAGCACCGGCCGTATTGCCTTGCTCCATGATGCGTGCGGCGAGCCGACCGCCAGCGGTATCCCCGATCCGCTTCTGTGCTGATTCTGTGATGCCGCTGGCCACGCTCTGCGCCAAGATCGAGCCGGTTTCCACTGCGACCCGGCCGGCCTTGGCCGCCGACGCCAGGAAGCCCCCGCCGGACGCGGCCGGCCCCTTGGCATCACTGCCACCGCCAGAGCTGGGCGCATTGCCGGCGTCACCGCCGCCGCTGCTGGCCGTCGATGCGCCGCCGGAACTGGACGCGCCGCTAGCCGAGGCGGTCGAGTTGGACCCACCACCGGACGAGCTGCGGCCCGAACTGGCATCACTCGAAGCGGCCGAGCTGAACGAACTACCGCCGCCGCCGAATCCAGCCGCTTGAGCAAACGGGGTGTCACCAGTGCCAGCGTCACCGCCACCGCCACCGTCAGACGTGCCACCCATTGCGGCCGCTAAAGCCCCGCCGCTGCCGCCGTCACCACCGCCGCCGCCGCTGAATGCCGAAAGCAGATCAGATCCCGACGACACGTTTTGCCCTGCTTTTGACACGGCCGCCATAAGCGCCTGCGCACCGCCGGCGGCTGCCGCGCCACCGGCCGCCAGGGCAGCGCCGCCAGAGGCCACCGCTGCGCCGGCTCCAACTGCTGCACCTGCCAAAGCGCCCGCGCTGAACGAACTACCCGCACTCGCCGCCGCACCACCGCCAGGAATCAGTCCCGCAACGATGTTCGGAATCGAATGGATGAGGACAACCAGCACCATCGAAACCACAAAGATCACCAGCAGCTCACGCATGGGCGCCCCTTCCTGAAGGTCGGCGTGATACCCGTCTATGATCGATACGGCGATGCCGATAAGCAGCGTCATCGTCATCAGCTTCAACGCAATGCCCGCCACGCTTCGGAAGTAGTTGATTGCAATGTCCGAAGTCCACCGCGACCCACCGAAGCCCAGCACGAAAATTCCGGCATAGGCCATTACCCAGGCGGTAACCAAGACCAGCAACACGTTCGCAGCAACCACGCCCATGCAGGCCAAAATCGCCAGCGTCGTGATGAAAATGGACAGGTTGTCGATCGGGCTGGTAATGCTGTAGCTCTTGGCCGCCTTGGCAATGATGTCAAAGGCAATATCAATCGGGCGGGAGGGCGTTAGCTCACGCGGTAAACCGCTCGCTTGCGCCCCGATAGTCCGCAATGAATCAATGATCGACATGGCAAAGTCCGGACCATTGACCAACAGCCACCAGAAGAAGCCGGTAGTGATGGTGAACTTCACGAACTCGGCAAAGAACTCGCCTATGTCCGCCTTTCGCAAGGCCATCATGCCGAACGTCCAAACCATCGAAATCACAACCAGCGTCCAAAAAAGCCAGGTCGCGTACTCCGTGATCTTGACCCCCCAGGCGCTGCTTTCATTCAAGAACCTAGTGGCAACTTCGTCCAGCACACCATCGGGTTCTATCGCCGCTGACGCTGCGTTAGAGATCAGGAAAATAGCCAGGAACACGCCCAATCGGATAAGTAGCCTGTTCATGGTCAGTACTCCTTGCTTTTAGTCCGGTCGGTGGGCTGATCCATGCCTTTGTAAAGGTTGTCTGCCGCCTTCTGCTGCTCCGGCGTTCGGGTGTTCAAGTCGTTATCGGGCGACTTCCCACAACCCGCTACCAAGACCGAAGCAAGCACGACAAGAGCGAATGGGCACATGATTCTTTTCATGGTCAGTACCCCTTGCTTTTGGCGCGATTGGTGGGCTTATCCAGACCTTCAAAGAGAAAATCATGGGCCGCCTGCTGCTGTGCATCGCGGTCGGCCTCGGCCTGCATCTTGGCGGCCACGGCGTTTTGCTGGGCAAGCAACATGGCGCGAATCTGCAAGAGCTGGTTGGCCTGCTGGCTGGCGAGCTGATTGGCGTAGCCGATGGCCTGTAGCTGGCCGGTCGCACCCTGCGCCTTGCCCTGGAGCTGTTGCAGGGTGCGGGCGTCGGCGGTCAGCGCCTCTTGCTGCTTTTTCAGCCCCTTGAACAAGGCGTCGTTGGCCCTCTTCTGGCTTTCGCTGGCCAGGGCGCGGTTTTGCTCCATCGCTGCACGTTCGGCGTCCGAGCAGCCGGCCGACGAGAAGCACGGCGACCCCCGGTAATAGGCCACGTCCTGGAACTTGCCCAGGTAGGCATCCAGACTGCCGAGCTGGTTTTGGTAGTACGTCAACGTATCTTGCGCAGCCAGCAAGCTGTTCATCGTGGCCTGCGCCTGATCCCAGATATACGCGGCCGGCGCGGCCGTGTTTTGCAGCATGTTTTCGTACTGCTGCAATTGGGTCTGGTACTGCTCAATTTGCTTGGCAGTTTGGGCAACCGCTTCCATTGCAGACATGACGTTCTGCACCAGGTTGCCACCGTCGATAACAGGGATGCCGGCCTGTGCCGGAATGGTGATGATGCTAGCCAGGACGGCAGCGAGCGCGGTTTTAGCCGCTAAAAGGCGGACGTGCTTCATGGTCGAGTACCTCGATGTGTGAGTTAGCTATGTGCGGCTAATCTGTCCCACGACGCTGTTACTGCTGCGTTGCTGTGGGGTTGGGCCATCACGAGGCAGTTCGCCAAATCTGCCAAGGTACCCGCCCGGGTCGACACCGTCGCGCCCTTGCAATTTTTTGTTGAGATCGGTGTGTGTCGTGCAACCCTGCACGATTACTGCTTTACATAAATGATTGCATACTCATTGCATCATATCCACCAAACTCAAATGATGCAAGCTGTTTTTACTCAAAAAAGTTAAAATTACCGGCCCCGTCCTTTCCGCTGTTTCGCCTTCTCTTTCTTGGCGTTCAACTCGGCTTGCAGCTTCGCTTTTCGCCGTTCCTGGTCATTGATTGCCGGAATCGGTGCAGGCTTCGGCGTTGGGATGCTCGCGCCCTCGATGTGCAGCGCCTCGATCTGCGACAACGTGCGCAATCGGCCCTGACGCGCTGCCGGCGGAACGTGCCCTACCGGGCCAACGCCTGGCTTCTTAATCGTCGGCTTGGCAGGCGTATCACTACCGCCTATCAGCGCCTGCCTGCGGACTTCCAGGACCGGGTCGGCAAACGTGATGGGTAGTTGTGAATCGACGGCGGCGCGGATGATCTGCGCCTTGAACTCGGTCGTGCCGTTGACCGTGATGCGGTTGCCATATCGCTCCATCGCCAGGCGCAAGGCTTCTTGCAGGCCCTCGCGGCTGGCTTCTCGGGATACTTGCAGGCGCTCGCCATCGTCACGCACGGCAGTCTTGCCGGCCCGGAAAATGATCGTGCCCTTCTTCGTGATGGTGTCCACCACGGGCGTGTGCCCTGGCTTCGCCTGGCCCTCGCCCTGGACGGTGTTGCCCTTAAGGCCCTGTGCCGCCTCTCTGGCTCGCAACGCGGCCAGCGCCTCGCCGTTGCCCTGGGTGGCTTCCTGCTTGAGCCAGTCGGCCCATGTGCGCCGGCTGTGCTGCTCATAGCAGCCCTGGCGCTCTGCCAGGTACTGCTTGTTGATCGTCTGAATTTCATCGCGCAGCGCCTTGCTGGCCTGCGAATACAACAGCTTCTTGGTCAGCCGGCCTTGCGTCATGTGTTTGATCGCAGCGCGGCGCATGCTCCCCGATGCCTTGGCCGCTGCAACTTTCCTGTCCTTGCGCTGCCTGGCCACGTCCAGGGCCTTCGCCCGGCTGGCCGTCAGGTTCTGCTGGTCAGCCTTATACCTGGCGTACAACTCGACCGTGTTCACGCGCAAGCGGATCGGGTCTTTCTTGTATCGCCGTTTCGGCTCTGCCTGCCGCTCGGGCGACGGCTCAAAAGTGCCCAGCCGTTTTTCCAAAGCTGGCTTGGATAGATCCCGCCCAAGCGTGCTTGGCTTGACGGTCGTACCGTCCTCGGCCCGGATCACCAGGCCGTTACCGCGAGGCGTGATTTCCAGCCCGTTATCACGCATGACCTGGTGCAGCTCCTGCCAGGTCTGCGCGCCCTTGATCTCGGCCAAGCACTCGCGCTTGATCCAGCCCACCAGGCTTTCAACGCCGGCATGACGCTCCATGTCCGCCGCCCTGGACGCCGCACCCCGTTGGCGCGGTTCGTGGTTGTCGCGTTCCAGGCCGTATTCCTGTTCCAGCTTCGTGCATAGCTCGCCAAGTGCCAGGTGCGGGTAATACGGCTCGTGCATCGTGTGCCGGGTCGGGTGAATCTTGTTGATGGCGATATGGATATGCAGGTTGTCGGTGTCGTGATGCACGGCGCTGATGCGCTGGTGTTCGCCGAAGCCCAGCCCCTCGCAGATACGCGCCTCTATTACCTTGAGCGTGTCGGCGTCGGGGTTTTCGCCGGCGCGAAAGCTCACGATCAGGTGATAGGTCTTATCACCCTGGGCGCGGGTGTTGGTGTGCTGGGTGGCCAGAACTTCGGTGATGGCGTCCCGCACTGAAAACGCCTCGCAGTTGGTCACGGCCACCAAGCCCAGCCGATGGTCTTTGCTCTGCGCATCGGTGATGTACTTCGCCAGGTCGGCAAAATCGCTCTTGCCAAGCGACCGCATGGCGACGTGCTTGGCAATCATGGCGCGGCCCTCGGCCGCACCACAGCTTCCATAAGGCGGCTCATTTCGTCCTGGTTGGCCTCGATGCGGCCCAACAGCGCCCGGATGGTGGCCGCGCCTATTTCGGCAGTTTTGGCGTCATCGGTCAGCCAAAGTTTCAGCAGACCACCCAGCCGGCCAAGGTCGCCGTTCACGCGCACCAACTCGCGCACGTTCTCGTAATCGGTCACGCCGGTGACCTGGTAGCCCTGCCCAACCAAGCGCAAATAAGTCGATGCGCTGTGGCCGCTGGCCTTCGCCAGCGCCTCGATCTCGGCCCGCTCTTCGGGCAGGCAATACACCTTGATCGGCGGGCTGCCCTTGCGCGTTGGTTTGTCGTTCTCTGCCGCCATCGGCAAGCCCTCCTATCGTCTCTTTGGCCGGCGCTGCCGGCTGGCCCCGCAGGGCAGGATTCCCGTTGAGCACCGCAGGTGCGAATAAGGGGAAGTGAAGAAGGACAACCCGTTTACGGGTGGGCCTACTTCACACATCCTGCCCTCTATACCAGCACTATAGCAATACGTCCCTTAATCGGCTATATGACGATTTATCGACAAACAGACAACGATTCCAAGCCACTCGTAGTAAAACGGCATAAAATCGGGCGTTAATCGTTGTAATCGTTCTTAAATCGGCATAAAATCGGCAATAAATCGGATTACTAAAGGCGAAAAAATCGGTATGGCAAAACGGCTTACAGAACGCATCGCCGCACAAATGCAAGCCCAAAAGCCCGCCCGGTCAGGTCAGAACCGGGCGGCTTTTCTGGCCTTGCGCGACGACATAACAGAAGCATTGGCTGATGGCTGGCCTGTCAAAACGATCTGGCAGACGCTGCACGAAGAGGGAAAAATCAGCTTCGGGTATGACGCCTTTATCAGCTACGTGAACCGCCTAATTCGCGCTCCTGAAAGCACACCGGAACCCATCACCTCGGCACCCCAAAAAGCCAAACCCGCCAGCAGCACGACCCAAAAAACAGCAGCCAGCCCCGCAACGCCAGCAGCGCCGACCAGCTCAAAACCGGGTGAGATTCCAGGCTTTCGATTCAACCCTACGCCAGACCCGGAAAACCTTCTCTGACCGTCCACAAGTGCGGCCAGGGCCGCAGGTTGGACGCCAAGGAAAGAGGCGGTACACCCCGCCCCTCAAGTGTCAATGAACGCCTAAAAACGCCGGTCGCTATCAGCCCCTCGCCATAGCGGCGGCCTACTGACACTTGAGGGGCGGGGCGGCTCTTTGTTGACACATCAATCACTACCGCCAGACCAATCCACCGCCCTACTTTTTCGCCCTGGGTGTTTTGGTTTCCGCCGGCGCCAGGCGTGCCAGCAACGCGGCCGCCTGCTCCTGGTGTGCGGTGAGCTGGCCGGCCAGCTCTGCGGCTCGCTCGCGGGCGCTGCCGGCTTCCTCTCTGGCCTTGTCGCGTTCGTCCTCGGTCGCGGTCAGCCGTTCGGCCAGCTTCTCGTCGGCGGTCTCTGCCTTGGCTTTGACCGTCGCCAGTTCGGCGCGTACCTGGTCGAGTTGCGCGGTCACTGCCTGGGTAGCCTGCTGCGCATCGGTCACGGCAGCCCGCGCCTGGTCGGCGTCCTGGTGTGCCCTGTCCAGCTCGGCCCGCAGCTCGCGGGCACGGTGCTCGATCTCGTCGGCCTTCGCTTCCGCACGTTCGGCCCTGGTGACAGCCTGGGCCAATTCTGTCCGCACGCTGGCCAGCTCGCCGGCGACCTGCTGACTTTGTACCTGGTGCGCTTGGTCGGCCGCTTCGGCGGCGGCCCGCACCTGGTCAAGCTCGGTTGCCTGGGTTTCGTAGGCGTCGGCCAGCTCTTGGCGCATGGTGTCCAGCTCGACACGCTCGGTTTCCCATGCCGCTTGCGCGGCCCGCAATGACTCGTTCGCCAGTTCCTGGGCCTGCTGCCATAAGGCGGCCAGGGCGGCGGTGTTCGCTTGGGTGACGACCTCCGGCACGGTGACGGCCACCGGGGCCGCCTGGGCGGTCTGCGCTCGCCGCCATTCCCGCATCACGGCGCTGGTTGTGTTCATGTCAGCCCGCGCTGCGCGGCGCACGGCGTCAACGGTCGGCAGGTTCTCGCGGCCGGCCTGTTCGTACAGCTCGGCGGCAGCGGCAATGATGCGTTCGCGCACGTCGGCGGGGATATTGGTTTGCG
>Ga0172381_10006137_pt1 | contig 12082 bp, 26 predicted proteins | sample Leawel6488metaG_FD_119754 | JGI IMG/M metagenome (GOLD analysis project Ga0172381, IMG submission 119754) | Leachate microbial communities from a municipal landfill in Southern Ontario, Canada - Leachate well 64-88 metaG | ecosystem: Engineered > Solid waste > Landfill > Unclassified | place...
CAGATCGGCGTTTTTCAGATTGGCGTTTTCCAGATTGGCGTTTTCCAGATCGGCGTTTTTCAGATAGGCGTTTTCCAGATTGGCGTTATACAGATTGGCGTTTTCCAGATAGGCGTTTTCCAGATTGGCGTTTTCCAGATTGGCGAAATTCAGATTGGCGTTTTTCAGATCGGCGAAATTCAGATTGGTTCTCTGTTTTACCGCCGTATCTACCGCCTCTTTTTCTGATTTAAATTCTCCTGAAAAAATAATTTCGTTGTTGTCCCACCTGCGGATATCAATCATGGTTTTTCTCCTTTGTATTTATTCCCCGCCCCTGCAACCTGCCCGATCCCTATCAACCATACTATGTTTATTTTTCGGGGTCGTTCAATTACCAGGAGCGGGGAAACTTTATATATATTTGAACCTTTGTTCTCAGGCAAGTGCCGGGGGCTCTGCTTCCCCCGGCTGGAAAGGAGGTTGAGTAATAGCGCAGATAAGCCCTGCCCCTGTAAACCGGGTTGACGTTGCGCGTACACGCCGGGAGGGGGGGAGGGACGGGGCGTAAAAAGGGCTACGTTCATGACTTTATCCTTGATTTTAACGAAGATAAAAGGAGGCTCAAAGCCGCCAAAAATAGCCTTAACTGCGATATCTGATTTCGGTGTTTTCTTTTCCACTCTCGTTTTAATATTTTTAGATAATCTACATTTTTCAACCGCCACTCTTTCCTTGCTATCGCTCTGCATGTGGGACAATGATGGTCTCGTTCTTGCCCTGATATTTTCCGATAACTGCCTAAAGGCTTCCATTCTTTACAGGTACAGCAATGTCTAAGATCGGTTCTTCCTGTGGCTCTAAATGCCTTTTGCCTTGTGTGAAGGTGAGTGTGATACGCATTGTCTTGACAAATTACGAGGTTGTTTTTCCGATTATCACTTTTTACTCCGTTGATGTGATGTACTACGTGGCCCCTTGGAAGAAACCTTCCAAGAGCTTCTTCTGCCACAATGACGTGTTCAAACACGTATCCCCTACGGTTAGCCCTTGGATGATCAGGGGCGAGGATACGAATATACCCTTTACATGCTTGCCTCCCCCCCCTCCAATTAGGACTGTTTGCTCCCTTCGTGTTTCTGATGTTGCTCATATTACTTTGCCTCTGTGTGATGTTCATAAACATAAGGTTACACCATCAAAATCAGCTTGTCAATAACTATTTGTTTAAAAATGAAAAATATTTTATTTTGCAGAAAAACACAAAATGTTATTTTATTTGCTTGACAGGGGAATAAAAACGGTATAACATGGGGTTACTATGAAAAATAAACCTATAGAAAAACCCGCAACAGTAACAGCAGCCTTTTGTTCTATGGTGAAAACCGGTAGACGCTATACCCCACAACTTGAAGTGGCCCTTTATGTAGCACAGAAAACGGGCAAACCACCTATTGAATATATTACCCCATCATTGCGGGAAATATATTTAAAGGCGTGGCCCAAGCTGGCAAATGCTATAAAATAATGGCACCCCTGATAAGTGGTGCATTAAAGCCTTGCCAAGATATTGATGCATGTATTGATAGATTATTTCAATATCAGGATGCTCTTAATGAGGCTATATCGGGATGTAGTCTTGTAATGACTATATATAATCGCCAACAGCTTGAAGCACAGATAAAGAGGTTAAACGTCTTGGGGAGAAAACTAGATAGGATGTGTGGCATAATCAAGCCAGGATCAATTACAGATGAGGATATTGAAATAGCCAAAGCATACCCCATTGAAGAACTCATTGAGGGTGTGGAAAGAAATATGGCCATATGTCCCTTTCATCACGAAAAAACACCGTCACTCCATATAAAAAATAACAAGGCTTATTGTTACGGATCATGTAAAAAAACATGGGATTCTGTATCGTTTCTTATGCAAAAAGATGATTTATCTTTTATCAAAGCGGTGAGGAAATTAATATAATGTTTAGTGCTACTCACAACGCTCACAACGCTCACAATACTCACAATATGCCATTTTACTCACAACGCTCACAACACGCACAAGCACTCACAAGTAACACACGGGGCACTCACAAGCAAAAAGGGTCTGAATGGACGAGATAACGGCACAAGAGATGTTTACCATAATAAATAACTATAGCGAAAAATGCAATGATCCTATATTGTTAGGAAAACTCTATTCTATTCTTCTTCCTTCTTGCCCTGAAATATTATCAGTTGGCACAGAAAATGCAATGTGCGCGGGTACTACTGATCTTTTAAAACCTGAAAAGATTAAAGACTTTAAAGATATAAATCAAAAGATTTTAGCCGTCATTGCGGCTAAAAAAGACCAGACCATTGTAACTGTGGTTGAGGTATCAAAATTTATAGATGGCACTGAAGGAATATTTTCCACTTCTGAAATCTATACCGCTATGTGTGCCAAGTCAAAACAGGAAAAAGACCTAATAAGATATGCACTGCATAAATTTGTCCGAGAAAAGAAAATAATGTCTGAGGGTAAAAAATCAGGTGTATATCGAAAAATAGCTCAACTGTATTCGGTGCTTGACATTGAAGGGGCCGATACAAGCCCGCTTGATTGGTACGGTCCTCTTGGCCTTCATGCTATGGCAAGAATATATCCTAAAAGCGTTATCGTTGTTGCAGGCGTAGCAAACATGGGTAAATCTGCATTTGCTTATGAAATGGTAAGGGCGAATAAAAGATTATTCCCGATAGGAAAAGCACGTTTTCAGACCACAGAAGCAGGAAGTGTTGAGATAAAAAGCAGACTCATGAAATATCCTCAAGATCAATGGCCCCTTCAATGGTGGGTTGATAATATAGAATTTATAGACCAATCAGAGAATTGGGTTGACGTTATTGATCCTGATGGTCTTAACGTTGTGGACTATGTAAGCGATTATAAAGAGGCTTACATGGTACCCTTCTACATAAAGCAGATACACGATAAATTAAAGAATGGTATAGCAGTTCTGGTAGTACAGAAAGACCCCGGAAAAGCACATGGGCAAGGAGGGCAAGGAGTGCGCCACGCTGCCCGGTTAGCAGTTGATATAGAATTTCAAAAGATGACCATTGCCAAAGCAAAGGTGCCCATAAGAAAACCACCGGAATATAAACACGTTGATGGAATGTTTAGAAAATTCGATATTGAGCATTCCTGGAAATTCGTACCAGATGGAGAATGGCAAACAACCGATGACGTAAAGTATGCTGGGTTTGAAGATGACAAGCCTAAACAAAAGAAAACCCCTTTAAAAATAATAAAATCAGAGAGACAGCCAGGAGAAGACGAAGAGGATAGATATATATGATTGATCACGACCCCATAACTTTTGATTGGGAAAACTACAAATTTATAGGAATCACCAAGGGTATGGTAAAAACATGGGAACAACGATACCCCGACATTGATGTTATTGAGAAATTAACAAAGGCTATGCCGGAATGGTTGGAAAACAAAAAAGATTGCAAGAAGGCACATAAACATAAATGGCGATCCTTCATCTTGAGATGGTTAAAGAGAGACCAAATAAAGGCGGTGCTATAGTGACCCTCAACCTTGAACATAGAAAGATATGTATTGAAAGAGCAAAGAAAATGCGGCGCGTACCCACTGAAGCAGAAGCGGAATTATGGGAACGCCTAAAAGAAAAACAGTTAAAGATAAGATTTATCAGACAGCATGTGATTTTTGGAAGAATAGCTGATTTTTGCGCCCCATCTATCGGATTAATTGTGGAGGTAGATGGAGGGTACCACGATACACAAAAAGATAGCGACATAAAAAGGGACAAACAACTTAAAAGATTAGGGGGGTATCATACCATCAGGTTTACAAACGAACAAGTTTTAAAGGAAATAGACCTTGTGATAATTAAAATTCTCGCAGAGGTAATAAAGGGGTTGAAGTTGGCAAAAGATGGGCAGAAGAAGGATATTCTATGACCCTTACCCAGCAAAATCAGTTATCCACAGAGATATACGACCTTTACAACCTCGACCGGAAAGCGGGAAGCCATGGTGAAAATGCAGTTGAGATAGAGAGACTATCCCGTAAATTAATGACGGCTTATAGCCTTGAATTATTCGATGATGCCATGGAAATAGCGGAAGAATTGAAGGGGATATATCAAAAAATGGAGGGAGAAAATGAGTAAATGGGATGAAATGAGAAGCGCATACGTAGACGCAGAACAAACAATAAAAGCCGCTGATTCCATATCGGTAGACATGGCCCGTATGATAATAGGTAGACTTAGAAAGGTTGATGGATGGACATTAATAAAATTAAAACGAGAACTTAAAAATTTTAATATGCAAACACAAAGATGGAAATAATGGAGGTAAACAATGAACGGTAAGAAAGCAAGATCATTACGGAAACAGATAAACGGTAGAACCATGATGAGCCCATTACCTTGGAAAATAGATGATAACGATGTTTCAAAAATGTATGATGCAGACGGTCAACTCATAGCGGAGAATTATACGTTTTTTAATGTTGATGATTTTGAAGGAATATGTAAGGTAATCAATAAAGCATCAACTATTGTTAGTAAAAAATGGTTGGCGCGTGTCAGACGTGCTGTTGACAGCATGGGCATTGATCCTAATAAAAATCCTGGGTACCATGATCCACTATCACGGGCCGAAAGGAAGTATGTACGGCTAAATGGAGGCATTACAAATACTCCTGGGACGGTACGAGTATCAGCAATTAAAAAAACGAACGAGGGGGTGAAAGATGAATAACAAATGGAATAAAAACGCCGAGTCTGAGGGCAGGCTCGCAAGGATGGACGGGCACCATCTGTCTGAAAATCCTTATAAAAATTCATACGACCCCACTTTTTATAGTTATCTTTATAAATCATGGGAAGCTGGGTGGTGCGATGCTGATATGGATCTGGATGCGCCAAAGGAGGCCCCATGCCAGGGATAAAAAAGCGGATGAGGACAGTGAACGATGGGAAGTCGGCAGCGATAACCGATAAGGAGGGAGTGATGAGATTAAAAGAATCGAAAGGAAATATGTACCCGTGGGTAACGCATACCCATGCAGCTTTAGGCGGGGAATGTCCGCACAAATGCGTTTACTGCTATGTGGACAATCCACGATGGGGGCGTGCTCCAAAGTATCAAGGTCCGTTGCGACTAATAGAGACTGAAATGAAAGTGGATTTCGGCAGCGGTAAAACTATTTTCATCGAGAATTGCAACGACCTGTTTGCAAAAGAAGTACCACAGAATTTCATTAATCGGGTCATTCACCATTGCCTTTTGTGGCCGAATAACACCTATGTTTTCCAGACCAAGAACCCCGCAAGGTATCTGACGATGGATAGCCTGTTTCCTGACGGAAGCATTTTGGGGTGTACGATAGAAACCAACAGAAACACCGAGGCCATAAGCGCGGCCCCGTCTCCAAAAGACCGAGCGGAAGCCATGGCCAGATTGAAGGGTAGAAAGTTCATCACCATTGAGCCGGTTCTTGACTTTGACGTGCAGATCCTCGCCGCCTGGATAGCACGAATTGAGCCTGAATTTCTCAACCTGGGGGCAGACAGTAAGGATCACAATTTACCAGAACCCACTGTCCAGAAAATACACGAACTTGTGGCGGCCCTGGGGCAATATGGAATTGAGTTACGGGAAAAACACAACCTCAGACGGTTGAAATAGGAGGATAACCCACGATCTATCCGGAAGAACGGAAGCCGAAGGGTAGCCGGTTGATGAAAGCGGCATAGGAGGAAAAGGTTGAGGACTAAATTCTCCGTTCAGGGGAAATCTCCCAAAGAATATACCGAGGCCGACATTCTAAAAGCCTGTAAGCGGCATTTAAAGGCTCAAGGCTACTATGTTATCCGTAACCAGTTAGGGTTAGGTGCACATAAAGGTTTAAGCGACCTACAGGCCATTAAAGACGGATTAACGGTATATATCGAGTGCAAATCTCCCAAGTGGAGGGGCAAGTTAAACCCGGATCAAGTGGAATTCAAGCGAGAAATCGAAGAGCATGGTGGTATGTTTATTTTGATAGATCAAATGGATCAAGTGGAGGGACTATGAAAACCATAAAAATCAAACTGGCAAAATGGTTGTTGGAAAAACTGGCAACACATTTCCGGTTCATCTCCGAGGCCTTATATCATGCCGCATGGGTGATTGAGAACCCCAACGGTTCGATAATTAGGATAGATAATAGACTGTCTGATGAACAGGTGCGCAACATTCAGGATTATGTGGCAGGGAGAAAGCATGTAAAAAGGTATGCGGCAAAGAGGATTAAATCATGAGGTCCAAAATGCAGATAGTACCCGCTGAACAGGTAATCAGAAAGAAGCAGGACATTCCCGAACATGACGAGTGTGGACTGTGCAGCCGCAGGGCCTGGGGTAAGTGTGCCGGGGTAGCTGACAACCTGTGCGGTATGGCCATAAACCCCTATACCGGGGAAAGATTAGAGAAGAGAAAAGTAGAACGGTCTAAGGGCTATATCCCTCACCAACCTGCTGAATTTTGTCTCTGTGGTTGCGGCCAGAGGATCGTACAGAACAAACAGGGTACGCGGCTATACGTGGACAAGGCGCACAGGGGACTATCGAAAAAGGAGCGGTATATGGCAAGTGAGGCGTATACGTCAAAGTGGGGGAAACATGATCTATAAAGCCGTAGTAATCCACACAACCAAGACCCGCCACCTGGTAGAGGTTGACACCGACAGTCTTGCACAGGCCCATGATAAAGCGGTAGAGGCGGCAAAAGAGGATAAGGTGGGGTTGACGATATGGGATGAGTACAAGGTGACGGATTGCCATAAGGAGGCACATGGAACCCGTTAAAATAGCATGCGAAGCAGAAAAAGTACTCGGTTTTATGACCGGCACAGAGTTAAACGCAGCCGAAAAGAAGTAGGGGCTTAAACAGAGTGACGGATTTCCATTGGGAGGAGAGAAAGAGTTGAAGAGCCAATACACAGAAGTATTGAGGTGCCATTGTTGCTCAGAAAAAGGGACTAATTTTATAAAATATGGGAAAGACGAAGCACTTAGGATATTTCAAGAAATAACGGAAGAAGCATATCCTACCAAGAAGAGAAATATTTTGCATATTCTCACGCAAGATCATTGTAGCGCTTGTTGGGAATTATTACATTCAGCCGTCAATTTGTTTCTATCAGGGTGGACATGGAAGGATAGATATATCTCACCTAACGACCAATTTGTCAGCAGCTATGAATCTCTTTGCCAATACAGGCGCACGGTTTCTACCTTGACAAAGACGATTATATGTTCGGTGTGTGGAGAAAAATTACCCCTCGGCTTTTTTCCTCCTATCCATTTTAAAGGGGAAAAATGGTCAGCAATAGAATATAGGCTTAGACAATATCCTAATGATCCAGATTTAAGGGAGACAATGTGCTCTGATTGTTCAAATCGGGCTGCCTCAATGTTGGTCAGCGACGGCCAGGCGCGAAGCTCCTTAATACAGAAAGGAATAGATCGGGCCGATATTGGCTCGGACATACTCGAAGCCCAAAAAACCATTATTGTTTTAGGCAGATTGTCAAGAAAAATAAAAAAGGAGGCTGCATTATGAATTTAGTCGTACAGAAGATAAAGGAAATTAACGAGGCTATACGGGAATTTGATAAAGGCAAAGGGTCAATGTCAACAGAACAGGTCCAAGCATTTGTCCAACTTATCAATGCTTCACACAGATGGGCTTCTCTTGCGGTCCAAGCATGGGCCATAGATAGCAAAAACAAAAGAGCGTTAAAGGGCTTAAGCAAAATGAATATTATGGATGAAGACGAAGCCCTCGACCTTCTTGGTTATCCAGAGGAAAACACCATAAAGTGTACCGAACAAGACAAAATCATCACCCGCGCCGAATGTCTTGACTATTCAGGCTCCCATATTGACGATTGCCGGGGATGCGAAACGGGAAAGGCGACTAAGGCAAAGTTGCTACCGCCGAAGGAATAGCCAGGTATGCCCCCTTCACCGGTATGCGTAGGCCGCAAGGAGATCGTGCATCTCTTCCAATCCCTCGGTATACTCGGTATGCACCTATCGACAAAAGACGGCTGGCGCATTCTGTTGAGGTGGAATGGCCGGTATGCCGGGTTTAAGGAACTGTTCGCCCATGACAAGGGTATGCCCACGGTGTGTCGGTCTGACGCTCTGGTATGGGTCAAAGCGGGGAGAAGAAAGATTCATAATGCACCATGATCTTTCTTCTGGTATGCCCTTGTCACGTCAAAACGTCACGGTATGGCCTCTTTATCACGGTATGGCCTTAAATCGTGTTACAGGTTAAAATTAAACGTCTGGTATGCTCAAAAATCCCAAGTGGCATTACAGTTCCCACAGTGTGCCTGTGTCATGGTTTCCTTTCGTGAAAGTCCGGTAGCCAACATTGATACACCCATGGTCAAAAGTGCTCCTGTAGCCTTTGCTCCACTGATACCCTTTTTACGCTTTTGCGGTATCGTGCTGACATAACCTCTTGTCTGACAATGAGGGCAGATCATGGCCGGACTGACAGGGCCATAAGTTAGAACCAGTTTTCTTCTTTCAAGGTCTGCATCCTCTTCCGCTCTCTGTTCCGGTGTCAATCCTGCTCGCCGGATGCTGCGACAGATAAGAGATATAATAACGATTGCAATTATAATCAGGATAATTGTTCCCATAATAAACCTCCTTTGGTTTTAGTATGCTCCTGTTCGTTCCTCTGGTATGTGTCTAATCGCCCAAGTAGTAGACCATGTAACATTCAAAAATAAAGCCTTACATACTCTATCGCCATGCCCCTTATTCCGTGGTATGTCGATAATCCGTGGATGATAGGCCGGTATGGGGTAAAAGTCTCTTGCGCTGGTATGGGCCTCTTCCCGGTATGCCCCGGTATGCGCTGGTATGGGGGTATCGCCTGGTATGGGCCTTCCCCTTGCTCTCTCTTCCGGTCCCGCCCTTGCAAAACAGGCCGGTACGTGCAAGGTAGCCTTGCAGACAGGGAAAGACATAGCCAAAGAGACGGCTTGCAGCCTGAGCGATTTATGAGCGTTTCGTGGGCGATAGGAAACGGGGAATTTCAGAACAACATCAGGAGCATTTTCAGGGTTTCTTTCGCCTCTTTCAGCGCTGCCAAAATCTTCTTTAATTTCTTCCTCTTCGATAAAATCTTCGTCAAATTCTGCTTTAAATCTTCTGGTTTCTTCTTCTCCATATTCCTCCTGTAGCTCCTCATAAGCTCGCGCCTCAGCCTCTTCAAGCCATTCGTCCGCTGCTTCGATTCGGGCAATCGTTACGTCAATCCCCTGTCGCTCCCTGATAAGTAAGTCCATAAGCCAATCGGACGGCGCCATATCATCCGGGCAATCCGGGATGATACCTAATCCAATTAACTCGCTTGCCATATCATCAAGAGAGATCCCGTGCTTTCGGAAAATCCCCAGTAGACCGTTCTGAAGGAAGGTTTCATGGGCGGCATATCCGCAAGAGTGGAGTTTTGAGGATGATATACCGCCGTATTGCTTGACTATGTGGAATAGGGTGGAACTCATTTTAAAACCCTTTTGTAAGGCACAACAGGATCGTCGTTGTCAATTTTTTGCAGTAAAGAATCTGCCTCTTGTTTGCCGCGAACGGCTACAACTTTATGATAAAAAGCTTCATCGTATTCGTAGATAGACTGTATTTCCCCTTTATTATTTTTGAAAGTGGCCCTATATTTAATCATCTTTTCACCATCCTTTCATAAAGTTCGTCAACGTCCGCTTTCTTCGTGTCGAGCAAGCGGGCTTTCGCTGGTATGGGTACAAACTCCTTCTTCCGGTATGGCTGATCCCCGGAAAGGGTAAACAGGGGTGAGGTATCGAAAAGGGTGGTCATTTTGTCACACCCTTAAATCTCATTGCCCTTTGTGCTGTTATCGCCCTATTCCTTTGTACGCTTTTCTTGTTGTCGTGATGCTCGTTGTATTTTTTTAACGCTTCGAGCACTGCTTCATGGTATGGATTATCAGGGGTTATCCTTATCCGGTCAGTCTCAAAATAATCGGTCATGCTGTCGCTGTCGTTTTGAACTTGTAGCTCTGGTATGTTGGGTATGTGTTTGTAGTCCTTTGCATAGATTGTCAATGTCCCCTCGGGGTGATTGATCAATTTTCCGTCTGAATAAAAACACCGGTATAGTTTGCCGTCAATTTTGATGCCATTCCATAAGAATTTGATTTTCATTTTGTCACCTCCTGCCCGTAGTCTTTTATTCCAAGTATCATAATTGCAGCGTCAAGAAAACTGATTTTGCGCCCGGTATGTTCTTCGTAGCCTACAATAAAGCTTTCAACGTCTTCACAATCTACTCTTTTATTGTGTATCTCAATATCAAGATTTGACATATAGCTCATGAGTTCACCGCCTGAATAGCGTTTTCGTTTTCAATCCAAAACTTTTCAGCTTCGAGAATATTTCTACCTGTAAAGGATTTCAAGAAAGCACTTCTCCAGTCATCACGGGAACAATAAAACCATGCCCTCTTGACGCCGTTGGCGGTATAATCCGACCATAACCGGATTGTGGCGACATGAGCCTTCCCGTTCTCGTCAATGCAAGTTCCTGATTTTTCTTTCAAAAGTGTTGCTCTTTCCGGTATGCGGTGGTGACGTGTTTTCATTTTCTTTTCCTCCTCAAGGTTTTTATGTTATGGTATGTACCCGCTGTTACAGGCTGCAACCTGTACCCGGTTTCCTCCGGGAAGGTCAGCGGGGGGTTAAACCGCCCAGCCGACTTTTATTATATCTCCGTCTTCCCATGCAAACATGCCGTTGTCGTCTTCCTCATATCCTGCTGTTTCCATAGCCTCGATTGCTTCATCCAATGATGCATATTCCCCCTCGTCTACGCCGTGAATAATTCCCTCACTTAAAGCAGCCTCATGTTTTGAGCTATAAAGTTTCATTTTCCTTCCTCCTTTTTATCGGCCACATAAGCGGCCAAAACTGTAAGTATTACGCTGTTAACGCTGGTATTGGTGTCAAGAGCAAGTTGCTTTAAGGCTCGGTGTAGTGGTTCTGGTACGTTTCTGATCATGATTTTAGTTGCCATGGGTTAAGACCTCCTGCTCAAATTTTTCACGTAATAACCGCGTGCCTTCCGCTATCGCATCTTTCTTGAATATCTGGTGACTTCCGGGGGTTGCGCGTTCACTCCAAGGCCTTTTACCTTTATGGTAACAGACTACCCTTGCTTCCCATACACAAGACAACGTGAGTTTATCATCATAAGGAAAAGGTGAGACGTGCAACTTTTTAATTTCAATCCTGAGTCCTTCTTTCATCGTGTTACCTCCTTATTATTTAATATTGCTATCATCTATTATCATTATAACACACATAACAATTATGTCAAGCAATATTTCAATTATTTTTCACTTTTTTCAATCTTTTTTTATTGGTTGTAAGTACCTGAAATAACAGTATGAAATAGAGGCCAGTAGCGTGCAATTATCAGGGGTAGCTATACCCTGATATCCCTGCAATCAGCCTAGAGCCTCCTATTTCAAGCGTATGTTCAAAAAAAGATTGACAGAAAAGAAGAACGGGAATATCATTATCTAAATCAGTTCACCCTGTGGCTCATCGTCGCAATGATGATGGATCAGGGCAATACGTAAAGGTGAGTATTGTCCAGGATAAGGCCACATAAGCCGAAAGTAACCACATTGCAATCAAACATAGTGAGGGTAGATCTGCGTCATGGTGCGCCTGTCGCAGCCGAGCGCATTAGAGGCGGCAGGCTCAAGACAATCCGAGAGAGGGTTGCGCTGAGAGCGGGCTACTGTTGTGAGATATGCGGACAGGTTACGAGGTTGGCGATAGGTGAGGTTGATCACGTGGTTCCGTTGCACCTGGGGGGACAGGAGACGGACAATAACAGGCAATTTTTATGTGTCTCCTGCCATAAGGCAAAGAGTGAGAGAGAGGAGAGAGGGCGCAATGGATAGTAAGTCTATCAAGCTGGTAGGGGGTAGGTCAAATCTCCATGTGAATCATGTGAAAGCAAC
>Ga0172381_10006138_pt1 | contig 12081 bp, 10 predicted proteins | sample Leawel6488metaG_FD_119754 | JGI IMG/M metagenome (GOLD analysis project Ga0172381, IMG submission 119754) | Leachate microbial communities from a municipal landfill in Southern Ontario, Canada - Leachate well 64-88 metaG | ecosystem: Engineered > Solid waste > Landfill > Unclassified | place...
AAGATTTTCATCAAGCATAGAAAAACGATTAAGGGTGCTACCACTCTAGCACCCAACCTTGAAGATTGGTTGCATAGTAAGAAGTTGTGTCAATCCACAGCAGAATTGTTGGTACCATCTTTTACCTCGCCTGGGATTATCGCCAACTATAATGAATTACTTGAGGCATATCGAAAAGGCGATTGGAATGTTCCGATCAAAGTAGATGGGATGTTCACAATCACTCCTACTTCGATATCAGTCAATGCTATTCCACCGAATAATCCTTTCTTCAATCGATGCAATGCAGTGGCTACTGAAATCCTTAATAAGAACTCTTGGGCTGGTAAGGTGTTTAGAGAAGCACATCCTAGGTCCAATGATCGCAAACACACTCAAGATGGTGTAGAGTTCAATATGGTTAGTGCCGATTTCATCTTTAACCTGAAACGGGGAGTTGACCCTTATCAGGTTTTGGATGAAATGAAAAGATTGTTACAATTCAGAGATACTTGGAATCCTGTTATTGTTGGGTTGAATCTTGATAACAAACCACAATCGTGCACACCATTGGAATTGATTGAGATTTGGTATATCGCTAGGCATAGATCCATCTTAGCTGAATTGCGACATGTTGAGCAACAATTGGTGTTGCAAATATCTAAACTTAAAGCCCAGCTTATCATCAAGGATCACACAGATCAAGTGATCCAATTGATTAGAACTAGCACTAGTAGAGACCAACGGATAGCTTTACTGTGTAAGCAGTTCAATTTAACTCCAACCCAAGCTCAATATGTCATAACCCTAAGGTTGGAGTATTTGGCAGCTACTGATCAACAGGAACTTGTTGATGCATTAGAGCAAGCTAAAAATAAACTTGAGGGGTTACGAGCGCAGTTTGGTGATGTCGATGGTAGGATGATAAATGACATTGACGCTCTTTTGAAGAAGTATGAACCACAGATCATTGAAGCCACTAAGATTCCAAACTATTGTGGAGCCATTTATACTGGAACTGGAATTACCCAATTCTGGAATGAGCAAGAGATGTGCCATTTGTTATCCATCTGGGAGAAACAACCTCCTCAGATTGTGTGGTATAACAATGATGATATTCAATTAGTCATAAAAGATAAAACAATATTGGATAGCACCAATGATATGTTGCCTAAAGATATGGCAACTGAATTCTTTACCACTATACCTAAGAAGGCTAGGTATACGGTTGTCCTAAGGGATAAAAAGATCTTCAAGGTTGAGGGTGTTGTTCCAGTGGAAGACCTAGCAACAACCCAAGTTGCATATGTTGAAGATTGTTGTGTTGTTGTGACTAAACGAAATGAGATAGAAATAGTTACAGTATCAGGTAAAGATTCACCCATTCCTGTGAGAAAAACAACCACTGCGCAGGGTATTATTAGTGATTACCAATTCATTGGTTCTATGCTATCCGAAGATATGGTGATAGTCCATGGTAATAGTTCAGATTCTAATGTGTTGAGGTTTGAACGAATTACCCCAGGCCATCGGCTAAAGAAGATCCCAATTGGTAAATTGAAAGTGGTAGCGTTGAACAGATTGACAGATAAAATCTGTTTTATGGTTCCAAGGGAATTGCAAGGTCGAAGTTCAGTTGGTTATTTGATGATTGACAATGTAGCTCGACTCTTGCCTAATGTTGGAGATAGGGCCATTCTAAATCTTAAGAATAAAAAGTTTGACAACGGTATGCACCTAAAGAAACGATCTGGGTGTGGCCTATATACTTTGGATTGATGGTACATGGAGGGGGACACCTTTAGGTGTCCCCCTCCATGTCACCTTATGTTTATTCTTTTGTACGGATTATGGACATCATATAGACTCTCAGCTAGATCTATCATTCAGTTATGGAGGTTCTTAAATGAACAAAAAACACCAAGAGGGTATTGATTATATTTGTAAGTTTCTTGATAAGATGGACTCATCAGGTGATAACACCAAACGGTTTCGTCACAAATGTGAACGAGCTGTCGACAAAAATGGTAATCTCAAGGTAGATGATATCTTTCCTTTAAGGATTGAGATGCCAAGTCTACATACCAAGTTTGACTTGAATAACATTCTCAATCTAGCAGAAGAGATGGGGTTAAAATTGTTTCAAAGATTGTGGCGACCTGACCCGGTTACTGGGGATAAGTACCTGACACCCATACCTTATCTTATTTTACCCATCCCAGTAGCTAGACCTCAGCAGACTATTGAAAAGAAACTATCTGTAGCTGAAGATGATCGTACCATTGATGCTATGACAGGTCAAACTGTGGGTAGAGATAAAGCATCAGGTCTTAGTAACCCTGAGATTCAGATTCTGTACAGTCGAGGGTTAACCGCTACTCTAAGGGAGTTGGTTACTGTTCGTGGTGGTAACGTGCGGGCTTATGCTGAGTTCAGATCCAACCTAGAGTCTGCAGGTACTTCTTCATTAGAGAGTTTAGACAATTCGAGTAGAACAAGAACCTCTATTGTGTTACAGTGCCTTCTTGAAGGCATGCACTTAAAGAGCAACATTGTGGAGGGTTAGGACTATGGCCGCAGTATTTGTAACTAAACACAAACCAACTTTAATTGCCACATCAGATACCAACATTGCAGCTAATGTAACTGAATTGTACAAGACTGATCTTGCCCAATTGAGTACATTGAGTAGATTTACTGATACTCCTATCACTAATGATGAAGAGCTAGCTAAAGCCAAAGAAACAGTTTTTACTGGATTCATGGAAGCTAAACAGAGTAATTACAATACAACCATTACCCCTACTTCTAATCTACCCCCTACTGAGGTTGAGGCATTAGAAGATGAACTAGCTAAGGCAGAAGCTGAATTGGCTAGATTTGAATCTGCTAAAGATATGTGTAATGTATTTGGGGTACCGATCAACTGTAGTCTATGTGCTAAGTTAGATTCTTTAGTTGATATAGAAGCCGAACTCACTGAAGCTAGGAACATAGTAGCCAGTAAGCTTAAGTTCTTAAACAATTGGAATGATGCCTTAGCTGCTGGTGATTTTACTTTCTTAAGAAGTCTTGCTATTTGTGTTCAGAATATCTCTAGAACCAAAACTATCATGATGACTAGAGATATCATTGCTTTGGCTAGACATGGTGATGTTAGTTCAGTTGAGGCCATTACTCATGTAGTGTTAGGTAATGGTGGAGTGTTGGATGTTAACTTACTAATCAATACCCTATTACCAAATATTAGATATGAAGGCGATGGTACATTAACGGCATTACAAAGTTTGATGGATGAACTTGATTATGATGTTGATGGGTACTTCCATCGTAATGTACCCAATTTAACTGGGTATCAAATCCTCGATCTTAATAAGATCAATACCACTATGGTGGTAGCTCCAGAAGTTGGGGATGCTTTATTGACTTCTGCTGATCGACAGCTGTCTTCTGTTTTGTATGATATGTTTTAAATATCATCTGATGTTCAGGTATATATTACTGATATGACAAATGGAGGTACACTATGCATACTTGTATTGATGCGGATCTAGTAGCAGCTAATCTGATGGCGTTTCATAACAAGCAAGTTGTGTCTATTCGGGCACTCAACAAATTCAAAGAGTTATTAGAGTCTCTACTCCAAGGTCGATATTTGTATGTGGATGTGTGTAGTGGCTCTATTTGTATGGCAGTCGATAATCGTCCAGACATGTTCTATTGGGATGACGAGGGACTACATCGAAGAGATGGATGTGATCCTAAGTTTTTCACTATGGAATATGTTGAAAAGCATTTCAATTGGAGAATCCCCAAGAGGGTTAGGGCTTCCTTTGACACGGCTTGTCGTTTAAGTGGGCACATTCTTAACCAAGAGAATCCATCATGAAAAAAGTTCGAATCGTAGAACGAACATCTCCATGCGGTAGAGTAGAGTTTGTGATTCAACAAAAGCATTTGTTATTTCGTTGGTGGTGGGTTGATGCTTGGGTGAATTCTTGGGATGGTGCATCTTGTCAGGATTCATTTCCTTCATTTGAAGAAGCACAAACCAATCTATGTCATTTTGATGGCACCCTATCCACTGAGCGTGTTGTTTTGACTAATTGACATCCATCATTTAACAGGAGTTTGTAATGATCACAAGGGTTCAATATGCTGTAGAGAAATCATCCAATAAAGAGGCTACTGAATTCCTCACTGATCTTATACACCAATTTTGGTGTACAAGAAAACAAGGCCCCACCAAACGTGCTGTATCGGAAGAGAAGATCATGGGGGTCCCCATAACCTTTTGGTGTGATGATAGTGATGATATCTCACTCTATGCACTTTCACATTCTGTCACCACCATGTTGAATTACATCGGTCCCCATGTTAAAGCGTATTTTTATGAGAATGTGGAAAATGATCCCATGTTCACCATTCGAGTGCGAGGTTGTTCCAAGAAGCATATTTTCAAGAAGCCGGGTGGTAAGTGTTTCTTTGACAATAACTGGATTGCATCCAGAGCTTTGTCTCGTGAATTGGTAGTGGATGATTTGAGTAGGAGTTGTATTGGGGTAGGTGTTAATGCTAAGGTTGATTCCTTCATAGTGTATGCGGATGACCACCAATCTCATTACGAAGATTTGACTGTTGTCGTTATCCTTGGTATACATGATAGATCCGCATTCTTTCCGAAAAACACAATCAAATTCCCTCATGTTTCAGTAAAGTAAGTTGATCGAAATATCTAAGATCAGTGCTGTGCTCAACGCACACCCCCACCCCTAGTGTCGTTCCATCCACATCCAACAGGAGTCTGTACCCATGCGCATTAATATGATTTTCAACTCAGCCGTTTCTGCAGCCATGAGGAAGAATAAGGAAAATAGGGCAGTGGAACTTAGCGCCGCTGTCACTGATGTTATGCGGGTCATGACCCAGTTTATTCCAGGTACCACCTCAACTGGTGAAGAAAACACATCGTGGGGTTGTTATTTCAATGTAGATGATACGGAAGGTGTTGGATTGTGGTTTGGTGATGTTGAAACACCCGACTATCTTATCCGAGCCGTTCTCATTGGTGTGGGGTGTGCGATGTCCCGATTGGTCGAAGGTAAATCGAGATATTCGTCGTACGAAGTGTATGGAATGGCAAAGCGTCGCACATTGTGTGATCTCATCGGAGGTTTCGCTATTTCGTCGATAGAAGTACCATCCTCTATCGTAGAGTCTATGCGGTGGGATGACCCTGACACTCAGATTCTTAGGGCCACCACCCAAACCGCAGACTATATGGATGGAGGGTTGCCGGTATCTGCCTGTATTATTGAGGGTAAATCTAAGCAATTCCGTCGATTGGTTGTTGGTTTGGAACATAGTTACAGATCGGAACTTCAAGGTATGCCCCCACTCATGCTTCAACATTATGTTGAGTATCTAAATGAATTGCATGAATTGCAGGGAGAATGTGGCCCTGTAAGTACAATCATACTTGACAACGCAAACAACCCAAAAGCTAAGTAACACATTTCTATTGGTTGAATTATAATACATGCACCTACAGAGATACTACCTAGGTAGTATCTCTGTAGGTGCAGTTTGTTCATTCATATTTTAAGCATATATTATACTTTTGATCGACACCCAAGAAGTCACATCAAGAGTAGGACATTTTTTATGAATGAACGGTATAATGTAGAACAGGCGCAACTTAGCAGAACTCCATCTGGTACTTCTGGTTTCTATTATGAGCGCATGGTGCGTAGTTTCACTAAACACAATGTAGTAGCTATTGATAGATTTGACAATCGAATATATATTCCTCCTTTGCCCTATGCATTATCAACATCACCTAGTATCCAGATCACCCAAAGATCCATTGTCAATGAAGAGGATGGATTTAAGCGTAATAAGGCCGGTAGAGATATTGCAGATCCAAATCTAACAGGGATCATTATAACGATACCTGAATGGGAGTTAACCAATTCTCCAGTGTTTGTGGATGAGGTCGATCTCCTGTTCGCTTTAGCCGAACATGCTCCAGCGGCTATGCACCCAGCCAGGGCACACATCTATTCTAATGTTTTGGATTCAGCTATTAGTTTGTTGACTGGTGATGATCTATGTTTTACCATGAGGGTGTTTGCTAATGACCCAACTGGTGAAATTAAGGAATTGTTTATTCACCAATTTGGCAAAACCATGCCTGTGGCGGTAACTAACTTTCAACACAATGATGCTATTGTTACTTTTGTGTTTAGTAGAGATATGCAACAAACTCACAGGTATTCCATTAACCTACAAGATATAGTGAAAGGTGATGGGATAATTGAATTGGGTAGTGGGTTTAATGTGGCCATAGGTGTGTCTGAAGAACAGATTCAAACTGGGTTGACAAACTTATTGCTTAGACTGAATACTAACCCAGAAACAATTGATAAGAGAGTCGCTGCTTTATCCGAAAAACACAAAGAAGAATTAGCCACATTGAAAAAAGAATTAGAAATAAAGATAAAAAATAAGGAATTGGAGATTGCGTCATTGAAGTTGGAATTACAAACAGCCAACGATGAAGGCAACCGATACAAAATATATGCAGAAAAATGGCAAGGATATTCACAAGCTGAATTAGAAAAAAGTAAGCAAGTAAATGAAGCTAGGACTTCAGATCAGAAAGTAACTATATCTGAATTGTCAGTCAAAGAGAAAGAGTTACAGTACTGGGGTACTGTACTCAAAGTTGTTGGGGGTCTAGCAATAGCGGGATTAACTTGGTGGGTCAAGACACAAGTAGACGACTATCGAAGTAGAAAATAGACAAGAGAGGTATCCATGCCAGGATCTAGATTTGCTTTAAAGAAGATAGTTCATAGGGTTGCAGAATCCTTACCACCAATGAATGAATATCTCCTGACGGGTTTTCGTCAGAACAAAATCAAATCTATGGTGGAATACCTAGATACTCACTTTAAAGCTATTGAATGGTTTAAAGGTGCATTGAAGTATCTTGGTTATACCATTATGACTCCACCGGAAAGATTAATTGCGATGTTGGATCGCAGTTCTAATTATCACGGTAAGGTATCCATCCAACAAAGCAGCGTGATCGTTGTCCAATTCCACTTTGAATTTGAAAAGCAAGAGTTCCATGCCACTGTGGAAGTTCCTTACTTATTGGATAAAGCTATCCATATTGAAGGCACTAAGTATCATCCCCTACTAGTTATTGTAGAAAGAGTTATCAATCGAGTGGATGGTTCGAAGGTAGCCATCAAAGTGGCTAGGGCCGAGTTGAGATTTCTACGAGTTTTAACTAGAGTGATTGAGACCACTGAAGGTGTTTCCTATAAGGAAGATATTCCAACTGCCAAGATTCATCTCGGCAAGGGTGGTAAGAGAAAGAACAAGAAACCGCACTTGGTGCCAATTGTGTTATATCACCTTTGTGAGTATGGGTGGGAAGGAACCCTCCGTAGATACGGATTCCCAATGGATGCCGTTATGCTACATGAAGGGGTTGATATAACTGAGTTGACCGATGTGTCGTACGCGCTAGTTAAGCTATCCAGGGATAAGATTCTTGCTATTAAAAAGGATCAATTAGCTGATCTACCAAAGCGCAGGGTTGTTGCTTCCCTCATCGAATTGCTAGAAACGGGGCCTAATTATAACAGGGCCAATTTGATGTCGAATAACAAAGAGTGGTTTAAATTGGCTCTAGGCGAATACATCTCTGCAGTTGATAATGACATGCAGATGTATCAGCAAGCTGATGAGCACCTAGCGAGTAATACTACTATGATAGACCCAGCAGCAGCTAGTTCCCTAGCGGCTGTAGGTCTGGATAGTACATCCTTGAATGAATTAATGTTCCATGCTTTTTACAAGCTTGATGAGTGGCTAGCGGTGCGAAACCCTAATGATTTGTATAGTAAACAGTTGGGGTCTATTTCACTTATGTTGGCAGAGTATTTGCGCATGGTTATGTCTAAGCAATACAATTGCATTAGACGTGGTACTGCCAATAGCGCTATGATCTCAGGCTTTATGAAACAGATTAGTACATCTGTTCGGTATATCCGTACTTGGGCAGTTACCACTGTATCAGATGCAAGCCTGGATAATTGGCTACTCACTATTGGGGCTAAACGGGTTAGAACATTTAAGACTATGGAGCAGGCATCTAAAACAGGATCGTCTGGTGCAGGTGGGGTACCTTCAGTAGTGTTGTCTCCGCACCCTAGCGAATTAGCTATTACCTCCATATTCACAGTACCAACTAAACGTCCGATCATGACAGGTACTATCAACCCATTTGCTCAGATTGACGATGATGGTAATTTCATTAAGCCTAGCTTTGCTGATGATATAAAGAATGTATTTGATTCTTAATTGACACCACCCCACATGTCAATACTAACCACAGGAGAATAGCCAGATATGTCTCAAGGAATACCAATTATTGATGCTTTGCGGGAATCAGCGAATCAGCGAATTCAGATGAACGTGTCTAGGGGTGTCATTTCTCCCCAAAGGGGTAAAATCCTATTCAATGCATATATCCGTAATGAAATGCAGGTAGCTGCAAACTTTCAACAGCAAGTTGGCGGTCAACCTTTCGTTGATCCCAATATTTGCCATGAGTATATCAAGACTGTCCTGAATGAGCTATTGGTTCAGATAAACAACACCATGGGACCAGATGTTACAGGACAGATGGGTCAGGGTAACATGGGGTATCAACTAAATAATCCCACTAGTGGGTATTCGGTTGCTAATATTAGGGCACCCCAGATCAATTTGAATCAGACACAGACTACTGGTGATGATAGTATTATTCCAGGTCCATGGAATAATATTACCACTCAACGTAACGAGCCATCACAGCCAACTGTGACACCAACCCCCATAATTCTACAGAATACCCCAACCCAACAAGTCGAGGAACCTACGGAAATGGTTATCTCTAAGGATGTATCTTATTGCTCAGATGAAACAGTGGATCATGACATCCACACTGTTCCAAATAAATCAGTGATCAAATCTGCTAAGGTGGTGCGGTGTACTGGTAATAAGTATGTCGATGTAGCTTTGTTCGATCTACCTCCTGTGGCATCCGATATGGAAGCTATCGAACTTGCTAGAAATACTTATAAACAGACTGGGCTACCAACCGCAGGGGCTTACATCCACCAGATTGTGACCAGTGTTTATCGATTGGTTAAGGGTAAACCCTCTGAGGTTGCTGCACATTTTAAGGCAGCTATCGCTAAGATCAATGAGTCAGTCAATGAGAATGTATCCGATCGTTTGTCGTTGATTAGTGACCTATTGGATACTCAGACTAGGGCCCAAGCCGAAGTCATCGATGACATCATTGCTGGTCTTTTTAACATGTGGTTCCGTGGTGGATTCTTGGCATCTGACAATAAAACTCCTATTGGTGATGTCAGTTGGCGTACTGAAACTATCAAGGACGTCCTTGATATGTACGACGTACATTCCACTGACCCTGATATTGTCAAGTTGCATTCCAATCAGCAGGTGCGAGCCGCATTGGAAACTCTCGGTGAAACTTGTTTGGTTGATTTTAGTTCCATCAAGGTATATGATCCTAAGACTTCTAATGGTATGGCCCATACCCTAACTGCTCATCGTAGTTTCGGTGTGAGTAATGATACTACCCAGATTTCTGATATGTTGGTTGTCCTTATCGATGCCATCAAGAAGGGTGAAGCTGCTCAGGATAAACCATCCGGTATTGTTGCAGCCCAAGCTAAACTGGCAACTCTAAGTGGGACTCTGGGAAACACTACTATCATCTCTATTCCTAGGGTCATTTGGGTATCCAACATCATCCCCACTGCATGTATTCAGAGGATGGGTGTCCCTTATCACATCAACAATAGTTTCGTTGCATTGAAGAATCCTTCTAATGAACTGGAACATCGGTTGCTCAGTTCTATTCCTATTTGTCCGAAGACTGTATATTGTATTGCTGGTGATCACACCACTATAAAGTTGCAGAGTTTGGTGGCTATCAATGGATCTCTGATTTTCAGGGTTTACTAATATAACTGAACAACAACAACCTGGGTTTTAACCCAGGTTGTTGTTGTTTTTTTGTTAAGTTCTGATTACTAGATTACCAGATTGCATTGCGAGCTTTACAACAAGTGGATCGTCACCTGGAGTGGATAAGTCATTACCAGTCCAACAACGATGGAATATGAGATGGGAATAAATAGCTTCAGTGTATTCCACTGTACCACCATAACCATCACCTCCAGACACCACTTCGTCATTGCCAGTAAATAGCCCCAATTCAGAAACCTTAGCCAGAGTCATATCACCACCTTCTAGGAGATTAATCGATTCGATCACCTCGTCCGGTGAGATACTCCCGGTGCCACTTATTTTAGTAATGATAGTATCAGCCGATTGAGTAGTTTGATTCTCAGTGGCAGGGGAAGGTTCACTGGCCAACTCACCTTCAGTTGGGATATATCGTTCTGCTATATATACCCCAGTTTCTGGATTAAGGGTGATCTTATCAGTTACCACTTTGCCTTCATCAGAAAAATCAATTAGTTTAAGCCAATAAAGGAAATAGTAATTGGTTTCTGGTTGATCATCATCATCGTAAGTCACAATAGCGCGTAGCTCTCTCATTCGATACTTCGCTCGTTCTTCGGGAGTTAAGTCGTTGTCAATAGGGACAGCACGGAAAGGAATAGGGCGATGGAGCCACACGTTAGTTGCTTTGGGGTGGTATGGTCGAATACCAGAGGGGGCAGAAGTATTATAGAATCCGTGAATACCAATACCAAAGTATCTGAGTTTGGGAATAGCGGCAGGGGTGCTGTCTTCAAACACACCAAGCCTAAAATTTAATGTTCTATTTAGACGAGCATTGTATTCTTCCGTTGTTTGATCGACAGGTGCCAATCCCCAGAATTGGGTAGCGGCACCATCAACAGTTACAGTCGAGAATGAACTTGGTTTCATTGTAAGGTGAGTACTCCTGTGATATGTGGCATGTCTAATTCACTTAGGTCAAAATAAATTCCAGGTTCATACACTAAATCATCGAATGCTTCTACATTGGTATTGAGGATTAGGGTAGCGTTGTATGTCTGCTCCATACCTTCTATGCCAACTAAGACAGGGTTCAATGTAAAGTATATTGTAGGAGTTAGATCGGTATCAATAAATGCTACTTGATAACTACACAGTTTGATGAATAGATCTTGCAATGCATCATAATGCTCTTTGGTTACTTCTCGGCCACCACAGAATCTACTCTCTTCAATAGGAAATATGGCCTTAGTTAATAATTCGATTAACTCTTCTTTTTTAAGAGTTGAACTTGTATAGTAATTAACTACTTGCTGAAGGGGCTTATTGTTAGCAAACCAACTACTATAGGTCTGGGGGTCATTATCAACCAAAGGATGTTCACTATCCAAAGTGAAAGGCTTAGCTACTTCACCCCAATCTAACCCCACCATGGCAGATCTAACCACATTTAATGCGGTAAACCTAAATGCATCACCAGTACCGTGAGATAATTGGTCACAGAACATTAATGCATCATAACGATTATCCAAAGCTTCAATCAACTCACTACCAGTGAGTAGTGTAGAGGGGAGCGGGTCTATCATACTTATAACTTGTTCAGCATCAATTAACGAATCAGTTTTAACCCAACGTACATCAGTATCACCATCTTTTAAGTAGATTAATGTATCCTCGGGGATTACAGGGCTATCGACCAATGCATGACTTATCCAGAACTTATTTGGGATATAATCGTTAGGTCCAGCAATTAGATTGTAGGATTCAGTTGTACTATCCCTCATAAGACCATAACTAAGGAGATAGTTGATTAAAGCGAATATTTCTCCATGATTCAAGGATAACTTTATCTCTAGTTCATTGAATTGGAATACTTCCGTACCTACTATCGAGCCAGCACTCCACAACTGTAAGAAGGTGTCAATGAGACAGGCTAGATATCGTTCGTATTGTCTACGATCGTAACTAGCTTTCTGTATCTCTACAACCTTAACTGGGGTTACTGTCATTGGTGCTTGATTGGCAAGCTTGTCGATC